>OHHZ01000359.1_pt1 | contig 23052 bp, 14 predicted proteins | sample 1568081 | NCBI WGS metagenome assembly OHHZ01 (sample SAMEA3879597, study PRJEB24766) | human gut metagenome | biome: human-associated habitat; feature: feces | place: USA | collected 1985/1987
CCCTAAATCCCTCCCCTCGGGGAAGGGACTTACCATCGCCCTCCCGGGCTCTAAAAGTCGAATCTATTTTATTTCGATTTTCTCTATCCTCACCTGGAAGGTACCTGACGGGGCATTGACCTCTGCGATTTCCCCGAGCTTCTTGCCCATCAGCGCCATGCCTATCGGCGATTTGCATGAAATCTTGCCGTTCTGGAGATCCATTTCGTGGGGACTCACGACGGTGTAAGTCATTCTGACATTCGTCGCGAGATTCGTGAATTCCACTTTGCTGAGCAGTGAAATCCTGTCCTTCGGCAATGCTTTCGTGTCGATGATTCTTGAGTAGTCCAGCACCTTCTGCAGAAAACGGCTCCTGCTGATGGTCTTCGCCTGGGCACGTCTTGCAGCGCAATATTCGAAGTTTTCGCTCAAATCGCCCTGTGCACGAGCCTCCGCCAGAGCATCCTTGATGCGAGGATACTCCTCATTTATGAGAAAATTTATTTCCGCAACAATTTCGTCGTAACGTTCCTTTGACAGATATTCCATATTTCCTACATTCCTTCCCAGAGACCAGGGATTTAGGGAGGGGGTAACGTGCAAAAATCGTGCGTTGGCCTAAAAAATCCTGCAAGACATTCCTTCCCCGATATCCCTACTTCCTCCCGCACTCGCGTACAAGCCCATGTATGTACTCCGTAATATCATCATTAATAAGCGATTCCAGCGTCGGCTTCATCCTGAACCTCCAGTAGAACGGCGAAATCGCAGGAACATTGATCCTCTCCTTTTCCGGATCTGCCATGCATAGCTCAGGCTTGAGCGAGAGATAATCCTGAAGCGGCAGGATTGCCAGCATTGACGCTGACTGGAGATGCATCATGATGATGCTGCGGGAAATATCCGGATTGCAGTCGGCAGGAGCCTCGCCCTGTCTTCCCAGAACCTGGTTCCAGAAACGCTGCGTCACACCGCGGTCCTCTCTCCACCATGCTCTGAGCGGACTCATGTCATGTGTGGAAGTCGCACATACTGAGAGATATGGATAGTGCCATGTGTCGGCAAATTCACTGTGGGGGTCTTTCGGCATACGCTGGATTTCCAATGAAAGGATGCGCAGTTCCTTCATCACGTCAGGAACGCAATCCGGAATCATGCCCAGGTCTTCGCCGCAGGTCAGCATACGCGTGCTGGCTAGAAGGTCAGGCAGCTTGCGGAGTGCGGAATCGCGCCAGAAAGCATTGTGCCTTCTATAGAAGAAATCATCGTGCAGCCTGTTGAACGCATCTTTCTGCCAGTCCGGAAGGCGGCGGTAATGCTCCGTGTCCTGTCCGGCTATGCGCGGATGCCAATACCCGGGCTTGCGCGGATCTTCCAGGAAAAGCGTGTCCACACCATCGGAGGTATACCATCCGGAATTGATATCGAAACCATTGTCAGCCAATTCTTTGGCACTATACGGCAGCGCCGGGAAGAAATGTCCCAGCAGACCGCTCTTCGCATTCGCCGGAATCTCCCAAATCCTGAAAAATCCGAGTATATGGTCAATGCGGAAGAAGTCGAAGTACTGCTCCATGTTCTTCAGCCTGGCTTTCCACCATGCGAAATTATCCTCCTCCATCTTGTCCCAGTTATAGGTAGGGAATCCCCACATCTGGCCGTCGGCGGAGAATGGGTCAGGTGGTGCGCCCGCCTGTGAATTCATGTTGAACTGTGACGGGTTCTGCCATGCGTCCACGCTGGTCCTGCTGACACCGATAGGAAGGTCACCCTTGAAAGCGACGCCGCGTTTCCTCGCATAATCCCTGGCCTCCACCAGCTGCTTGTGCAGATGGAACTGTACGAATGACTGATAATCAGCTTCTTCCCTGTTTTCTGCCAATACCGCAGCAGCTTTCTTGGCACTGTATGTGGCGTATTTGCCCCATTTGGTGGAATCGCCGGTTCCGGTCTTGTGCAGCAGAATCCTGAAAGCGCAGTAGGCATCCAGCCACCCGGCATTGTCCTTCAGGAATTCCTTATATTCGGCCGAGCCGCTGACCTTCTTCCATGTGGAAGCGAAAGCCTTGCGCATCAGCCTGTCTTTCTCCTGGTTTACTCTTTTGTAGTCAATCTCCGCAAGTGCTTCAAGTTCAGCTTTCAATGCCTTGTATTTGGCATCCCTGCGGACGCCTGCGTCCGGAAGATACACGAACTGCGGGTGCAATGCATATATGGAATTGGCACTGTATGGATATGAATCTTTCCATGTGCCCGTCATGGTGGTGTCATTGACCGGAAGCAGCTGTATTACACGCTGTCCGGTAGCAGCCACCCAGTCCGCAAGTTTCTTCAGGTCATGGAAGTCGCCGATACCGAAACTGTCTTCCGTCCTCAATGAAAAGACGGGGACTGCCGTACCCGCGCATTTCCATCCGCTGCGGTACATCTCCTGCGGAGTCACATCAGCATTGACATTGAACTTGGCGTCGTCCTGATTGATGCTGAACACCTTGTCGGCGAATGCCGAGGTGTAGAACGGCGCATCTGCCGGTGTGTCGGCCCATTGGTCATTGACCTCCACCGTTCCTGTTTTTCCTGCAGGCACGACATGGTCCCTCCATTCGCGGCGGAGACGTTTGCCGTCTTTCCAGCATTCATAATGATATTCCGTTCCGGCCTTTATCTTGCTGCCGTCAATGTCGATTTCCCAGACACCGCCCGGAAGGTATTGCATGTCAGCTCTTTCCTCGCCGAATACGAATTTGATTTCCTCTCCCCAGGAAGTCATATATGTGATTTTGAATTTTCGTGTCATGTCGTTTGGTTTTGTGGTTTTCCGACCGTAAAATTACATACAATTAACAATATCCGAAAATGACATGTCCGGATTTTCGGATGAAAGGCGTTTTTTCCGAGATGAACCGCTGATTCTCAGCACGAAGTGTTCTCCATCCACTGGAGGAAATCATCGGAGCGGGAACGGCTGACCAGGATTTCGAAACTGCATTGCGGCTTGGCATTGATGCGTAGTCTGCCGCCTTGCAGTTTTATTATGCTCTGGACTGAGGCTGAGGAAATTATGCAGCCGCGGGAGATTCTGAAGAAACGTGACGGGTCCAGCTGTGAGGACAGGATGTCCAGGGACTGGTCCATGACGTATTTGGAACCGTCGGAGGTGAACATCCATGTGACCTTGTCTTCTGAAAGGAAGTATGCGATATCATTGACTGAAACAGGGAGAATCTTGTCGTTCAGGCGGACCATGAATTTCTGGCGGTAGCCGGTCTGGTGCTGGTTTCCTGCGAGTGACGAGAGGAGCGCGGACATGTCGGTGACGCCGGCGGAATTGCGGCAGCGCTGCACTGCCCTGTCCAGGTCTTCTTTTTCAATCGGCTTCAGAAGATAGTCTACACTATTGACCTCGAATGCTTTCACGGCATAGCTGTCATACGCCGTGGTCATCACTATCTTGGCGTCTATGTTTATCTGACGGAAGATGCTGAAGCAGTCGCCGTCGGAAAGCTCCACATCCATGAAAATGATATCCGGATTGTGGGATTTCAGCCATTCGACAGTGCCGCTGACGGAACTTGTCATGCCGACAATTTCCAAGTCAGGGTAATATTTCTGCAATGTGCGGCTCAGATTGGCCTGTGCCATCGGCTCGTCTTCTACTATCAAAACTTTCATTGTCATATCTTCATGTGGTTTTCGGGGCCGGCAGGAGAGGCAGCGATACGGAGTATGTATCTCCGTTGTCGTTTACCTCTATGTCCTTGCCTGACAGGTCGATATATTGCTGGCGTATGTAGTTGAGGCCGACTTTCGTGGACTCTTCCGACGCCGTCATCTTAGGTGACTTGTTGTTCGTGACGACTATCATGTCGTCGTGTACGCTTATGGTTATCAGAAGCGGGTTTTCTTGCGATACTCGGTTGTGCTTCATGGCATTTTCCAGGAGCATCTGGATGGAACATGGCACGACGCGGCACGACATGAATTCCTCAGGGACATCGGCATTAACCTCAAATCCGGAGGAGAAGCGGACTTTCAGCAGGTCGGCATACATTCCGGTGAATGCCAGTTCGTCCCGCAGGTTGATTAGCTCCAGCACGCCGTTTTTCAGCATGTATCTGTAGACGCCGGCCAGTTTGTGAACGAAAGTGCTCGCGTCCTCGTTCTTGTTTTCGCAGATGAGACAGTCCAGGATGTTCAATGAATTGAACAGGAAATGCGGATTCACCTGCTGTTTCAGCTTCAGGTATTCGAACTGCGCCTTGTGGCGTTTCATCTTCTCCGCCTTCACGTCCTGATGTGCAACCCATACATAATCAGCTATATATGTCAATGCGTAGAACAGCATTTCCGCGATGAAGACCACAACGGCAGTCTCGGCTATGTTATGGAATGACGGAAGCGGATGTATCGAGAACGGGATGCCGCAGCTGACCGCAAGAGTGGAACCGAGTATGGCCAGGATCTGGAAGCATATGAGCGCGGACCAACGGGCGTATGAAGGCCTCCCGGACAGCCGCATCCTGGCGAACCTTACATATAATATATTAAGGCAGAGCAGAATGATGCAGACAGGGATGTTGTACAGCAGCTTGATCATGTTCCTGTACAATCCGCCGTCCGAGATGATGTTCATGTCGCTGAACGCGATGATGGCGAGCCTGAAAAGAAAGATGGTGCAGACTACGGCTATCAGCCATCTCATGCGGGGCATGCGCGTAGTGCCGGATAACAGGTGCAGCCGTCTGAGAATGTTGCCGACCAATATGGTTCCCCAGCCCAGCAATTCCGTAGTGAATGCCGTGGAACATGCGTGGACGACCCAATCAGTGCTGAAAAACATGCCTATCAGATTCGCGCCGGCGGTGCCGAGCAGGTAGCCCGTCACGTTTATGACAATGACTATTCCGGCGGTGAATTCCAGGTTCAGGTTCTTCTTGAGACAGACCAGGACTATCATCGCCATTGTGAGGATGGTGAGGAACAATTCATCGCCTATGCCCGCTTCTAAACAGACTATCGTGACCGCCGCATGAAGTGCCGCGAATATGTGTACAATGCCTGACGGCTTCATGATTCGTTTTCTCATATTGTCGTAAAGGTATGAAAAAATGACCGGATTAGGAAAAAAATCGTTTTTATTCGTCGGTTGATTTTTCCCGTCCGTCAGCCAATTCCGCCCGTCCGTCAGTTTCCATGATAAATATGAATATTTAATCAATAATTTTGCAAACGTTTTATAACAATGATTACGGACAATTCCGCAACCGCACGGACAAGATATAACACGGAAACCAATGAGCAAAAAACCGAAATTATCTTTTTGGCAGATATGGAACCTCAGCTTCGGGTTCCTGGGTGTCCAGATAGGATACTCTCTGCAGAATTCCAATACGTCCACCATCTTCGAGTCACTTGGCGCCGATGTAAGTCATCTGAGCTATTTCTGGCTTGCTGCCCCGTTGGCAGGCATGGTCATCCAGCCTATCGTCGGCATGTTCTCTGATGGTACCTGGACCAGATTCGGCAGACGCATTCCGTACATACTCGGGGGAGCATTGATCTCGACAATAGCATTGATGCTGATGCCTAACTGCCCGACTCTTCTGGCATTGGCACCGCTCGCGATGGGCGCGTTCATCCTCCTCTTCATGGACCTTTCCTTCAATGTCACGATGCAGCCTTTCAGGGCGCTCGTGGCTGACATGCTGGACGACTCGCAGAAGACGGAAGGCTATGTGGTACAGACATTTCTCATCAATATCGGTGCTGTGGTAGGTGCAGTGCTGCCGCTTATAATGACTTGGGTCGGGGTGAGCGACGATGCTGTTCCTGGACAGGTTTCGTCCCACATCGCGTGGTCATATTATATAGGTGGAGCCATCCTGCTCGCTACCGTATTGGTCACCGCATTCAAAACCAAGGAATATCCTCCTAAAGAATTTGCCGAATACAACGGATTGGCAGAAGTGGAAGGACCGGCAGAGAAGACCGGTTTCATGACATTGCTCCGCAATACCCCTTCGGCAATGATCCGTCTGGGCATCACCCAGTTCTTCTCTTGGGCGGCATTGTTCATCATGTGGACATATCTGAAGCCAGCCATTACCGGTTCCGTGACTGATGGGGGAGTGCTCCTTTCGGAAGGCGCGACGCAGACTTGGGTGGGCGTGCTCAATGGCGTATATCCGATTCCTGCATGTATCGCGGCGCTTTTCATGACGAAATTGGCCTCCAGGTTCGGCAACAAGACTGTTTATGCTACCTGTCTGCTTTTCGGTGCCGTCGGTTTCGCCGGGCTGGTTCTCCTTAAAGACAAATATGCGCTCATGCTCCCGATGTTGTGCATCGGTATCGCCTGGGCAGGCATCCTCGCCATGCCGTACGCCATCCTTTCCAGGGCGGTTGACCCTAAACGCATGGGAGTTTACATGGGAATTTTTAACTTTACAATCACTATACCGCAGATTGTCATCGGACTTGCCGGTGGAGTTATTGTAAAGTACTGTTTCGGCTCCAATGCCGTCATGATGCTGGCGCTTGCATGTGTCTTCATGCTGCTCGCGGCTGTTTCAGTGGCATTTGTGAAAGAAAATTGACACGAAATACAATATTAACAAACTAATAACATTAAGGACCCTATGAACAGATTTTTATCTTTTATAGTAGGACTGATAGGACTATTCCTGATCATTCCTGACATGTCCGCCCAGAACGGATATGAGATAAAGGGTACCGTCATCGACCAGACCGGCCAGCCTGTAATCGGCGCGACCGTCCTGGAGAAAGGTACCACCAATGGCATGTCTACCGATACCGACGGCCAGTACACCCTGAAAGTGTCTTCGTCCGACGCTGTCGTGGAAGTCAGCTGTATCGGATACAAGACCGTGACCTTCGTCGCGAAATCGAATCCTGTTAAAATCGTCATCGAAGAGGATTCAATGTTTCTGGACGATGTGGTAGTCATCGGTTACGGTTCGGTCAAGAAAAGCGATATGACCGGTTCCGTTACCGCCATCAATGCAGAAGAAGTGAACCGCGGTGCGGTTACCTCACCTAGCTCCATGCTTCTCGGTAAGGTTTCCGGATTGAACATCACTCCTGCCAACGGCCAGCCGGGAGCTTCTTCCACCATCAGAATCCGTGGCGCAGCATCACTTACAGCGTCAAATGACCCTCTAATCGTCATTGACGGCGTTCCTGTCACCAAGGACGGAGGCGCAGGTATGGGCGACCCTCTCGCTACCGTGAACCCTAATGACATTGAGTCTTATTCTGTCCTCAAGGATGCTTCTGCTACAGCAATTTACGGTTCCCGCGCTTCCAACGGTGTGATCATCATCACTACCAAGAAAGGCTCAGGCAAGGGAATCCATGTAAGTTACAGCGGCAGTGTCTCTGCGAAGCAGAACAAGGATGTCATCAAGATGATGAACGGCGAGCAGTTCACGAACTATATCCAGGAATATCGTCCTGAAGCTGCCGGCCTCCTCGGTGTGGACGGTACAATGTACGATACTGACTGGCAGAAACAGATTTACCGTATCGGCGTGAATACCGACCATAACATCAGCCTTTACTCGGGGGGGGTAGTTCCGTTCCGTGTCAGCATGGGCTACAACCTCGACCAGGCTACCATCAAAGTCGGTGACAACCAGAGAGGCAACATCGACGTAAGCCTTTCTCCTAAATTCTTCGACGAGCATCTGTCAATCAATTTCAATGCTAAGGGCGTATACCAGCATACCAACTGGGCGAACAACCCTGTGGAGAGCGCTCTCTCATTCGACCCTACCAAGCCGATCTATTTCACGGATGCTGACGGCAACATTGACAAAACCGCCATTTCCAACGGTTACTGGAACTGGTTCAGTGCAGGCGTGCCTAATACGATGGCTGCCGCCAACCCTCTTTCTTCCGTTTATGACTATGTGAACTACGGTCACACTTATCGTGGTGTCGGCAACTTGCAGATCGACTACAAGGTCCATGGACTTGAGGCGTTGAGAGCAAACTTGAACTTGGGTATGGACATCGCCAGGACCAACGGTACCAAATACAATAAAGTCGGTACTCGCGGTTCACTCACCAGTGCTCCTGACCTCTATGAGAAGTATCAGAACTTCAACAAGAACATGCTTCTGGAGGCCTACCTCGACTACAACGAGACTTGGGGAAAGCACAATTTCAATGCGATGGCAGGTTATTCCTGGCAGCACAACTACATCAAGTACGAGAACTCCCAGTACTACAACAATGACAGGGAGACAGAGTACCATATCGCTCCGGTCAATGCCAAGGAGTATTATCTGATTTCATTCTTCGGACGTCTGAACTATAACTACGATTTGAGATATCTCTTCACATTCACCGCCCGTGGTGATGCATCCAGCCGTTTCTCTCCTTCGAACCGTTGGGGCTTCTTCCCGGCAGCAGCATTCGCATGGAACATTGCCAATGAGGAATTCCTGAAAGAAAACAGGACTGTTTCCGCTCTCAAGTTCCGTCTCGGATGGGGCCGCACAGGACAGCAGGATATCGGAGACGACTACTATCCGTATATCGCAAGATATTATGAATCAGCGTCTGTGACAATGCAGTATCCTATGGGACCGGACGGCAAGTCTTACAACCTTCTTTCACCTCTGGCCTACAACCCTAACATCAAATGGGAGACCACCGAGACTTACAACGTAGGATTGGATTTCGGCTTCCTCAATGACAGGATCACCGGTACGGTCGAGGCTTACTACAGAAATACATTCGACCTCCTGAACAATATCTCCATCCCTCTCGGTTCCAACTTCGGCAAGCAGGTGATTTCCAATATCGGATCCATGGTGAACAAGGGCATAGAGCTTTCAGCCAATTTCGTTCCTGTAGAGACCAAGGACTGGAACTGGAAAATCGGTGGAAACATCACCTTCCAGGATGTGAAGATTACCAAGCTTACCAACAGCGATGAAACCTACCTCGGAGTCGAGACAGGTCCTTCAATGGGTGCCAATGTCGGTTTCAGTTCACTTCACCGCAAGGGCTTCGCTCCTTATACATACTATATGTACCAGCAGCTTTACGATGCAGAAGGCAAGCCTGTCCAGAATGCTTTCGTGGACCGCAACGGCGACGGCAAGATCAATGCTGATGACCGTTACATGACCGGATGCAGCGCTACACCTTGGGCATACTACGGTATCAGCACTCAGGTGAGATACAAGAACTGGGACTTCGGTATCAACGGACACGGCTCCATCGGTGCTGAGCTCGTCAACAAGGTCGCTCTCGGATATTCTTCATCTTACAGTGACAACTGGACCAAGGGTTACATTGACAACCTTTGTGCAAAGTGGCTTCTTCCTGGCTGGCATGCTCCTAACAGCGAGAACCAGAAATACTCAGACCTTTGGATTGAGGATGCTACATTCTTCAAGATTGACGACATCAATCTCGGATATACCTTCAACATGAAGAACAATCTCAAGATCCGTCTTGCAGGTTCTGTCCAGAATGTATGCACATTCACCAAATATTCAGGACTTGATCCGGAAATCAACAATATCGATGGTGTGGATAATTATGTATATCCTCGTCCTCGTCTCTACACTCTTCGTCTTAACATCACATTCTAAGCAGGAGGACCAACAATATGAAAATCATAAACAAAATATTAATACTTTCATTTGCGGCAATACTGTTTTCATCATGTCTGAAGGATCTGGACACCCTCCCTTTGAACACGACTGACTTCACGTCTGAAAATGCGTATGCCAATGAAGAGAACTATCTCAAGGCCCTCTCCTACATCAACGGCTATTATATGCTTGTAGGACAGGATGATCCGGGTAACAATGACCTCGGATTCTCAGATTCGGGACAGTCTGAGTTCCTGAGACAGTGGATCAACATGAACGAGATGACCTGCGACGGTCTCAAGTGCGTCTGGGGAGACTCTTATCTTACTGAACTTCAGCACGATTCATGGGGAGCAAGTACCAATGATGCATTGGTTGCGGTTTATACCCGTGCAGTGAAGGCCATCGCTCTCGCGAACGAATTTCTTCTCCAGACCACGGACAGCAAACTCGACGCCCGTGGACAGTCCGGAATCAAGGGCGAAATTGCAGGTTACAGGGCTGAAGCACGTTTCCACAGGGCAATGTTCTTCTACGTTCTCATGGACGAATTCGGAAACCCTCCTTTCCCTATGCCGGAGAATATCGGTGGCGCAAATCCGTCCCGTATCACCAGAGCTGACCTCTTCAAATGGCTTGAAACAGAGCTTCTTGATCTCGGTTCTGAATCAAGTGCGATGCCTGCAAAAGGTGCTGTTCCATATCCGCGTCCTACCAAGGGTTCAGTCTGGGCGCTCCTCAGCCGTATGTATCTCAATGCCGTGGTTTACACCGGAACAGCAAGATGGCAGGATGCAAAGGATGCTGCGCAGAAGGTGATAGAAATGGGTTATACCCTCGCTCCTAAGTATTCAGATATGTTCCGTCAGGACAATACCGAGAACGGTTCTGCAGAGAAAGAGTTCATCTTCGCAATTGCTTACGACAGGGTTTCTACCCAGAGCTGGGGCGGTACTTCCACCTTCGCTTCAGCATCCCTCAGTGAGGAAGCGAACCTCAAGCTCGGAGCAGAGTTCGGATTGCCTAAAATCAATGGCGAGAACTGGGCAGGTTACCATGTGCCGGATGATTATGTGGCCCGTTTTGATCTCAAAGGCGTAGTCTGGAACGACAAGACCAATGCATTCGGATATGACAGGGCTACCAGCGACAAACGCGCGTTCTTTACGAATTACGGTTCAACTAAGGAGTTTGATGGAAATAAGGTTTCAACAGGCTGGATGTGCTGGAAGTTCTGCGGGCTTGATTCCAATGACAAACTCGCCCAGCAGGACGGTGTCCCTGGAAACTGGAAACTTTCTTCTGCCGACATGCCTGTTTTCCGTCTGGCCGAAATGTATCTCAACTATGCTGAGGCAGATGCACGTCTGAACGGCGGTACAGTCAAGGATTCGAAAGCATTGGGATATATTAAGGAACTTCGCAACCGTGCAGGCGTTCCGATGCCGACGACAATCAGCCTCGAATGGCTGCTTGATGAAAGGGCACGTGAATTCATGTGGGAAGGTCACCGTCGTGTCGATCTCATCCGTTTCGGCAAGTTTACGGACGTGAACTATCCTTGGACACTCAAGGGCGGTATCTTGAACGGTAAGATTGCGATCCCTTCATACAGGACCATATTCCCGATTATCCAGAGCGACCTCAGCTCCAACAGCAACCTCATCCAGAATGAAGGTTATTAATCGGATTGACAACATTATAAAATTGATATTATGAAATCATTGAAATATATGGCAATTGCCGCTGTTGCGGCTCTGGCTGCATCCTGCACCTTGGATTTGCCGAAGGAACAGATTTCGTCGGAGTTGACGGCTCCTGTTCTCAGGCCGGTTTCCAATGTCCTCTCGGATGCGAACACCACCAAGGTGGAGCAGGTGAATTTCACTTGGGATCCTGCTGATTTTGGGGCAAAGACTGAAATTCTCTACTCCGTTTATGCTGAACTCGGAAAAGAGAAGGCTCTTGTAGGACAGAACTACAAGAATTCTCTCAGCATCAACAAGGGGGACCTTGTCGGCTTGGTCTGCAGTTCACTGAATGGTGAAAAGAATTCCGATGTTACCATCAGTGCCTATGTGGAAGCAACTCTGAAAGACGTGGTGAACTCACCGGTATTGACCTCGGAAAAAGTTTCTTTCTTGGTTCATACCTATCTTCCTCCTAAGAAGTCTATCTGGCTTCCAGGAAAGTATCAGGATTGGAGCCAGTTCGGAACTGAAATCATAGAAGTAGAGGCTGGAACCAGCACCTACAAGATTCTGGTGGATGTGTCCAACGAGGCTGAGACTCCTTATTATTTCAAGATTGTCGATGAAAATCAGTCATGGGTCGGAATGAATGACGGATATAAACCGGAAGGATGGGAAGTTGCAGATCCTGCAAATGGTGACGGAAACTTCTCTGTAACTGCTGAAGAGCCAATCATGTGGCTGACCATCAACACCAAGACTAAGACTGTTGCGAGGGAGGTCGTATCCAAAGTTGCTCTTATCGGAGATTTTAACGAATGGAAAGAGAGCGAGGAGCCTGAATTCACGTACAATGCTGCGAAGAATGTCTGGGAGTCTCCAGTCATCAGCTTCACTGAAGGCAAGGAGTGGCTTCTGAGACTGAACGGAAGTTGGGAGCACAAGTACGGCGACGCAGTCGCAACTACAGACATTGCCGGCGGCTTTGAACTTACGAAGGGTAAGGATGCCAAAAACATTCCTGCTCCTGGAACAGGTGACTATATCGTCCGCTTGCATGCCAACAGGACACCGATTGTGGTGACTTATGAAAAACAGTAAATTGGTTTGACTTATGAAATGGATTAGAAATATATTTGCAGCCTCTGCCGTAGCTATTGCGGCAGTAGCCTGCACCATAGAAAGTGAGGACACCTTCTCGACGAGTCCTGTCGCTCCGGTGATGGATGCACATTCGGATATCCTCATTACCAACGGTACCAAGGCGGAATCCGTGACTTTTACCTGGACCGCTGCGCGCTTCATCGATGCTGATGCATATCTCTATAACTTGAATGTCAAGAGCGGAGAGAAGGAAGTATCCCTCAAACAGGGAATCAAAGATGCGTTCTGCACCATCTCCAAGGAGGAACTCAGAACCTTCCTCAAGACTAATTTCGAGTTGGAAAAGAATGCGACCCATTCTCTTTCATTCTCCGTAAGTGTTGCGGACAATGCTGGTAAAGTGTATTCTTCTCCGGCATTAGCCGTGAAGGTTTACTTCTATGACGATGTTGTCGCACCTGTATTGAGTGCACCTGCATCAGCAATCGTCCTCGACAAGGAAAAAGCTGCGGACGAGATCGAGGTCCTTGGTTGGGCTGCTGCCAGACTTGAATATGGTGAGGACGTTACATACAAGGTTACCATGAAGTGCGGCGACGGCAAAGAAACGGAACTTGCCAAAGACCTTGACGGAACATCATTCAGGACCACTGTTGACGGTCTTAATGAAGCTGTAATTGCTGCAGGCGCAACTGAAGGCAAGGAAGCAGAATTGACATTCAAGGTATATGCATATTGCAAGAGCCTTCCTGCAGGTGTCGTTTCAAATGCCGTAAAAGTCAAGATTACTACCTATATCCTGTCATTCCCTGAGAAGATATGGATTCCTGGAAGCTATCAGAGTACGGGTTGGGACATTGCCAATGCTCCTTCGCTCTCAGTTTCAGCCAAGCAGAAAGGCGTGTACCAGGGCTTTGTAGATCTCTCCACTGCGGATGGCTCTGATGCGGAATTCAAGTTCAGTGCTGCTCCTTCATGGTCAGGTGTTGATTTCGGTTTCGAGGATGTGACAGTTGAAACCAAAGGCAGTGAAACCCTCCCATTTGCATATGCAGAATCGAAAACGCTGGGCGGTTCCAACATCAAAGTACCTTCAGGATTGTATTTCATCAAGCTCGACAAGAAAAACGGAACGCTCGTGATGATTCAGGTGAAGAACCTTGAAATCGTCGGCAGTTTCGCAGCTTCGGGCTGGGGTACATTCTTCCCGATGACGAAGAAAGGTTCAAAATGGGCTGCGGTAGTAGATTTTAAAATGAAACCGGATGACGAGATCAAGATCCGTTTCAATTCTGACTGGACATATTCTTTCGGAGGAGAGTTGGATAATGTCGTTTTCGGCGGAGGCAATATCAAGTTCACTGAATCAGCCGGAGAATACTCGCTCGTATTCAATACTGAGACATCTGATTTCAGTCTCGATCTCCTGAGCTAAAGTGTGGATTTACTGAATTTATAATCCGGGCAGGCCCTGCGCTAAGGAAAGGCCTGCCCTTTTTGAAAAATTCTCAAGCCAGTACTTGTGAAACTCTAATTTATCATGAAAAACATTACAAGATTTTTTGTCCTGTTCGTTCTGTGTCTGTCGGCACTCGTTTCCTGCAGCAAGGAAGGACAAGTCCAGCAAGGAAAGAAATTGCAGATTACACCGGAGGCATTGTATTTTACCAAAGCCGCCGCTTCGCATACATTGGAACTCAAGACGAATGCTTCGCAATGGAATGCGGTAGTTTCCAAGAATGACTGGCTTGAAATCGACAAGACATCCGGAACCGGGTCGTGCGACATCGTTGTCACAGTTTCTGAAAACAACAAGGAACTGAGGACAGCGACCATTTCGTTTTCCGCGACCGGATACAAGACTGTTGTCGTGCCTGTCACGCAACATCCTCTTGATGAACTTGTAAATCCTTCTGCTACAGGACTTTTCTCTATTCCGGAATTGCCTGAACCTGATTCTCCGTGCGTGCTTTATTACAGGGCAGACAAGAACTCCCCATTCTATGATTACAAAAAGGATATGTATGCCCACATCGGTATTGTCGAAGCTGAATGGATGTGTGTTCAGGCCGATTGGGACAAGAACACTGACAAATGCAAGTGGCAGCCGTGCGAGGAGAAGAATCTCTGGAAACTTCCGATCCAGCCATCCATCAGGGAATGGTTCGCTTCCGGTGATACACCTGTAAACAAGATCGGTGTAGTCGTGCGTAGCGCCGACGGCAAACTCCAGACAGATGACCTGTTCCTCAAAGTGAAGGACGACAAATTCGTTTTCGAGCCTAAGCCGGTCGTAAATGAGGCAATGCCTGCGGGGGCTCATTACGGTATCAATTATAACTCTGACGGCAGCGTGACACTGGTGCTGCGCGATCTCGACAACAAGAACAAGCGCCACGAATACTGTTATGTGACAGGAGAATTCTCCAAATGGCAGCGCTCGAACGACTATTCAATGAAGCGTGATGATGCTGCCGGCTGCTGGTGGTTCACGATGACAAACGTGGACCCGAATAAGGAATATATGTTCCAATATTATGTCGTGAACAAGGATGGCTCGGCTTTCCGCATTCATGACCCTTATACGGAGATTGTTTACGACGGGTCGAACGACAAATACATTTCATCCTCGACTTATCCTGACCTTCCGGCATATCCTAAGGGCACGAGCGGACTTGTGTCGGCCTTCAAGGTGAACAAGGATGTCTATAACTGGACAAGCACCGGTTTCAAGATTGCCGACCAGAACGACCTCGTGATCTACGAGATGCATTTCCGTGATTTTACATCTACAGGTGACATTCCTGGTGCACTCGGAAAACTCGACTATCTCTCTTCGCTCGGTGTCAATGCCGTGGAACTCATGCCGATACAGGAATTTGACGGTAATGACAGCTGGGGCTATAACCCTTGCTCATATTTCGCTCTTGACAAGGCCTATGGTACGCGCAATATGTATAAGCAGTTCATTGACGGATGTCATGCCAGGGGTATGGCCGTAATCGTGGATGTCGTTTATAATCAGGCGACAGGAGCCCATCCGTATGCGAAACTTTACTGGGATTCGAAGAACAACAAGACCGCGTCAAACAATCCGTGGTTCAATGTCGATGCTCCGCATCCGTACAGCGTGTTCCACGACTGGAATCACGAGTACCAGGCTTTCCGTCAGCATGTCAAGGAAAGCCTGAAGTATCTTATGGAAGAATATCACGTGGACGGTTTCCGTTTCGACCTCACCAAGGGCTTCACAAACAAGAAGAGCGACGAAAGTACCGCTTCCAACTACGACCAGAGCCGCGTGGACATCCTTACGGATTACACCAAGAGCGTAAAGAGCCATAACCCGGATGCTGTCGTGATCCTGGAGCATTTCTGCGAGACGCGGGAGGAAAAGGCGCTTGCCGAAGCCGGGGCGAAAGTCTGGAGAAATCTGAACAATGCATATTGTCAGTCAGCCATGGGCAAGTCTGCCGGAAGTGGTTTCGAAGGCCTCTGGACAGGTTCTGCAATGCCGTTCGGCGCATATGTGGGATTTATGGAAAGCCACGATGAAGAAAGGACAGCCTACAAAGCACTTAAAGAAGGCGCGTCAGGCATCAGCGGAGACTCGAACTTGGACGCCAGAATGAAACGTGAAGCGCTCAATGCGGCATTTTTCCTCACAGTTCCGGGACCTAAGATGCTCTGGCAGTTCGAAGAACTCGGTTATGACATCTCGATAGAACAGAACGGCAGGACCGGCAAGAAACCTGTTCACTGGGAATATCTGGAAAATGCTGACCGCAAGGCCCTTCATGACACATACGCTTTATTGATGAAATTCCGCAAGGAGAATCCGCGTTTCTTCTCTTCCGATGCTGATTTCTCATGGTATGTATCCGGCGGAAACTGGAATGACGGACGGTTTATCTACGGTTCCGTTGATGGAAAGGCATTTGCAGTCATCGGCAATTTCTCGTTGGAAAAGAAAGATATTACCGCTTGGCTTCCGAAACCTGGGACATGGAAGGATTATTCTGGCTTCGGCTCCGGCTCTTACAATGTGACAACGGATGCGGCCGGCCACAATTCCCTTACCTTGAATCTTGATTCCAGTGATTTTAAATTGCTTATATTAGAGTAAACTGACCAGTTATGAAATATTTGATCAAGACATTGTGTGTATTGGCGGTTCTGTCCCTGTATTCTTGTGGGGAGTCTGATTCTCCTTCAGGCGGAAAGCCCACGAAACCGGCATTCGCGAAGGGTGCCGATATCGGCTGGTACACGGAAATGGAAAGCAAAGGCTATAAATTCTATTCCGCATCTGGTGTGGAGATGGATTGCCCTTCTCTGATGAAGTCGCTGGGATTCAACTCGTTGCGATTCAGAGTCTGGGTGAATCCCAAGGAAAGATGGAACGGCAAGGAAGACGTCCTCAAGAAATGTCAGAGGGCGAAAGACCTTGGCATGAAGATAATGATTGATTTTCATTATTCTGATGATTGGGCGGATCCAGGCAAGCAGTATGTCCCTGCCGCATGGGAATCTTACGATTTGAATGCTATGGCCGATGCTGTGGCAGAACATACTTCCGATGTTCTCAACACGTTGAAGAACAATGGTGTGGATGTTACATGGGTGCAGGTAGGAAACGAGGTGACCAACGGTATGCTCTGGGAAAAGGGTCGTGTCAAGGACCAAAGCGCTTCCGGCTTCGCAAAACTGTTCAAGGCCGGTGCCGACCAAGTTAAGGCGGTTTATCCCAATGCTTCCGTAATACTTCACATTGACAATGCCTGGAATCTTCCGACTCTTCAGTGGTTCTATTCATTGATGGCTAAGGTCGGATTGAAATACGATATGATAGGCCTTTCGCTGTATCCTTCATATTGGAAAGATGAAATTAAGGCATTCGAACCATGGGAAGAGAAAGTGAATCAGGCGGTTGCCAATATTCCTCAGCTGATCAAGTCCTACAACAAGGATGTGATGCTGGTTGAGTTCGGAATGCCGGCTGCTGAACCGGAGAAGGGCAAGGAGGCACTTGAGACATTGTGGAACGGTCTGAAGGACGTGAAGCGTTTCAAAGGCATCTTCTATTGGGAGCCTGAGTCCGAGCTAGTACGCAATGGCTACGACCTCGGTGCTTTCAAGGATGGCAAGCCGACCGTTGCACTTTCACCATTCGCAAAGAGATAATGTTACTGATTATGAAGAAGATATTGTTGGCGGCCCTTGCGGTCCTGATGTTAGCGTCATGTGCGGAAAAGTCCCCTCATGCCGCCTGGACTTACGATGCCGTCGTTTATGAAATGAACGTGCGCCAATACACTCCGGAGGGCACTTTTGCTGCGGCCCAGGCCCAGCTCCCGCGCCTGAAGGAACTCGGAGTGGACGTTATCTGGCTTATGCCGATTTACCCTATCGGAGAAAAGGAGCGTAAGGGGACTCTCGGCTCCTACTATGCCGTAAAGGACTATTGTGCCGTCAATCCGGAGTTCGGTACAATGCAGGATTTCGAGGCTTTTCTTACTGAAGCCAAGTCCCAGGGATTCCGTGTGATACTCGACTGGGTGGCGAACCATACCTCACCGGATGCGGTGTGGATTGACTCGAAACCGGCCGACTGGTATGAAAGGGATTCCGTCGGAAACATTGTCGTTCAATATGACTGGACTGACATTGCCGCACTGAATTATGACAATATTGATGTCTGGGACGCGCAGGAAAGTGCAATGCGTTTCTGGATGTCCAAGGGCATTGACGGTTTCCGCTGCGATATGGCATGCGAGGTGCCTTTCGAATTTTGGAAGAAGACAATCTCTTCACTCAGAGAGGATTGGCCGCAGATGTACATGCTGGCCGAGGGCGAAGACCCTAAGCTGCATGAGTCCGGTTTCGACGCGTCCTATGCATGGGAACTGCACCATATCCTGAATGACATTGCACAGGGAAACAAGGGTGCCGATGACCTCCTGGAATATGTGAAGCATGATGCCGAACGTTTCCCTAAGGATGCTTTCCGTCTGATGTTCACTTCGAATCATGACGAGAATTCATGGGCCGGAACTGAGTTCGAGAGAATGGGTGATGCTGCGAAAGTAATGGCAGTATTGACATTTACACTTCCTGGCGGACAGCCGTTGATCTACACGGGGCAGGAAATGGGTTGGAACCATCGTTTCCAGTTCTTCGAAAAAGACCCGATTCCTGCGTGGGAAGTGAATGAGTTCGCCCAGTTCTATCAGAATCTGATAAAACTCCGTCATGAGCATCCGGCCCTGCGCCCGGGCGAAAAGGGAGGGCGCTTCGAAGTAGTTGCATGTGAGGACAATACGTTGGTTTTCAAACGTGTGCTTGACAGTGACGTGGTGACTGTCACCGCACAACTTTGCCCTCCTTGGAATTGGAATTTGGATATTAAATGATATTTTTGCGTATGAAAAGAATATTTGGAATTATGACGGCAGTGATGCTTACGGCTTGTGCCGGAAACGTAGCTTTTGTTACTGATTCTGTTGCTGATGCGGATTCGTCGCAGGTAAGCAGAGTAGAACCGCTTTCGTGGTGGGTGGGGATGAGAGCCCCGCTCCAGATTCTCGTTCAAGGCGAAGGCATTTCAGAATACAATGTCGCTATTGAGGGCGGCAACGGGGTGAAAGTCAATAAAATTCACAAGGCTGACAGCCCTAATTACCTGTTCATTGATGTCAATATCCTCAAGGATGCCGCACCTGGTACATATTATCTTGTGTTCAGCAAGGACGGTAAGCCTGCGTTCAAGTATCCGTATGAGATTGCAGCCCGTGAATCCGGCTCGGTCCAGAGGAAGAGCTATACTGCTGCGGACATGATATATCTTATTATGCCTGACCGCTTTGCTAACGGCGATCCGTCCAATGACTCCACTTCTGACACCGCTGAAAAATCTGACCGCAACGGATATTTCGGACGTCATGGCGGAGATATTCAGGGAATCATTGACCATCTGGATTATATTGAGGATCTCGGCGCGACGGCGATTTGGTGCACTCCGTTGCTTGAGGACAATGAACCGGGCGGTTCATACCACGGCTATGCGTGCTCGGACTACTACCATATTGACCCGCGCTTCGGTTCCAATGAACTTTACCGCGAGATGGTGGCGAAGGCTCATGAAAAGGGGTTGAAGGTGGTGATGGATATCGTCACAAATCATTGCGGTACAGCGCATTGGTGGATGAAGGACCTTCCGTTCGCTGACTGGATCCATCAGTTCCCGGAATATACCGGTACCAATGTATGCTTCTCGACCAATATGGACCCGAATGCGTCGAAGTATGACCTGAATCTTCAGGAAAGCGGCTGGTTTGTTCCTTCCATGCCTGATATGAATCTGGACAACCCGTTCACTCTCAAGTATTTCCAGCAATGGGCCATCTGGTGGATTGAATATTCTGGCTTGGACGGTTTCAGGGTCGATACCTATCCGTACAATGAAAAAGAACCGATGAGCCGATGGTGCAAGGCTGTCCGCACGGAATATCCTAATTTCAATATCGTAGGGGAGTGCTGGACGTCATCCATTCCGCAACTCGCTTACTGGCAGGCTGATAACGAGAACAAGGACGGATTCAATTCGAATCTTCCGTCCATCATGGATTTCCCTCTGTACGATGCGATTTGCGCCGGCGTTCCGACGGATTCTGTTCAGTGGGGTGCTGGCATGACCAAGGTATATGACTGTCTTTCACACGATTTCGTATATCACGATCTTTCCAAGATGATGATTTTCCCTGGAAACCATGATACTGACCGTATCGGTGACGTGGTAAGGCAGAATCCTGACAGGATGAAGCTTGTGATGACCATGATGGCTACCATGCGTGGCTTCCCTCAGATTTTCGCAGGTGACGAGATGATGTTCGTTTCCAAAGACAAGAGCCAGGGACATGGCGGTCTCCGTGTGGATTTTCCGGGCGGCTGGGCCGGTGACAAGGAAAACTGGTTCACTGAAGAAGGCCGCAAGGCAGCATTGACAGGAACTGACGGCAAGCCTGTTGCGGCTGGTCAAGTCGCTGACCTTCATGATTATACGCGCAAGCTTTTCCAGTGGAGAAAGGGCAAGGGCGTGATTCACGATGGCAAGACCCTGCATTTCCTGACCAGGGACAATACCTACGCTTATTTCCGTTACAATGCTGATGAGGCGGTGTTTGTCTTCATCAACAATTCCCGCGGACGCAAGTCGATTCCGTGGTCGCATTATGCGGAAATCGCTGACGGCCTGTATGATGGCCGCGATGTCATGACCGGCGAAGCAGTTGAGGTCAATGATGCTACAGTAGTGGGTCCGCGTCAGGCATTGGTAGTAGAGTATAAACGTAAATGAACATTGATATGAACCTTTTGAAAAAAGTCTTTTTTGCGGGTGTTGCCCTTTGCGCGGCATCGGCATTGGTACAGTCCTGCGGCGGCCCGGGCCAGAACGCGGTGTCACTTTCCGATGTTTCTGTCCTGAAGTCTCCGGACGGCAACCTCTCCATGAAATTCGGCATTGCGCCTGACGGAAGTCCAATGTATTCACTGAATTACGGGGAAACGGCGGTAATCCGGCCGAGTCATCTAGGATATGAGATGCGCGGTGTTCTCAAGGCCCAGAAGATTGTTTTCGGGGACAAGGATCTCCAGAAAGTGGATGATAAGCCTTGCTGGTCTTTCCATGACGGCTTCAAGGTCGAGAGCATTGACACTTGCTCTTTCGATGAGACATGGCAGCCTGTATGGGGTGAGGAATCTGAGATTCGCAATCATTATAACGAATTGGCAGTCAATCTGGTACAGACTGCTTCCGACAAGCGTATGACCATACGCTTCCGTCTTTTCGATGATGGTCTCGGTTTCCGTTATGAGTTCCCGGAGCAGAAGGGCCTGACTTATTTCGTGATCAAGGATGAACTGACTGAATTCGCTATGGGTGGAGACTATACAGCCATCTGGATACCAGGCGATTACGATACTCAGGAATATCAGTACACCGTGTCTCGCTTGAGCGAAATCAAGTCCAGGATGGAGAGCGCATTTTGCGGCAACTCTTCGCAGACTCCGTTCTCGATGACAGCTGTGCAGACCTCTCTTCAGATGAAGACTGACGAAGGCCTCTACGTGAATATCCATGAGGCTGCATTGGTGGACTATTCCTGCATGCACCTCGATCTGGACCCTGCGACATTGACTTTCCGCTCGGAACTTACGCCTGACGCCCAGGGATGGCGCGGCCGTCTCCAGACTCCGTGCAAGAGCCCGTGGAGGACAATTCAGGTGGTGGACAATGCTTGTAAACAGCTGGAGTCCAGGCTCGTGCTGAATCTCAACGAGCCTTGCGCCTATGATGACGTTTCTTGGATTCATCCTGTGAAATATGTCGGTGTATGGTGGGAGATGATTTCCGGAAAAGGCACTTGGGCATATACTGATGACTTCTCATCCGTGCATCTCGGCGTTTCCGATTATTCCACGGCCAAACCTAACGGCAAGCATTCTGCGAACAATGCGAATGTGCGCCGCTATATCGACTTCGCTGCCAAGCATGGCTTTGACGAGGTGCTGGTCGAGGGCTGGAATGTCGGCTGGGAAGACTGGGCGAACTGCAACAAGGATTACGTCTTCGATTTCGTGACCCCTTATCCTGATTTCGACATCAAGGCACTTAACGAGTATGCTCATTCCAAGGGCGTGAAACTCCTCATGCATCATGAAACTTCCTCATCTGTACGTAATTACGAACGCCACATGGATGCTGCTTACAATCTTATGGAGAAGTATGGATATGATGCAGTGAAGACTGGCTATGTAGGAAAAATGATTCCACGCAGTGAGCATCATGATGGACAGTGGATGGTGAACCACTACAATTATGTGGCAGAAACGGCTGCGCGTTATCGGATTATGGTCAATTCGCATGAAGCAGTGCGTCCTACCGGTATGTGTCGTACTTATCCGAACTGGATTGCACAGGAATCTGCACGTGGAACAGAATTTGAATCATTCAACGGTATTACTCCCGACCATACTACTATCTTGCCGTTTACCAGACTGATGGGTGGTCCGATGGATTATACTCCAGGTATCTTCGAAGGAGATTTGTCTACTTATGGTGGTTCGAAGAATAATAAACTCAGCAGTACGCTTACCAAACAGCTTGCTCTTTATGTGACTATGTATAGTCCGCTTCAGATGGCTGCAGACTTGTATCAGAACTATGAAAAGCATTTGGATGCTTTCCAGTTTATAAAAGATGTAGCTGTGGACTGGGATCATACATATATTCTTGAAGCAGAACCGGGTGATTATATCACGATTGCCCGTAAAGCAAAAGGAAAGAATGAGTGGTATATTGGTGGTATTACGGACGAGAATGCTCGTGAAGCGGTAATTGACTTGAGCTTCTTGCCTGCAGGAAAGAAGTATCAGGCTACTATCTATGCAGATGGAAAGAAAGCTGATTGGCGTACCAATCCTAAAGACTATGTAATTTCAATCAAAAAGGTGAGCAGTAAAACTGTTTTGAAACAACGTTTGGCACCTAGTGGCGGTGTAGCAATCAGTATTAAAGAATTATAATGAAACGTTTTGCTTTTTATTTGTTGACAACGGTCTTGTGTCTGGCTTCGGCTACG
>OHHZ01000399.1_pt1 | contig 21365 bp, 17 predicted proteins | sample 1568081 | NCBI WGS metagenome assembly OHHZ01 (sample SAMEA3879597, study PRJEB24766) | human gut metagenome | biome: human-associated habitat; feature: feces | place: USA | collected 1985/1987
CAAATGTATATTTATGGTTCATTGCTTTCCTGTGCCAATTATTATATAGATATTTATTTATTGTCTGTATTGCTTACATATACTCCACGGCTCTGGTCACCTTCTGGATTAACACCAAAGTTGTAGTCATTGCCAGGAAGAATTGCATTAAGGATAATACCAGCAATAGCGGCGATAGCGAGTGCTGTAAGTGTGATATGTGTTTCTCCGATAGTGAATGTAAGACCATCAGAAAATCCAAGTCCACATACGAATATAACACCTGCGATTATAAGATTACGTGACTTAGTAAGGTCAACTCTGTTTTCAACAACATTTCTTACACCGATAGCAGATATCATACCATATAGCATAAATGATACACCGCCGATGATAGCAGTTGGCATTGTTGATATAATAGCTGAGAACTTAGGGATGAATGAAAGTATAACAGCTAATACAGCAGCAATTCTTATAACTGCTGGGTCATAAACCTTTGAAAGAGCAAGTACGCCTGTGTTTTCGCCGTATGTAGTGTTTGCAGGAGCACCGAAGAGTGATGCAAGTGATGTTGCAAGACCGTCGCCGAGAAGTGTTCTGTGTAAGCCCGGGTCATTGATATAGTTTTTGTTGCATGTAGCGGAAATAGCGGAAATATCACCGATGTGCTCCATCATTGTTGCAATTGCGATAGGAACGATTGCGATGATTGCCGAAATTGCCTTTGGTCTATCGTGAACTCCGCCGAATACGGTTGAGCTCCATTCTATCGGGTTGCCAATCCAAGCGGCATCTCTTACGCCGGAGAAGTCGATTTTGAATGACTCAACGCCGAAGCCGTTGCCGACAATCACAGCAACGAGATATGCGCCGATTACGCCCAAAAGGATAGGAACAATTTTAATCATACCCTTACCGAAAATGTTGAACACGATTACAAGACCGAGAGCAACGAGGGCGAGCCACCAGTTTGTTTTGCAGTTTGTAACAGCAGACGGTGCAAGACCGAGACCGATAGCCATAATAATAGGACCTGTTACAACCGGTGGGAAAAGTTTCATAACCTTGTTAACGCCAACGATTTTAACGAGGGCGGCAACAACCAAATACAAGAGACCTGCACATGCAACGCCGAGGCACGCATACGGTAAAAGCTCTTTATTTCCGACCATTTTGCCGCTTGCATCCTTAACCATAGGTGCTACTGCGAGATAGCCGCCTATGAAAGCGAATGACGAGCCGAGGAATGCCGGAACCTTAAATTTTGTGAGAAGGTGGAACAAAAGTGTGCCCAAGCCCGCAAACAAAAGTGTTGTTGAAATTGAAAGACCGGTTAAAAGCGGAACGGTAACTGTTGCGCCGAACATAGCAAACATATGCTGAAAGCCGAGCACAACCATTTTGCCGGTGCCGAGCTGGCGAGCGTCATAAATGCCATCCTTGCCGATTTTTATTTTTGATTTTGATTTTTTTGATAATACTAAGCCTGAGCCTGAAAAGGCGGCGGAAAAGCCCGTAATACCCGAAAAGCCCGCCGCACCCAAAAAGCCCGAAAAATCGCTGCTTGAAAAGTGCCGCCCGTTTATTATTGACGATGAGGGGCACGACTCGGCAATGAAGGAAACGCCGACCTACAAGCTTGAAAGCGTGGCGGATATTTTAAACAACCAAAGCGCCAAAACGCTTGACAGGCTCTCGGAAAAATATGAAATTGAATTTGACGATTTAGGGCGCAATAAGCCCGCCGCGCCCGAAAAAGTGCCCGAACCCCCCAAACGCGAGGTATTTGAAGAAAAAATGCCCGCCGCGCGGGATATACAAACCAATGTGCCGCGCATTATATCGGATATTGATTCGGACAGCGGTGAGAGTGCAGTCGAAATGCCCGATATTTCGGGCACGGCGACTATTAAATTCACCCCCGTGACCGACAGCGACTCAACCTCCCGAATCAGCATAAGCTCGCAAACACGGTCTATTGACCTGACGGGTGAGCTGTCACGCCTGCCCGAGAGCACCGATGACGACGCAGACCCCGAAACCCGCCTTGAGCAAAACGAGTTTGAGGACTACAAGCCTGCCGAGGAATTTGAAGACGAAAGCGGAACAAAGCACTTTTTGCGGAAATTATCGCTTATTAAGCGCGGCAGCTTTTTGCGCTGTGTATCAACGGTGCTTTTAACGCTTATAACGGCGTTTGCGGAGCTGCCGTTTATGTCGGCGCTGCTTATTGCGCAGACAAAAGTCAGTATGACGGTATACACCGCCGTGCTTGGTATAATAATACTTATAAACCTTGATATGTTTAAGAGCGTCCCGAAAATTTTCAGCCGCTTTTCAACGCCCGATATTTTCGCGGTTACCGCCTCGCTTTCGGTAATGCTTTATTCGGTTATAGGCATACTGAAAAACGAAATAACGCTTAATATGCTGCTGCTTGCCGCGTTTATACTGTCAGTGCGCTCTGTCGCCGCGTTTTTCCGTGCGGCGCACACCCTTACAGGACTCAGGCAAATAGCCGGCAATAAGCCGAAACGCGCGGTAAAGCTGATAAACGACCCCGCCGTTACGTTTGCTATGGCGAAAAATTCGATTGAGGGCGATGTTTTAGCAGCTGCCCCACGCAGAACGGCGCATATTGACGATTATATGAAATACACCTCGTTCCGCGTTTATTTCAGCGGCAAGCTGCCTGTTATAACGGTGGTATCGCTGCTTTTATCGGTAATACTGGGCTTTGCCTGCGCAGCATATTTTGACGGTATGCTTTACGGCTTTTACAGCGCCGCCGTGGTGCAGTGCATTGCCGCCGTGCCGGTGCTTTTCCTTATAGACGATATGCCGCTTTACTCCGCTTCGAAAAAGCTTGCGCGCAGGGGCGCCGAAATAGCGGGAAAAATGGGCGCCGAATACCTTGAAAAGGTAAACGCCATAGTTTTAAGCTCTGAGGACCTGTTCCCCTCGGGCACGGTAACGCTGCACAATATGCAGCTTTTATCGGATAACAGCATTGACGATACCATAATGCGCGCAGCGTCCCTTACCGACAGCCTTTCAAGCCCGCTAGCCCCTATATTCAAAAAAATTGCGGGAACAGTGGGCGACTTTGTAATGCCCGATTCCGATACGGTTAAATATGAGGACAAAATGGGTGTTTCCGGCTGGGTAAACAACAAGCTTTTGTTTGTGGGCAACCGCACGCTTATGGAGGCGCACGGAATTGACGTCCCGAGTATTGAAACCGACCGCAAGCTTTTACGCAGGGGGTATTTCCCCGTCTACGTTGCAACCGACGATAAGGCTTGCGCCCTGCTTGCCGTGCAGTACACGGTAAAGCCCGAGCTTGCGCGGGAGTTCAGAAGAATATCCGCCATGGGTATTACAATGCTTATAGACAGCTCCGACCCGAACCTAACGGAAGAAATGATATGCGATTATATGGGGCTTTACGATGATTCGGTAAAGGTTATGAGCACAGCCGGCTGCCATATGTATAAAAACGCGGTAACATATACAGAGCATTGCTCCGCCCCCGCCGCGTATAAGGGTAACCCCGTTGCGCTGGCAGCACTGGTGAGCAGCGCGGTTAAAATAAAGAAATCAAGCCTTTTACTGGCGGTATTTTACGCGCTTAGCTGTGTAGCGGGCGTGGTTATGTTCACCTACACCTCGTTCAGCGGCTCGGGCTCTGTTCTCGGCAGCGCGGCGGTATTACTTTACTGTCTTATAAGCACGGCGGTCTCTGCAACACTTTATCTTACAGGTAAACCGTAATACAGGAGGAAGAAAAATGTCAGAAAAGAAGAAGTTTTACATTACCACGGCAATAGCCTATGCCTCGCGAAAGCCGCATATCGGCAACGCTTACGATATAGTGCTGGCGGATATGATAGCGCGCTATAAAAAAATGATGGGCTTTGACGTGTTTTTACAGACCGGCTCTGACGAGCACGGGCAGAAAATTGAAGAATACGCCAAGGCAGAGGGCATAAGCCCGCAGGAGTATGTGGATAAAATCGCCGCGCAGATAAAAGAGGTGTGGAACAGCCTTAACACCGATTACGATAAATTTATACGCACGACCGATAAGGATCACGAAAAGGTAATACAGAAAATTTTCAAAAAGCTTTATGACCAAGGCGATATTTACAAGGGACATTACGAGGGTAAATACTGCGTTCCCTGCGAGTCGTTCTTTACCGCCTCGCAGTTAGTGGACGGCAAGTGCCCCGACTGCGGCAGAGATGTTATAGATTCCAAGGAAGAAGCGTATTTCCTAAAGCTTTCAAAATATCAGGATCGGCTGCTTGAATATTACGAGCAGAACCCCGATTTTATAAAGCCCGAATCCCGCAAAAACGAGATGATAAACAACTTTTTAAAGCCGGGGCTTTCCGACCTTTGCATTTCGCGCAGCTCCTTTAAGTGGGGCATACCCGTGCCGTTTGACGAAAAGCACGTTATTTACGTTTGGATAGACGCGCTTTCAAACTATATTACGGGTGTGGGCTATGACCCCGACGGCAGCTCAGAGCAGTTTGAAAAGCTGTGGCCTGCCGACCTGCACGTTATAGGTAAGGATATAGTGCGTTTCCACACAATTTATTGGCCCATAATTCTAATGGCACTGGGGCTTCCGCTGCCGAAACAGGTTTTGGGGCACCCGTGGCTGCTTGTGGGTGAGGACAAAATGTCAAAATCCAAGGGCAACACAATTTACGCCGACGATATGACAAAGCGCTTCGGAATAGACGCGGTAAGGTATTATCTGCTTTCCGAAATGCCCTTTGCGCAGGACGGAACTATAACCTACGAAAGCTTTATTACAAAATACAATGCAGATTTAGCCAACACCCTCGGCAACCTTGTAAACCGCTCAATTGCAATGACAAATAAATATTTCGGCGGCAAGGTGACAAAAGGCGAAAATACAGAAGGTTGCGATAAAGAGCTGATTGATACCGCGAACGATACGGTTAAAAAGTATTATGAGCTTATGGATAATTACCGCAATGCCGACGCGTGCGAGGCGGTTATGAACCTTGCAAAGCGCTGCAATAAATACATTGACGAGACCGCCCCCTGGGCGCTTGCAAAGGACGAAAGCAAAAAGGCATATCTTGAAAATGTGCTTTACAATCTGCTTGAATGTATCCGCCTTTTGGGGCTTATGCTCTCGCCTATTATTCCCGATAGCTCAAAATCAATTGCGGAGCAGTTAAATAACGGCAGCACAGAGCTTGCTTTCGGCGCTGTTACCGAGTATTCCGTAGGTACGCCCACTCCGCTTTTCGCCCGCTTAGATGCGGAAAAGGTTTTAGCCGAAATAGCGGCGGAAAAGGCAGCGGAGCAGAAAAAAGCCGAAAATGTTGTGACTATGGAGCAAATAGGAATTGAGGACTTTGCAAAGGTAGAGCTGCGCGCGGCAAAAATTACGGCTTGCGAGCCTATTCCCAAGGCTAAAAAGCTTTTAAAGCTGACCCTTGACGACGGCAGCGGCTTATCGCGCACAGTAGCCTCGGGAATCGCTATGTATTATAAGCCCGAGGAGCTTATAGGTCACACGGTAATTGTGGTGGCAAACCTGAAGCCCGCAAAGCTTTGCGGCGTAGAGTCAAACGGAATGATTTTAGCGGCGGATTGCGCCGATAATGACGTAAAGGTACTGTTTATTGATAACGTACCCGCAGGCAGCAAAATAAGATGACGGACTTCCCGAATTACCCATATACAGAACCGCTGATATTTGACAGCCACGCGCACTATGACGACGCGAAATTCGACGAAATTCGCGCAGAGCTTTTAGCAGAGCTGCCCGCTCACGGCGTTTGCGGCGTTGTAAACTGCGGGTGTGATACCGCGTCTTCAAAAGCAGCGCTGGCGCTTGCCGAAAAGTATCCCTATTTTTACGCCGCGGTGGGTATACACCCCGATAATATAGGCGGCGGAGAGGTAACGGAAATTGAAGACCTTGCGCGCCGCAAAAAATGCGTGGCAATAGGCGAAATAGGGCTCGATTATTACTGGGTGGACGATAACAAGGAGCAGCAAAGGGCGCTTTTTGAAGAACAGCTTGTTTTGGCAAACAGGTTAAACCTGCCCGTAATAGTGCATGACCGCGAAGCCCACGCCGATACGCTGGAGCTTTTAAAAAAGCACCGCCCCAAGGGTGTGGTGCACAGCTTTTCGGGCAGCGCGGAAATGGCAAAGGAAATTTTAAATTTGGGTATGTATATAGGCATAGGCGGCGTTTTAACCTTTAAAAACGCAAAAAAGCTGCCCGAAATTGCGGCAGCTCTGCCGAGCGACAGATTTCTGCTTGAAACCGACGCACCCTATTTAGCGCCCGTGCCATACCGCTCAAAAATAAATAATTCGGCGCTTATCTTACTTGTCGCCGAAAAATTAGCGGAGCTGCGCAATACCGATTGCGAAAGCATTTTGCGCAGTTCTTTTGAAAACGCCGAAAAAATATTCGGAATATAAGTATAATTTTCACCCCGCCGACAAATAATAAAGGCTGAAAGCGGGGTGATTTTTGTGGAAAACAATCAGAACAAGAATAACCAGAACAACAACCAGAATAAGAACAACCAGAACAAGGAACAGAACAAGAATAATCAGAATAATCAGAACAAGAAGAACGAAAACCAGGATTACTGATAAAAGAATTCACGGCAGACGGATAGGTTTATCCGCCTGCCGTGCTTTTTTTTGAGGATTATTTAACCCTTAGACCCTTTCGGGAAAGGTAAATTTTCGGGCAGACCTAAAATATAATCTGCCGATACATTATAATAAATACATAATGCCTTTATTATATGCGCAGGTATTTCGCTTTCCCCGCGTTCCCAACGCTGATACTGCGTTGTGTGTTCGTTGAGTAATTCTGCAATTTGCGCTTGGGTTTTATCGTTGTCCTCTCTTAAATCGCGTATTCTTTGATATTTATATTTCACCTTATACTTCACCCCAAAATCATTCTACCAAAAAACACAAAAAAGTGTTGACAATAACACAATAATGTGTTATTGTATAAGTGCAATATACAATGGGGTGAAATAATATGGAATTTTCAAATATGTTAAAAAGATGTAAGCTATCGGAAATAAGCGATTATTTTTTAGACTTAGGGCAAAGTCTTATTGAAAAGGAAGACCTTGACTATGAAACCGCAATAAGAAATATGGAGTGCCGCACCGAAAAGCTTATCAATTATTATTTTAAAAATGAAGATGAACGCGATAAATTTTATAAAGAAATTGCAGGTCGCGATGCCGTAATAAGAGATACATACTTTCAGCTTGGATTTATTGCGGCAGTGAATTTTATGAAGGATATTGAAAAACGGGGGCAGGAGCTCAATAAGCAAAAAAACGTGATTTGCGGGAATTGGGAGACAGTAACAGCCACACCGTAAGTGGAAGCTAAGGCTTTTTAATACAAAAACCCCCGAGGCTGTAACAGCTTCGGGGGTGGATTTTTCTGAAATAACAGAAATTATCTCTTTGAGAACTGCGGAGCACGACGAGCGCCCTTGAGACCGTACTTCTTTCTTTCCTTCATACGCGGATCGCGTGTGAGGAAACCGGCCTTTTTAAGCTCTGCGCGGAGCTCGGCATCAGACTGGAGCAACGCACGGGAAATACCGTGGCGAATAGCGCCTGCCTGACCGGTAACGCCGCCGCCTGCAACGCGGCAAACAACGTCAAACTTATCGGCAGTGCCGGTAAGTACGAGGGGCTGACGAACTATAAGCTTGAGTGTTTCAAGACCGAAGTAATCATCAATATCCCTATCGTTTACGGTAACCTTTCCGGTACCTGCATAAAGACGAACACGGGCAACAGAACTCTTTCTTCTGCCTGTTCCGTAGAAATAAGGCTTTGCTTCAAACATTGTTTCTGTCTCCCTTCTTAAAATTCAAGCTTTTCGGGCTTTTGGGCAACCTGAGCGTACTCGGTGCCGCTGTAAATGTGAAGTCTGGTAAGAGCCTTGCGGCCGATTGTAGTATCCGGCACCATACCCTTAACGGCAAGCTCCATAGCGAGCTCGGGGCGGGTCTTCATAAGAGAGGAATACTTAACCTCTTTAAGACCGCCGATATAGCCGGTGTGACGGCGATAGAACTTCTTTTCAAGCTTTTTACCTGTTAAAACCGCTTTATCAGCATTGATAACGACAACATGGTCGCCGCAATCGACATGGGGAGTAAACTCCGGCTTTAACTTTCCGCGAAGAATATCCGCAACCTTGGTGGCGGTACGTCCGAGCGGTCTGTCGGCAGCGTCGATTATATACCATTTACGCTGAATTTCAGCAGGTTTTGCCATAAATGTAGACATAATTCAAAACCTCCAAAAAATTTTACATTTTATTTAAACAGCTAAGTTATAATACCACAACCGAGAGGTAATGTCAACACAAAATTTTTTAAATTTTAATTTAAAGTTCGCAATCTCTGTTTTTCTTTAAAATGCTCCGCTTTTCTCTTGTTTTCTCATTTGCCATTTTTAAATTATTTTAAGCCCAAAATCTTTTTTACCTGGGGCAGACGGAAAATAATTGCTGCGGCAACAAGGGTTATTACAAGCTCGGGGAGCATATAAGAGCCGTTGTAGGCTGCGGAATACAGCCATACGTTGTTGAATTTATCCGCCCATTTTTCGGGAATACCGAAAAGAATAGCGCCCGAAAACAGGTGCGAAACGAAGCGCAGCACGAACACAAGCGAAATGCCCGCAAGTGTTCCCGCATAACCCTTTTTCGCAAATGCGCCTGCAAAGCCCAAAACGGTAAAGGGAATCAGGTAATCAAGAAAAATACTGCCTACAAGGTATGCGGCGGTAAGACCCCAACCGAGAAGACCGTCAAGCGTTATTCCGAAGAAAAGCTGAATTAGCGAGTAAACGAATGAGGAGCCTACGCCCCATTTAAGCCCTAAGGAAATAGATATTACTACTATCGGCAGCATGCTTAAAAGGGTTACGGCGCCGCCGAGGGGCAGCTCGTAAATCTTTATAAGGCTGAGGGCGGACGCCAGCGCCACCATAACGGCGCTGAAGGTCAGTTTGTAGACGGGTTTGTTTTTTGTTTCCATTTTTTCAACACTCCTTTTATATATCGCAATTACCTGCGAAAAAAGCCGCAGGCAAAGACCTGCGGCAATACTGTTAGCGTATTTCCCTACGACGGCATTATCCGTATCAGGTCATAGGTCGAAATCATAGCAAAAAGCGGACTTCCTCTCAGCCTGAGTTTCATCAAGCTCCCTAAATTGCACTGCTATTATAGCATTATGTACAGGCTATGTCAATCATTTGCGAAAAAATAAATTTTAACAGTTGCGGCGGGGCTTGAAATGTGGTATTATAAACTGGAATATGAAACAAGGGGTTGATTGCATGGCGGACGGTCGTGCAATAGGGGTTTTCGATTCGGGGCTCGGCGGGCTTACAGTGGCTCGGGAGCTTATACGGGAGCTGCCGCATGAGGATATTACCTACTTCGGCGACACTGCAAGGGTGCCTTACGGCAACCGCAGCCGCGAGACTATAAGAAAATACGCGGCGGAGGACGAAAACTTTTTACTGCGGCATAATGTAAAGCTTATAGTAGCCGCCTGCGGAACGGTATCATCCGTTGCGGCGGACAGTGCCGAAAAGCTTCCCGTACCTTTTTTTGAAATGGTGACCTACGCTGCTGCGGCTGCCGCAGCCGCCACAAAAAACGGTAAAATAGGGGTTATAGGCACGCCGGCTACCGTAAACAGCGGCAGCCACAAAAGGGAAATACTTAAATTAAAGCCGGACGCGGAAATAACCGCGTGCAGCTGCCCGCTTTTTGTTCCGCTTGTAGAGGAGGGCTGGTTTTCGCCCGATGACGAGGTGGTAAAGGGAACGGTTGCCCGCTACCTTGAGCCTGTAAAGGCGGCGGCGGTGGATACGCTGATTCTCGGCTGCACCCACTACCCGGTGCTTGAAAGTGCCGTAAGAAACTTTATGGGCGAGGGCGTTACGCTTATAAACCCCGGCGTTGCGGTGGCGCAGGCGGTGAAAAGCTACCTTGAAAAAGCGGGCGCGGCAAACGAAACCGAGGAAAACGGAACGCACCGATTTTTTGTTACCGATAAGCCGGGGTCTTTCAAGAAAACCGCTTCGGTGCTTTTGGGTGAGGAAATAGACGACCGAAAGGTTGAACAGGTGGATTTGAACAGTTTATGTTAAAGGATGTTTTGATAAGTATTAAAGGAACGCAAGGCGCTGAGAATGAAGAGGATGTTATTGAGCTTACTACGGACGGGCGCTTTGGCGAGAAAAACGGCGGGTTTTACATAACCTACGATGAAAGCGAAATGATAGGGATAGATAATGTTAAAACCAGCCTTTATATAAAGCCCGATAATTCGGTGATATTGCAGCGCAGCGGCGCGATAGACAGCCGCCTGATAGTGGAAAACGGCAAGCGCAGCGTTTGCTATTACAATACGCCGGCGGGCGAAATGCTTATAGGTATATTCGGCGAAAAGGTAGAGCATAATTTGAAAAAGAACGGCGGCAGCCTTTCGCTTAAATACACAATAGATCAGAATTTGAATTTTGTAAGCCGTAACACGGTTAATATAACGGTCAGAGAGGTTAAAAAATAATGTCGATTTTAGTAGCTGAGGCAAAGGAACAAATAAACGGCTGCATTACAGCCGCCGCAAACGCCGCAATGGCGGACGGCTCGCTTGAAAAGGCGGAGCTTACCGAATTTTCGGTATCCGCCCCGGCGGACAGAAGCCACGGCGACTACGCCGCAAACGCCGCAATGGTGTGGGCAAGGCTTTTCAGGAGCGCGCCGCGCGCCGTTGCCGAAAAGCTTTGCGCGCATATGAGCTTTGAGGGCACTTATGTAGACAGGTGCGAAATAGCGGGACCCGGGTTTATAAACTTCTTTTTATCCGATATGTTTTATGCCGATATTCTGACCGACGTTGATAAAAAGGGTGCGGATTACGGCAAGAGCGACTACGGCAAGGGTAAAAAAATACTTGTGGAGTTTGTTTCGGCAAACCCCACCGGACCTATGCACATAGGCAACGCGCGCGGCGGCGCCCTGGGAGACTGCTTAGCCTCGGTTTTAGAGGCGGCGGGTTACTACACCGAGCGCGAGTTTTACATTAACGACGCAGGCAACCAGATAAATAAATTCGGGCTGTCGCTTGATTTACGCTACCGTCAGCTTTTTGAAGAGGGCGTTGAAATGCCCGAGGACTCATATCACGGCGAGGATATAATAAACCACGCAAAGGCGTTTGCCGAAATACACGGCGACAGCTTTATGAAAAAATCGGAAGAGGAGCGCCGCAAAGCGTTGGTGGATTTTGCGCTGCCGAAGAATATTCAGGGGCTTAAAGACGACCTTGCGAAATACCGTATACATTATAATACATGGTTTAAAGAGAGCAGTCTGCACGCAAACGGCGAGACCGCGCGCATTATAGAGCTGCTTAAAAACAGCGGGCATACCTATATGTCAGAGGACGCGCTGTGGTTTAAGGCTACCGATTTCGGCTGCGATAAGGACTTTGTGCTGGTGCGCGCAAACGGCGTGCCGACCTATGTTGTGCCTGATATTGCCTACCACTATAACAAGCTTGAAATAAGAAAATTCGACCGCGCCATTGATATTTTGGGCGCAGACCACCACGGCTATGTGCCGCGCCTTAAAGCCGCGCTTACCGCACTTGGGGTAGACGCGTCCCGCCTTGACGCGGTACTTATGCAGATGGTGCGCTTAGTGCGCGACGGCGAGGTTATAAAGGCTTCAAAGCGCTCGGGCAAGGCGATAACCCTTGTAACGCTGCTTGACGAAGTGCCGATTGACGCGGCGCGATTCTTCTTTAACCTGCGCGAGCCGAACAGCCATTTTGATTTTGATTTGGATTTAGCGGTAAACGAGTCAAATTCAAACCCCGTTTACTATGTGCAGTACGCCTACGCGCGCATTTGCAGCATTTTCCGCAATTTGGCGGCAGAGGGCATAACCCGCCGCGAGTGCACCGCCGAGGAACTCAAAGCGCTTAACACCCCCGAGGAACGCGAGCTTACCCTCCATATAGCGGCACTGACGGATGAAATTATAATGTCGACTAAGACCTACGACCCTGCAAGAATTACGCACTACGTTATGGAGCTTGCTACCAAATTCCATAAGTTCTACGCCGCCTGCCGCGTTAAGGGAATTGAAGAGCCGCTTATGCAGGCAAGGCTGACCCTCTGCGCGGATACAGCCACGGTTATTAAAAATGTTCTCACGCTTATGAAAATAAGCGCTCCCGAGAAAATGTAAAGAAAGGCGCTTTCAAAATGAATATGACCGAAAAAAACCTTACAATGATAATGGACCTTTACGAGCTGACCATGGCGAACGGTATTTTTACAAGCGATATGCGCGATACCGTGACGTATTTTGATATGTTTTTCCGCCGTGTGCCCGATGACGGCGGCTACGCCATTATGGCGGGGCTTGAGCAGCTTATAGAGTATATGAACAATTTAAGATTTGAAGAGGACGATATTGAGTACCTTAAAAATCTGCATTTGTTCTCGGATGAGTTTATTGATTATTTGAAAAACTTTAAATTCACCTGCGATGTCTGGGCGGTGCCCGAGGGCACGGTCATTTTCCCGCATGAGCCTATTGTTACCGTAAGGGGACCCGCAATGCAGGCGCTGATGTTAGAAACTATGCTGCTGCTTACAATAAACCACCAGTCGCTTATAGCTACTAAGGCTAACCGCATAGTAAGGGCGGCAAACGGCAGACCTGTTATGGAGTTCGGCGCGCGCAGGGCGCACGGCTACGGCGCGGCTTATTACGGCGCGCGTGCGGCTATAATAGGCGGCTGCGCGGGTACATCCTGCTTACTTACCGCAAAGGATTTCGGCGTGGCGGCATCGGGCACTATGGCGCACAGCTGGGTACAGCTTTTTGACGATGAGTACACCGCCTTTAAAACCTACGCCGAGAAATACCCTGACAGCTGCATGCTGCTGGTAGATACCTACAACGTGCTGAAATCGGGCATACCGAACGCTATAAAGGTTTTCGACGATGTTTTAAAGCCGCTCGGCAAGCGCCCGCTGGGAATAAGAATAGACAGCGGCGATATAACCTACATTACCAAAAAGGCGCGCAAAATGCTTGACGACGCGGGTTACAGCGACTGCAAAATATGTATTTCCAACTCGCTTGACGAATATTTAATACGCGATATGATATTCCAGGGCGCGCAGGTTGACAGCTACGGCGTGGGCGAGCGCCTTATAACCGCTTCGAGCGAGGCGGTATTCGGCGGCGTATATAAGCTTGCGGCGGTTGAGAAAAGGGGCGAGATAATTCCGAAAATAAAAATAAGCGAAAACGCGGCGAAAATAACCCTGCCGGGCGTAAAAATTCCGTGGAGACTGTACGACCGCGAGAGCGGCAAGGCAATAGCCGATGTTATAGCGCTCAATACCGAAAAAATAGATCAGAGCGAGCCTTACGAGATATTCGACCCCGACCACACCTGGAAACGCAAGGTAGTGACTGATTTTATTGCTAAAAAGCTGCAGGTCAGGATTTTTGAAAACGGCAAGCAGGTCTATGTATCGCCGTCTGTCAAGGAAATAGCGAAATACCGTGCCGAGCAGGTCGATTCTTTGTGGGATGAGGTAAAGCGCTTTGAAAATCCGCATACATATTATGTGGATTTATCGGAGGAGCTTTGGGATTTACGCCACGAGCTTTTAAATCAGCTTTCATAATGTGTAAAGTTAAGGAGTAAAATTAAATGAAAAAGATATTCTCGTTTTTACTTGTGCTGACCGTTGTTTTCTCTTTTTCCGCCTGCGGGAAGAAAAAGGACAAAGCAGCCGAAAACAAGGTTGACCTTGAATATTACGCGGGGCTGGGTCAAATGCCCGAGTGCGATTATAAGCTGGGCGCGGATCCCGATGAAATGGTAGAAAAGCTGACCGCCGCGGAATCATCGGCAGAGGCGGCGGGAGAGGAATACCCCTTTGCCGTGACCGAGGGCGAGAAGACCGTGCGGATAGATAACGGCGACTTTGTTTATTACTATGAAAAGGCAAAAAAGGATAAGGGTATATCCTACATTATAGCAACAAATAAGGGCTACGGCTTTGAGGGCGGCGCCTCTATACTTGAAATTAAAAACGCGCTGCCGGAGCTTGAATATACCGAGGAGGATGTAAACGATTCAAATTCTTTCTTCCTTATGGGCGCAATAGACGGCACGGTGCTTAAATATACCTTTAAAAACCGTGTTATCAGTTTCTTTTTCAGCGAAAACGAGCTTACCGCCGTTACCCTTTACGATACCGATAACTGGACGGAATAATTCAAACAGGAGCTTATATGACTTTAGCAGTTGAAGAAAACACAATACTAATGCCTGTTATAGCGCTCAGGGGACTGGTAATTTTTCCCGAAATGCTTATATCCTTTGATGTGGGCAGGCAGAAATCAGCCGCGGCGCTTAAATACGCAATGGAGCACGACAGGCTTATTTTTGCCGTGGCGCAAAAAGAAATTCATGTTGACGACCCTGCCGATAACGATGTTTACGAGGTTGGGTGCGTTTTACGGGTGCGCCAGTTTTTAAAGCAGCCTGACGGCACGGTTAAGGTGTTTGTTGAAGGGCTTTACAGGGCGGAGCATACAGGGCTTAAGCAAACGGAAGGTATTTTAACGTCTGAAATTATTAAAATTGAGGACAAACCGATTAAAAACCGACCGATTTATATTGAAACGCTATTAAGGCGCGTTAAAACACAGTTTGAAAAATACACCGAGGTTTACACAAACGGTGCGGGCGATATGGCAATGCATATTGCCGAAAGCACCGATATAGGCAAATTAGCTGATTATATAGCCTCAAACGTGCCCGCGCCTTATGACGATAAGCAGTATATTTTAGAGCAGGCAGACCCGGTGCGCCGTGCGAAGATTCTTATTGAAATGCTTGATAAGGAGCGGGAAATAGGCGAAATTGACCGCCGCATAAACGAAAAAACCAAAGCGGCTATTGATGAGAACCAGAAGGACTACTACCTGCGCGAGCAGATAAAAATTATAAGCAGCGAGCTTTACGGCGACGAAACGGCGGACGAGCTTGATGAATACCGCGAGAAAATATTCCGCCTTAAAGCGGATGACAGCGTAAAGGACGCGCTGTTTACTCAGGTAAATAAGCTTGCAAAAATGCCCGCGGGCGCGCACGAGGCTACGGTTGTGAGGGGGTATCTTGATACCTGCCTTGAGCTGCCGTGGAATAAGGAAACGGCTGCGCGAGCAGATTTAAAGCGCGCCGAGAAAATACTCGACCGTGATATTTACGGTATGAAAAAGGTTAAGGAACGCATACTTGAAATGCTTTCCGTTTATAAATTGGCGCCCGATATAAAGGGGCAGATAATCTGCCTTGTGGGTCCGCCCGGAGTGGGTAAGACCTCAATAGGCAAGACCATTGCCGAATGTATGGGCAGAAAATTTGCGCGCATTTCTTTGGGCGGCGTGCATGACGAGGCGGAAATCCGCGGTCACCGCAAGACCTATATCGGCGCAATGCCGGGTAAAATAATAAACGCGGTTAAAACCGCGGGGAGCGGAAACCCGCTTATACTGCTTGACGAGGTGGATAAGCTGGGCGGCGATTACAGGGGCGACCCGTCCTCTGCGCTGCTGGAGGTTTTAGACCCCGAGCAGAACGGAACTTTTGTTGACCACTTTATTGAAATACCTTACGATTTAAGCCGCGCCGTTTTTATAGCCACGGCTAATACTGCCGAGACTATTCCCGCGCCGCTGCTTGACCGTATGGAGGTAATTGAGCTTGCGGGCTATACGCGCGAGGAAAAGTTCAATATTGCGAAGCGCCACCTTGTGCCTAAGGAGACCGCGCGGCACGGGCTTACGGCGAAAACCGTTAAAATAACCGACGGCGCTATATACTCACTTATTGATTTTTACACCCGCGAGGCGGGCGTGCGGCGGCTTGAACGCAACATAGCCGCGCTTTGCAGAAAATCGGCAAAGCTTATTGCGGGCGGCGAGCAGGGCAAAGTGACCGTGGACGAAAAAACCGTGCGCGAAATGCTCGGCAGACGCCGCTACAAACCCGAGGTCATTCTTGAAAAGGACGAAGTCGGCATTATAAACGGGCTTGCGTGGACATCTGTCGGCGGGGAGATAATGCAGCTGGAAATTTCCTCAATGGCGGGAACGGGCAAGCTGGAATTAACAGGCTCGTTGGGCGACGTTATGAAAGAGTCGGCCGCGGCGGCGGTAAGCTATGTGCGCGCAAACGCGGTAAGGCTCGGCATTGACCCCGAATTTTACAAAAAGCTGGATATTCATATTCACGCTACCGAGGCGGCAGTACCGAAGGACGGACCGTCAGCCGGCGTTACAATGACGGTGGGGCTTGTATCCGAGCTTACCAAAACACCCGTAAGGCGTGATGTTGCAATGACCGGCGAGGTGACTATTCGCGGCAGGGTGCTGCCCATAGGCGGGCTTAAAGAGAAGTCTATGGCGGCGTATACCGGTGGGGTGAAAACCGTTTTCATACCCAAAGAGAACATTCCCGATTTAGAGGATGTGGACGAAACGGTGAAAGCAAACGTGGAGTTTGTGCCCGTATCGTATGTTGACGAAATAATTAACCGCGCGCTTGTAAAAAAGCCCGCAAAAAACGAAATGCCCGCGGTTTACAGCAAGGCGGAGCAGACCGCCGCAGTAATAAGCCAATAGGGGAATATGAGGTATGAATTATAACAACGCGGTTTTTGAAAAGGCGTTTGCAACGGCTAAGCAATTAGAAAGCTCTGATTTACCCGAGATATGCTTTTGTGGGCGGTCAAACGTGGGTAAATCCTCGCTTATAAACGCGGTGCTCGGCAGAAAGTCCATTGCGCGCGTGAGCTCAAAGCCGGGCAAGACCGTAACGGTGAATTTCTACCGTGTAGACGGTATGCGGCTGGTCGATCTGCCGGGCTACGGCTATGCGAAGGTGCCGTTTTCCGAGCGCGACCGCTGGTCGGAGCTTATGGAGGGCTACTTTAATTCGGGACGCGATATAAAAATGGCGTTTCAGCTTATAGATATGCGCCATAAGCCTACCGATTTTGATATGACAATGCTGCATTTTCTTTCCGAAATGCAGATTCCCTACACTGTTGTCCTTACAAAATCGGATAAGCTCAATAAAGCGCAGACCGCCGAAAGGCTCTCGCTTATACACGGCGAACTGGGTGAATATGCGGAAAATGTCGAAATAATTCCTTTTTCGTCGCAAAAAAGGGAAGACGCGGAGAAATTGCGCTCGGTAATAGAGAGTTGCCTGTGATTTTCTGTTGACAATTTAAAATGTGAGTGATATAATTTTTATGTTAAAGGCAAGGATGGAGAGAAGTAGTGCCGTTAAAGCATACAAAGAGAGCCGGCGGGGCTGGGATGTCGGCAATGCCGCGGTATGAATAACACTCCGGAGCCGCAAGCCGAAAGCATCAGTCAAGTAGGTGCGCCGCGCCGACGCGTTAAATCGGATTAAAAGCGACCGAATAATCGGTAAATTAGGTGGCACCGCGGATAGCGTCTATTCGTCCTGATAATATTAGGATGAATAGACGCTATTTTCAGTTAAAAGGGGACGAAAAAATGAAACATACGGACATTTCGGAAATTTTTAAAAACAGCAGTCTGCTTGAAACGCAGGTTACGGTATGCGGCTGGGTGCGAACCTCGCGCGATTCTAAAAGCATGGCGTTTATAGAGCTTAACGACGGCACAACGCTCAAGCATTTACAGATAGTTATAAATAAAGCCGATTTTGATGATATTTCGGATTATATGAAGCTCGGAACGGCGCTTAAGGTAACGGGTAAAGCGGTAAAATCCGCAGTTGCGGCGGATTCTGTTGAGATAAACGCCGAAAGCATTGCCGTTTTGGGCGAGTGCCCGCCCGATTACCCGCTGCAAAAAAAGCGCCACACGCTTGAATATCTTCGTACAATACCGCACCTGCGCGTGAGAACTAACACATTCAACGCTGTTTTCAGGGTGCGTTCGGTGGTTTCCGCCTGTATTCACGAGTTTTTCCAGAGCCGCGGCTTTGTGTATGTGCACACCCCGCTTATCACCGCAAGCGATTGCGAGGGCGCGGGCGAAATGTTCAAGGTCACCACAATAGGCTACAGCAACGATTATAAATCGGAAGAGGAATATTACGCCGACGATTTCTTCGGCAGACGCGCGTCTTTGAGCGTTTCGGGTCAGTTAGAGGGCGAGGTTGCTGCAATGGCGCTCGGTAAAATTTACACATTCGGTCCGTCCTTTCGCGCCGAAAAGAGCAACACCCCGCGCCACGTGGCCGAGTTCTGGCACGTTGAGCCCGAGGTTGCCTTTGCAGAGCTGCCCGATATTATAGAAATTGCCGAGGCGCTTATAAAGCACATAATTAAAACCGTGCTTGAAAAATGCCCCGAGGAGCTTAAATTCTTCGATAAGCATTTTGAAAACGGGCTTGTTGAAAAGCTCACCGCCGTGGCAAACCACGATTTCGCGATTATGACCTACACCGAGGCTATAGAAAAGCTTAAGGCGTCGGGCAAGGAATTTAAGTACCCCGTGGAATGGGGCTTAGACCTTATGACCGAGCACGAGCGCTATATTTCCGAAGAAGTTTGCAAAAAGCCGGTATTTTTAACCGATTACCCCAAGGATATTAAATCTTTCTATATGAAGCAAAACCCCGACGGCAAAACCGTTGCCGCCACCGACCTTTTGGTTCCGGGCGTGGGCGAAATTATCGGGTGCAGCGAGAGAGAGGCCGACCTTGATAAGCTGCTTGCCGCTATGAAGGAGCGCAATATGTCGCTTGACGATTACGAGCATTATATAGCCCTGCGCCGTTTCGGCTCTGTTCCGCACAGCGGCTTCGGGCTTGGGCTTGAGCGCATTATTATGTATGTTACGGGCGTTCAGAACATTCGTGACGTTATTCTTTACCCGCGCACTGTCGGCAGCATTTCGTAATTAAAGGGGGATAAATTTATGGAAAAATATGTTTCTAAGCTCAGTGAGTTTGATACGCAGAACGCAATAGCGCTTGTTAAGGAAAAGTTTTCCTCGGAGCTTTGCGCCGCGCTTGATTTATCCCGCGTTTCGGCGCCGCTTTTCGTAAAGCGCGGCAGCGGAATAAACGACGATTTAAACGGCGTTGAGCGCCCCGTTGATTTTGATATTAAGGAAACGGGCGAAATAGCCGAGGTTGTTCACAGCCTTGCTAAGTGGAAGCGTATGGCGCTTATGCGCTACGGCTTTCCGATACATACGGGGCTTTACACCGATATGAACGCCATTCGCCGCGATGAAATATGCGATAATATTCATTCGATATACGTTGACCAGTGGGACTGGGAAAAGGTTATAACCGCGGAGGACAGAAACGAGGAATATTTAAAGGCGACAGTCAGGAGTATTTACGGCGCGATATTGCGCACGGCGGCGGCAGTTAGGGAAAAATATCCGGTGCTTGATACAAAGCTGCCCGATTTTATAAGTTTTGTATCAACCTATGAGCTTGAAGAAAAATACCCCGATATGACACCTAAGGAGCGCGAAAACGCCGCCGCAAAGGAATACGGTGCGGTTTTCGTTATGAAAATAGGCGGCAGGCTTAAAAACGGCGAAAAGCACGACGGCAGAGCACCCGATTATGACGACTGGAGCTTAAACGGCGATATTATAGTTTACAATCCTGTGCTTGACAGCGCGTTTGAAATTTCCTCAATGGGTATACGCGTTGACAGGGAAAGCCTGGTTTCTCAGCTGAAAGCCGAAAACGCCGAAGACAGGCTGAAATACGAGTTCCACACGCTTTTAATGAATGGCTCGCTGCCGCTCACCATAGGCGGCGGCATAGGGCAATCGCGGCTTTGTATGTACATTTTGCAAAAGGCGCATATAGGCGAGGTTCAGGTTTCAATCTGGCCCGAAAGAGAAGTTAAAAAATGCAAAGCTGCGGGCATAGCCCTGCTTTAAAATACAAGAGGAGTGAAATTGAATGAAAAACAGATACCTGGTTTTTATAACCTCTGTTCTGTTTGACCTTTTTGCGGCGGCAGTTTCTATTTTTATTTCCTTCAAGCTTATAGAGGTTCCCGAAGTGCCTAAGGGCGGGAATATATTCGTTTTTTCGCTTTTAATATGGCCTACGCTAATGGTGCTTTCGTTTTACATTTTCAAAACCTACAGCGTTTTGTGGCGCTTTTCGCGAATTTCCGACCTTTTAAGGGTGTTTGTGGGAATGGTGGTGGCGCTGGGCGCTTTGTTCATTTGCCAAATGGCAGTTTACGGCAAGGCGATTTCCGCCCCGGCTATGCTGCTCACATTTTTCATTACCTTCTTTCTTACCGTGGTTTTCAGGCTGTGCATGAAGGATATTATCATGCGTGTAAGCAGCCGCGAAGCCGATGAAAAGACCTCTGCCGATAAATTAGAGGGCAATATTATGATAATAGGTGCGGGCTGCGCCGCCTCTATGATTATAAACGAATTGCGGGATAATAAGGTCAATAGCTGCAAATTTAAGTGCGCAATAGACGACGACCCCGCAAAGAAAAACACCTATATATTAGGCATTAAGGTCTATGGCGACCGAAACAGCATAATAGAGGCTGCCGAAAAATTTCAGATTGATACAATTCTTTTCGCTATTCCGAGCTGCGATAATAAGGAAAAGGGAGAAATACTCAACATCTGCAAGGAAACCGGCTGCGAGCTTAAAATAGTGCCCTCCATTTATCAGATGATGAACAGCGGCGAAAAGGGTATTTCCAAAAAAATACGCAAGGTTCAGATAGAAGACCTTTTGGGAAGAGAGCCCATAAGCCTTGATATTAACCGCATAATTGATTATGTTGCGGGGCGCACCGTTTTGGTAACGGGCGGCGGCGGAACAATAGGCAGCGAGCTTTGCCGCCAGATAGCCGAGCACGACCCGAAACGCCTTGTTATTTTCGATATTTACGAAAACAACGCCTATGATATTCAGAACGAATTAAGGCGCAAATACCCCGAGCTTGACCTTGTAACGCTTATAGGCTCGGTGCGGGACAGCAAGCGCCTGGAAAGCGTATTTAAAACCTACCGCCCCGATATTGTGTACCATGCGGCGGCGCATAAGCACGTTCCGCTTATGGAGGACAGCCCCAACGAGGCTATTAAAAACAACGTTTTCGGAACGCTCAAAACCGCACAGTGCGCTGATAAATACGGTGCGAAAAAATTTGTGCTTATTTCAACCGATAAGGCGGTAAACCCCACCAACA
>OHHZ01000410.1_pt1 | contig 20862 bp, 18 predicted proteins | sample 1568081 | NCBI WGS metagenome assembly OHHZ01 (sample SAMEA3879597, study PRJEB24766) | human gut metagenome | biome: human-associated habitat; feature: feces | place: USA | collected 1985/1987
CCCGCATCAGCCGCGCCCTGATGCATCTGCTTCTGAACCAGAAAACATTGTACCCGGCCGGCTATAACCGTGTTCTCGGTTTCCGAAAAAGTGCCGGTGCATTGTTAAAAGAGATTAGAAGACGTTCTTCTCTGCCGCTCATTGCCAAGGCAGCCGACGCCCCGCGGCTTCTTACCGGCGATGCACTTGCCGCCTTTGAGAGCGATATACAGGCCTCTCTTTTTTACGAGACTGTCCGTTCTCACAAAACAGGGACACCGTTCGTCCATGAATACACAAAAAAGCTGGTTCTGTTATAGAACCAGCTTTTTTCCAGCATCAGCATCTGCTTATATCGTAAACGGTGAAAACTGAGTACCTTTTTATCAGTTTCTATTTGTGCCATAATTATAGCTATCCTCTTAATTAACGCAAATTCCAGATGCGTGGAACCACCCTTTGCAATCATTCGTGCTTATTGTTTCCAAGGCCGCTTTTACAGCATCAGGTAGTTCAGCAGCAACGCGGACTTTCCTCTTTCGGAGAAAGGATTTCATTTTTGACCACATTTTTTCAATAGGGTTCAAATCTGGACTGTATGGTGGCAAATATAGATAGGAGATCCCCGCCTTGTCTAAAAGTTCCGTCACTATTTTGGTATGATGAGAACGCATGTTATCCATGATTACAACATCGTCTTTCTCAAGGCTCGGTATCAATTGTTTTCCCATATATTCACGAAATCGCTGTGCAGTTGTTCCACCTTGGCACGTAGTATATACCAGACTTCCGTTAAGCCGGATGGATGACAAAACAGTTGTTCCAGCAGGCGTGTTGATCGGGATAGCATCCATGGCACGTTTCCCATGTACTGCATGTGCATAGTGTCTTGTGAGGTTTGTATTAATACCGCTTTCATCGAGATATATTTGATGTTCTGCATTTGCACCAGATATAGTTTCTGTCCATTTGCTGCGTTTTCTCTGCACATCGGGGACGCTCCTGTTCACTGGAGTGAAGAGACTTCATCTTGCGGTGATATCCTGCCCGCTGAAGAAAACGCCAGACAGTATCAATGCTGACAGGAAAATCCAGTGTTTCTATAATTTCCAGCAAGTGATATCCGGCTGTGTCTTCAAAAGAGAAAGAATCCTCTGGTAATCCGCATCGATCAATTTGGGTTTCTTTCCACGGAGATTCGTCTGAGTTTCATAGCTTCCTGTTTCATGTCGACGCTTCAGCAAACGGCAGATCGAACAGGTGTTTACAGAAAAACATTTTGCCAGTTCTTTTACGCTGACACCCTTGTCGTATGCTTCTAAGATCATTTTTCGAGCTTCATTGTGCAGCATGGCTCTCAACTTCCTTGCTTCTGTTATACCACTTTTTTTCAAAAGGTAAAGAGCTGTGCTATATTATTGAAAACTGCTATAAAAATCGAACTGTTTCCGCTTTCGCTTCGTCAGTCCGGTTAGCGCACACCCTACACAGGGTGCTTTTTATTCATGTCTATTAATTCTGGGGCGGTCACACTTCATTGCGGGGAAGCCTAGCATTTTTTATAGCGCTATTTTACAACGGTCTCGCGATTTTTGCACTATTTTAGAACAGAAACTAATTTTGAGGCAAAAAATGAAGATTGCATTTCCTGGAAGGAAAAAATTGAGGATTGAGAGGAAAACAAAAATTTTGTATATTAAAGAAGTAAAGAGTAAGAAGACCTGTTCTTGGCAGGCAGAAGGAGAATGGGATGAAGATCGAAAAATGGGTGCAGGATTCAGCAGGTCGATTGGATGCTGTGGTTCTGCTGGACGCAGGGGAAAAACCCAGTACAGTGCAGGTGCTGGAGTTTGTGGATCGTCAGGCAGGAGCAGAAAAAATCTGGCTGTTGGGACGCGCAACACTCCAAAGAAAAGATAACAGAGTTCTGGTCCTGACCTGTGTGCTACCTGCTATGGAGCTGCCGCAGCTGGAAGGTCGCACAGACGAGTACCGTCTGAAACCGCCAACAGATGCGCAAGTAGAACAACAACTACAAGCCTTGGCCCGGACGAGGATGGAGACATCGGAGGATGAAAAACCGGCCCGTGCAGGAGATCTTGCAACGCTAGACTTTGATGCGGTACTGGAGGATGGAACACGATTTTCCGGTAGCATGGGCCGGGATGGTAGATACCATCTTGCCGCAGGCGAGGAGTTGCCGGAGGGAGTCTGGCAGACCGTTGTAGGAAAAAAAGCAGGTGATGGATTCCAATGCAGAGTACAGTTGCCCTATACCTATGAGGATAAGCGAGCAGCCGGAAAGAATGCGGTATACACCGGTAGAGTGAAAAAAATCGTGCACCAGAGAATACCTATGCTGAATGATGCCTTTGCTCAAAGTTTTGGACAGGAAAATATGACATCTCTTCGCGCAATGATTCGGAAGCGTTTCCTTGAGCAGGAGGCTGGGACAGCCCGGCGGATCGTTTCTCAGCGGATGCTCCATGCTTTGTGTGATGAGACCATTGTGGTGCTGCCGCAGCTTGCTGTGGAGCTGGAAGCTGAATATCAGTGGCGGCAGCTTGAAAATCGACTGGAAAAGAGTGGTATTTCACTGGATAGTCATCTGCATCGCTTGCATAAAACGAGAGAGGAACTGGATGCAAGCATCCGAGTACACGCAGCGGAAGATATGAAACTTCGGGCAGTGTTTTTGGCCGTTTCCCGTCAAGAAGGACTGACTGCGTCTGATGCGGAGACGGAAGCCGCGGTCCGTGCTACAACCCAGGGTCGTGCCGGAGCGCAGATCGATCGGATGCAGCTGCGCCAACGTCTGTGTGTGGAGAAAGGAATGCGATACGTCACAGAACGCATGGCCCTGAAACCAGCGAAGATATCTATAACATGAATGAATACGAAGAAATGAAAAGAGGATGAAACCGCATGAAAAAGCGAAGCGTTCTCTACACATGGGTCATTGAATTCTCAATTCTTCTGATCCTGATGGCAACCATGTGTGTTACGCTGACTCTTTCCGCCAGAAGAAAATTGCTGGACGAATACACAGAAATTACGATTCAGCAGCAGGAGAAAATTGAAACTGCGCTGAATAACAGTATGTCTCAGATCAAAACAGATGCCATCAATCTGGCGTGCAACAATGTAATCCGTAGTTTTTCGTTGCTCTCCACGCCGATGCCGTCGGATAATTACACATTCTACACCATTCAAAGTCTGTTGGCAGCTCCGGGAAGTTCCCGCAGTGCGGTGAGTGAGACTTATATTTATTTCAGAAACCTGAAAAAGGCGCTGACCTCCGAGACAGTCTATGAGAAGGAAACACTGGCAGCAGTTTTGTTTGGTTCCGGCAGCGAGGCGGGAAAACGGTTTGATTCCCTGCGCACGACATCGTCTCTATTCCGTGTAGTCAGCGATTCCTCTAACGGTGTGACGCAGGTCATGGCAGTGACCAGTATTCCAACACAGGGACGATCCCCAACCGCACTTATCATTCAAGTATTAGATATGCAGGTGTTGGGCGAAATCGTTGCTGGGCAGGCGACGATGGAGGGGACAACGACCTTGCTGATGGACGGTGGTGGTCAGCTTCTGTGCGAAAGTGGAAATCCAGCGCTTGCAGGGCAACTGGTGCAGATGGCAGCAGAAAAAAGGCTGGAGAGCCATGTAGAGCTGGGGAATAAAAGCTATTACCTGCTGCAGAAGCAGCTGGAAGAAGAAAATTGGACCCTCATCACGTTGGTGCCGGTCTCTGCAATTACCCGGAAGAGCAACTGGGTCTGGCAGCAGTCGATGGTGTTTCTGATGGTGTTCCTAGCAGTGGGCGTAGTTGCAGTGGCTTCTATGGTGCAGTTGAATTATCAGCCCTTACGGGAACTGACCCGTAGCCTGCCGATAAAATCAGACTGTGCAGAAAACCAGAATGAATATCAACAAATTGACGGTGCATTCCAGGTATATCGCAAAGATCTGGAGCGGATGCAGATATTCCAGGAAAATCAGCGTGTTTCCCTTCAAAAAGAGCTGATGCAGAACCTGTTGGAGCACGACATCGATGTATCGGCACTTTCTGGAGACATTGCTTCCTGGATTGGAATCGATAGCTGGGGTGAATGGTTCGTTTTGCTGCTACTCAAGGATGAGGGCTTGGATTTTTCTGAGCCGCTGACCGAAAAGGTGACATTGCTGCCGGTACAACCGCACGGCGTTCCGACCCTTTGTATGTTTGCTAGGGAAGAAACCAACCTGCGTCAGAGCCTTGGTATGATGGAGGCTTATCTCAAGGAAAATGGCGTGGACTACTTCGCGGGCAGTGTCCGCTGTGGATGGAAACAAATCCACCCGGCATTCCTTTCGCTATGTGAACGAAGTGAGATTGCACAGGAGCAGCCGGAACGGAGTGGAACCCCCACGCCGAGCCCTGCACAGCGCATCACAGTGGCACAGGGGTCGGAGATTACCCGTCTGACCTTTTCTGGTAATGCGGAGGAGGCTATCCGAGCTCTGCACCACACGTTGCAGACCAATTTTAGCAGTTCGCCGGATATGTTTTTGCTGAGGATGCTCCTGACCGATGTGTTGGTGACTATGTTCAACGCGGTTCCGTCTGGAGAACAGGGAACAGAGGTGCAACAGGCCATCGTTGCCACCTCCCGTGCACTGCAAAAAGCTATGACCCATGCAGAAGCCGAGGAGCAGATGGATACTCTGATCGGTGCCATGGCGGTAAAGTATACCAGCCCGGCAGAGACTGATCAGCCCGAGCTGCTGTCTCGTATTTTACAGTGTGTGCAGGATCACTTTTGCGAACACGATTTCAATGTTTCCCGTGCCGCTGACCTGCTGGGGCTGAGTGTGGCCTATCTCTCAAAGTACTTCAAGCAGCAAACTGGAGTCAACCTGCTGAACTACCTGAACAGTCTGCGCATCGATTACGCTAAAAAGCTGATGGATGAGGAACAGATCACAGTAGCCGAAGCGGCAGATCGTGCGGGTTTCGAAAGTGCCAACACGTTTATACGCCTGTTCAAAAAGTATGCTGGTGATACCCCGGGCAATTATAATAAACACTGATCTCTACAGAAAAAACAGCAAAGTCCTGCTTTTCTAACAAAAGGCGGGACTTTGTGCATATTGTAATAAAACGATGCAATGTGCATGTCAAAAGTGCACAGACTGTTGTATTCTTGGCGAAAAATAGGGATAAAAAAGATGAAATGCAAAAATTTGAGGATGGATTTTGCGCCGAAAACACAGTATGATAGAACCATCAAAGGCGCATGGAAGAGCGCTGAATCGAATCCTAAGAAGCACGAAGAACCTAAAAAGTACGAAGAAAAGGAGAAGACCAACATGAAAAAAATCTCTCGCCGCGATTTTCTGAAGGCAAGCGCCGCCACCTCCGGTGCCGCCCTGCTGACTGCTTGCGGCAGTTCTGGCAGTAGCACAGCTTCCACTGCAACATCAACTAGCTCTGCCGAGAGCGGCCCCCGTACTGTCAGTTACTGGATTGACTTGGCAAATACATCCGGTGCCGATGTCAAGAGCATGGGCGACCTGTACTGCTGGAAGGCAATTGAGGCCAACACTGGTATCAACGTAGAATTCCAGCATCCGGCCAGTGGTCAGGCTGCTGAGCAATTTAACTTGGTGGTTGCAGGAAACGAAATGCCAGACATCATGTATTACAGCTGGGCTACCAATTACTCCGGTGGTGCTGACGCAGCCATCGAAGATGGCAAGATCATTCCTCTGCAGGATTATATGGAAGAATATGCTCCCAATATGACCCATTACTTTGAGTTGCACCCGGATATGTTGGCCGATATTACCACCGACAGCGGCAATATCTACGGGTTCCCCGCTATCTACACCTCCACTGCAGAGGGTAGCAAGGAGTGGCAGGGGGTGTTTGATCGTGAACCTTTTGCTGAAAGCTTCATCGGTCTGGTCATTCGTACTGATTACCTCGAGCAGGTGGGAATGGATGTTCCGGTGACCTACGATGACTGGTATAATGTGCTGAAGGCATTTAAGGAAAAACTTGGCCTGAAGTATCCTATGTGTTTTGTGCAGATGTTTGAACAGATGTCCGTTGCTATCAGCGCAGGTTTTGGTGTTTGTGTTCCTGTTTCTGGTTTCTCTGCAGCCTACGGCTACGGCATCAATGAGGAAAATAAGGTCGAATTTGGCCCTGTTAAGGACGGCTACAAGGACTATCTGGCCTTCTTGAACAAGTTGTACAGCGAGGGTTTACTAGATAATGACTACATGGTTCTGGATCGTACCAGTGTTCAGGCAAAAATCCTGCAGGGCGATGTGGGTGCTTGGATCGAGATGATGCCCACTGGTCTGGGCAATCTGAAGAGCCAGATCCTTAAGGATGATCCCAATAATACGTTTTCTGCCGTGGGTGTCCATGAAATGGTCAAGACGGCTGGTACTGAGAATTGGTATCATCAGGCAAACCAGCCGTTCACCGGTTCTGTGGGTGCCATTACCGGCAGTTGCAAGGATGTAAAGACTGCGATGGAGCTGCTTGACTATGGCTGGGGCGAAGAAGGTAACATGCTTTTGAACTGGGGCATTGAAGGCGAGAGCTATGAGATGGTCGATGGCTGGCCTCAGTTCACCGATGCTATCATACACAACAAGGAAGGCAAGGCTCCTTCTACTGCTCACTCTATGTATCGCCAGCTGAACGGTCCCTTCCCCGAAGACCACTGGCAGCGTCTGGTTTCCAAGACCGATTATTCTCTTGCTGAAGGAGAAATCGACCAGAATATTGCGTCTTTGAATACCTGGAGCTACGAGAACGGCAAGCACTACAATGGTTTGCCTGCCACCACATTGTTGGATTCTGAGCAGGCTGCTTACAGCGGAGCTTTCAACGAAATTGGCACGTATGTGGGCGAGATGACCGCAAAGTTCATTACTGGTACCGAGAGCCTGGATAACTTTGATGATTATGTCAAAAATGTCTACAGCATGGGGATGCAGAACTGCCTGGATATCCAGCAGGAAGCTTTGGACCGCTACAATGCCCGCGTAAAGTAAATCTGGATCTTTGAGATCCGTGCCGCAGGGGGTGCCCTGCGGCATTTTTTGAAGTCGGAGGAAAACGCTTATGTCCAAACAGTCCCGTCAGGCAAAAGCTGTGGCAGAGAAATATGGAATCGATACCCGGCTGACCTGGGATAAGATCAAAAAGAACTTTTATCAATATCGCGGCATTTACCTGATGCTGATTCCGGTGCTTGCATTCTATATTGTTTTTAACTATGCGCCGCTACAGGGCTTGCAGATCGCATTCCGCAACTATCGCCCCGGTCGAGGCATCTGGGGCAGCGCATGGATCGGTTTGGCGAATTTCAGGCAGTTCTTCACCGGCCCATATTTTTGGCGTGTTTTGCGCAATACCCTGTATATCAGCTTTTATACTATCGTTATCTGCTTCCCAGCCCCTATTTTGTTTGCACTGATGCTGAATGAACTGCGGCTCAAAAAATTGAAAAGTGCGATTCAAACTGTGAGTTATTTGCCGCACTTCATTTCCCTGGTTGTGGTCTGTGGTATCATCAAGGAATTTGTCTCCTCTACTGGACTGATCAGCAACCTGCTCGCAGCAGGGGGCATGGCCTCCAATCTGCTAATGGATCCCTCCAAGTTCCGTGCAATCTATGTGGTCAGCGAACTGTGGCAGACCATAGGTTGGAACAGCATCATCTATCTGGCCGCCTTGGCTGGCATCAATCAGGAACTCTACGATGCCGCTGCGGTAGACGGAGCGGGTCGCTTCCGCCGCATCCTCAGTATTACCATCCCCTGTCTGATGCCCACCATTATTATCATGTTCATCATGCGCATCGGTCAGTTCATGAGTGTGGGCTACGACAAGATCATTCTGCTGTACAATGAGAATATTTATGAAACGGCGGATATCATCGGTTCCTTTGTCTACCGAAAGGGCCTGATTGAATCCAATTACAGTTACAGTATGGCGGTCAGCCTTGTGAACTCGTTGGTCAATTTCCTGCTGGTAGTGGTGGTGAACAAAATCAGCGCCAAGGTCAGCGAGACGAGCCTGTGGTAAGGAGGAAAACGCACTATGGTTGAAAAGAAAACTGGACTTGACTGGGTGCTGGACATTCTAAACACGGCACTGTTGATTCTGATCGGTTTGGCCTGTCTGTATCCGTTTTGGTATGTTGTCTGTGCTTCCTTCAGTGATGCCAATGAATTTCTGCGGCATGATTTTGTCCTGCTGCTTAAACCCTTGAAATTCAGCTTGGAGGCTTACCAGTACTGCATTACAGATCGCATTTTGGTGGGCTACCGCAACACTCTATTCTATGTAGTGGCCGGTACTGCCATCAGCATGTTCCTGACCTTCCTGGGGGCCTACGCTTTGAGCCGTAAGGGCTGGATGGGCAAGCGTTTGGTAACATTGATGATCATGTTTACTATGTATTTCAGCGGTGGTATCATTGCCATTTACCTGTGGGTGCAGCAGCTCCACATGATTGATACGGTCTGGGCAATTCTGCTGCCCACTGCCCTGAGCACCTATAACCTCATTGTTATGCGTACAGCCTTTGCCAATGTACCGGAAAGTTTGATCGAAGCGGCACGGCTTGATGGTGCCAGTGAGTTTACCTGCTTATTCCGCATTGTTATCCCGCTGAGTCAGGCAACGATTGCTGTTGTACTGCTGTTCTACGCTGTGTCTCGCTGGAATGATTGGATGAGCGCAACCATCTTCCTGCGCACGGCTGACCTGTATCCTTTGCAGATCTTCCTGCGTGAGATCCTGCTGACCAGCAGTGCAGACAACATTATCAGCACTTCTGGCGGCAGTACCAACACCGTGGCTTTGGCCGAGACCATCAAGTATGCCACCATCGTCATCTCTACAGCTCCCATCCTCTGCATCTATCCCTTCATCCAGCGTTATTTTGTTACCGGAGTTATGATTGGAGGCGTGAAAGAATAATGAATAAATATAATTTTTCTCCCAAAAGTGAGCTGAAAGCCATCCATGAGCTACCGGATCCTTTCCTTAAACCTGATGGTACCCGTGTTCAGACTAGGGAGGAATGGCCGGAGCAGCGGGAATACCTTAAGGCGATGCTGACCCATTACCTCTATGGCACTATGCCACCGCCGCCGGGCAATACCCGCGGTAAAGTAACCTTCAGTCGTAAGGTCTACAATGGCCGTGCCATTGCCGAGACTGTACACATTACCTGCGGGCCGAAGGATGCCGTGCAGTTCGACTGTGAGCTCATTCGCCCGGCAAAAGAAGGAAAGGTACCGGTTATTACTTGGAACCAGTTCAAGGGCCGTCATGGCAGCCCCGATGAAGAAGATGCTGTGCTGAATCACGGCTATGCCATTATCGAGTTTGAAAAGGAGCAACTGGCAGCGGACAGTGCCGATGCCATCCATGGTCCGCTGGCTACGACCTATCCCGGTTATACTTGGGGGGCCATTGCCATGTGGGCTTGGGCTCAGAGCCGTGTGGTGGATTATCTTGCGACCACAGATTATGCGGATATGAATCGAATCGTTGCCACCGGCCATAGCCGGGGAGGCAAGGTTGCCTTGTGCGCTACTATCTATGATGAGCGTTTTGCGCTCTGTGCCGCCAGCGGCAGCGGTTGCTGCGGTGCGGGCTGTCTGCGCTATCTGGGCGGCCGGTTGGGCGAAGGTCTTGGAACCTGCGAGACTGCAGGCAGTATTGAAGATGTGTTCCCGTTCTGGTGGAGTGACAATTTTGGCGAGTTTGGTAAACGGGTCAAGACCTATACCCGCAGCAATGCGCCCAAAATAGAGTTCCAGGATGCAGTGGCAATGTTGCAGTCCGAATCTATTGGTGAGACAGGGGATGAAGATTATCTGCCTTTTGATCTGCATTTTTTGCGCGCCTGTATCGCACCCCGTCCGGTCATTACTACCGAAGGATTGAGTGATACATGGGCCAACCCCTACGGCAGTCAGATTACATGGCGTGCCGCCGATGAGGTGTACCAGTTCCTTGGTGCGGCAGGGAAGAATGCCATTGCCATGAGGGACGGACCGCATGAATATCAGAAGCTGGACTGGGTGCATGTGATTGAATTTTGTGATACCATGTTCTATGGAAAGGCACCCCACAAGAACATCCAGCGCCGGACCCCGGATGCCCGGACTCAGATGGACGGGATCCCCGGAGTGGACTGGAGAGAGTTCTGCCCCCATTTCTCGTGGCGGATGCCCAAAACAGAGTACTGATACATCAGGGAGGCGACCTGTATGGGTGGATTGTTCGATTATGACAGCAAATTGTTTCAGCTGCTGCTGCGCGTTTCTGATCTGGTGGCACTGAGCCTTTTGTGGCTACTGTGCAGTCTTCCGGTCATCACCATTGGCGCTTCGACCTCGGCACTGTATTACACAGCAATGAAGCTAGTGCGTCAGAGAGGGAACAGCACTATTTCGATGTTTTTCCATGCGTTCAAGGAAAATATCAGATCGTCGCTTCCTGTGACCCTGTTGCTACTTGTGATCGGTTATGCGTTGGTGGTGGATTTCAACCTGTTGGCAGGTAGACTGGGGAGCAGTCCAGTGTTCCATGGATTGTGTATCATGGTGCTGGTGCTGTACGTAGCCATTGCAGGCCTGATCTTCCCGGTGCTGGCAAAGTTTCGCTGCACTCTGCGTCAACTGATACGCAATGTCCTGCTGCTATTGCTCCAGCACCCACTGACAGTGGTGGCTGTGACAGCCATGCATTTCATCCCATTTTGGCTGATTTACGCCCACCTAGAATGGGTGGAATCACTGGAAGGTGTTTTTCTGCTGTTTGGCCCGGGCAGCATTGCCTATGTCAACGCACTGATGTTGGTTCCTGTATTTCGCAGTTATATCCCGGAGGAACAGCAAGAGGCATAAAATTGAGAAAAGAGGTCCATGCAATGAAAAATATAGATATCGCGCGACTCACCCCAGAGACATGGCCTGCCCGGCGCGAAGCATTGGTCAAGCTGTTTGGGCAGGAGGAATACGGCGTGGTCCCCGCGGGCTGGACGAGCAGCTTTGTCTGGGAAAAGGAACTGGAGAAGGACGGGCTGCACGGTAGATTAGGCTGTGTTACGGTGGAATACAAGGGCCGGAGCATGAGCTTTCCTTTTGCACTCTGGCTGCCTGAGAAGACCAGTGAACCCGTGCCCTGCGCGATTCAGATCAGCTGTCATGATCCTGTGGTCCACGACCAGATGAAGGGCATTGACCCGGCCATGCGGGAGAAGTTTATGGGTATGATGAAGGAGCTCATTGGAAACGAAGATCATTTCAACGTTATGATCGACGATATGATGGCTCCGAAGGAACCAAACACACTGGATATCACTTGCGATGTGGAAAAAGGCTACTGGCCGGTGCGCCAACTGCTGGCCGACGGCTATGCTGCTGCCGCTATCTATGCATCCAGTTTGGCTCCCGATGAGGGGGATAGCTGGAAGCAGGAGGGACTGTATCCGCTGTTTTATGGGGCGGGAGAACGCCCGGCAGATGGCTTTGGCTGTCTGACTGCCTGGGGTTTTGGTGCCCAGCGTGTGCTGGATGCATTACTGACCTGCCCGGAGATCGACCCTAAGCGTATTTCTGTGGCGGGCCACTCCCGTGCTGGAAAGGCTGCTCTTTGGGCCGCTGTGCAGGACGAGCGTTTTGCAACGGTGCTGGCTAACAACTCCGGTTGCTGTGGTGTTGCCATGAATGTGGGGAAGCTGGGTGAGCGTGTGGCCAGCATGTGCCAGATGATGCCCCGCTGGTTCTGCAAGAACTTTCTGAAATATAGTGCGATGCCGGTGGAGCAGATGCCCTTTGACCAGGATGAGCTGCTGGCTGCTATGGCACCTAGGCCGGTGTTTGTAACATCTGGCAATCGTGATTATTGGAGTGATCCGGAGGCGGAGTTTCGTAGTGTTATTTCGGTTGGGCGTGTCTACGCCGCGCTGGGCAAAACACCCTGCACCCAGACTGAGTATCCAGCACCGCAGACTGCCTGCTGCACCGGTGATGTGGGCTATGCCCTGCGCGAGGGCCCCCACGATATGACTGCGTGGGATTGGAAACAATTCTGCAATTTTGAGGCGGCGCAGGCTGCAAAGGACTGAGTTCTGCGCACAAAAACAGTGTTTTCTCTCTTGAAAATCTCCCATACAAAAGCCGCTGACCGGAGTGCTTCTGCCAGAGAGCGCCGGACAGCGGCTTTTTAGGTTCGGTTTTTGAAAAAACCGCGAAAAAAGCACTCCATTCTCTTCCAATTTGTGATATAATAAACTGATTTCGCCTGTTTTTCGTGCAGAAGGCGGGCGGCTGAAATTATTGGAGGGGACAAATTTATTATGGAACGTGAAACGCTGAAATCGCGGCTGGGCTTCATCCTGCTGTCGGCAGGCTGTGCCATCGGCATTGGCAACGTGTGGAAATTTCCTTATATGGCAGGTCAGGGCGGCGGCGGAGCCTTCGTACTGTTTTACCTGCTGTTCCTGGTTATTCTGGGTCTGCCCATTATGACCATGGAATTTGCTGTGGGCCGTGCCAGCCGCAAAAGCCCGGTGCGGGCCTATCAGGTGCTGGAAAAGCCGGGCCAGAAGTGGCATATCCACGGCTATTTTACGCTGATCGGCTGTTACCTGCTGATGATGTTCTACACCACCGTTGCAGGCTGGATGCTGCACTATTTCTATATGACTGCCGCCGGAAAGCTCTCCGGCTTGAACGCAGACGAGGTGGCGGGCAAGTTCACCGAGATGCTGGCAAGCCCCGGCATTATGACCTTCTGGATGGTGTTCGTGGTCGTTCTGAGCATTCTGGTCTGCGCTAAGGGCCTGCAGAATGGTCTGGAGCGTGTGACCAAGGGCATGATGATCGCCCTGCTCCTCATCATGGTCATTCTGGCCGTGAACAGCCTCTTCATGGACGGCGCAAAGGAGGGTCTTTCCTTCTTCCTGGTGCCTGACTTTGGTCGCATGAAGGAGGTTGGTATCGTCAACACCCTGGTGGGTGCGATGAATCAGGCCTTCTTCACCCTGAGCCTGGGCATCGGTGCTATGTCTATTTTTGGCAGCTACATCGGCAAGGAGCACTCCCTGCTGGGCGAGAGCGTCCGTGTGGTGGTGCTGGATACCTTTGTGGCCATCACGGCCGGTCTCATCATCTTCCCGGCCTGCTTTACCTTTGGTGTGGATCAGACTGCAGGTCCCAGCCTGATCTTCATTACTCTGCCCAACATTTTTGCCAACATGGCGCTGGGGCGGCTGTGGGGCAGCCTGTTCTTCCTGTTCATGGCCTTTGCGGCCCTGTCCACTGTGCTGGCGGTGTTTGAGAACATCATCTGCTGCGGCATGGAGCTGACCGGCTGCACCCGTAAAAAGTCCAGTCTGGTCAACCTGTTCCTCATCATCCTGCTGTCCATGCCCTGCGTGCTGGGGTATAACCTCTGGGCCTGGGATGGCTTTGCCGTGTTTGGCGGTGCAGTGCTGGACTTTGAGGATTTCCTTGTCAGTAACCTGTTCCTGCCGCTGGGCAGCCTGGTCTACCTGCTGTTCTGCGTTTCCCGCTATGGCTGGGGCTGGGACAACTATAAGAAAGAGGTCAACACCGGCGAGGGGATGAAGATCCACGATTGGATGCGCGGTTACCTGACCTACGGTCTGCCCGTGATCGTGCTGTTCATCTTCGCCTTTGGCATCTACGACAAGTTCTTTGCATAAGGGAATAAACCCTCTCAGTCTCGCATTCGCTCGCCAGCTCCCCAAGGGGGGCAACGCATCTGATGGGGAAGCAACTTGCACAGCCTGAAGTCAGAGCAGCAATTGCCTCGCCCTTTGGGAGAGGCGGAAGCACTGACGGAGAGGACGTTTTTGTTGGAGGACACAATGCACATTTTGATCTGTGATGATGATGCGGTATTTGCTGCCCGCGTGGAAACGCTCGTCCGGGATTTCTTTGCGCGGCGGGGCTTGCAGGTGGAATGCACCGTCTGCCACAGCGGGGAAGAGACACTGGCCCGGCGGGACCTTGATCTGTATCAGGTGGCGCTGCTGGATGTGGATCTGGACACCATGAACGGCATCTCACTGGGAAAGCAGCTGCGCCAGTGCAGCCCGGAGATCTGCTTGGTGTATGTGTCGGCCTATCTGGAATTTGCCCCGGAGGGCTACACCGTGAATGCGTTCCGCTATATCCTCAAGCGCGATCTGGACTGCCAGCTGCCCCGCTGTCTGGATGCCATTTTGCACGAGCAGGATCACCGGGCTCCCAAGACCCTGACCATCCGGCAGAACCGCACCGAGACCGAGCTGCCCTACGACAGCATCTACTACCTCGAAAGCGACCTGCGCAAGATCAACGTTTACGGAGATGTGGCTCATCAGCCCCTGTGCTCCTACTATGGCAAACTGAACGAGCTGCCGCAGGCCCTGTTTGAGAACGGCTTTCTGCGGGTGGGGCGGAGCGCGGTGGTCAATATGAAGTACATCCGGCAGATCAGCAGCTATATGGTCACCCTGCGCAATGGGGTCAAGCTGGGCGTGAGCCGGAACGGCTATGCTGAGATCCGCAGCACCTATCTGGAATGGAAGGGGCAGTTTGGGGATGACTAAGGAAATGCTCTTGATGGGGCATCTGGTCTGCATTGGCCAGTGGGCGGCCTTTATCATGGTGAACCATGCATTTCTGGGCTGCGGCAGGAGATTCCGCTTCCCCTGCCTGTGGGCAGCCCTGCTGGCAGCAGTATTTCTGGCGGCCTCGATCCGGCATAACATTGGCTTTTTCAATGTTGAATCTGTGATATTGAACATCATCTACCTGTTGGTCACGGTGCTCTTTTTCGGCGGAAGCTGGAACCAGAAGCTCTCGGCCTGCCTTGTCAACGACATTATGTGCCTGCTGACGGAAAATACAGTCAGCTACACCTTTGCCTGGTGTAAGCACATTCCCGTCCGGGAGGTCTGGCGCTACCGCAGCTGTCTGTTCCTGCTGGTTGCTGCTGTTGTGGGGGCTGGCCTGCTTGCAGCCTACATTATCCGGCGCTGGCGGCGGGAGCAGGCGTTGACCCCGCTGCAGATGTTGGTCATGTCCTTTTTTCCTGGCATCGTTGTGGCGCTGAACATCGTGCTGATGGTATCCGGCGGCAGTGAAGTGCCCAGCATGATGAACATGATGTTGACCTTTGGCCTGACCATAGCAGTGCTGATCCATCTGGGAATCATGCAGATGGTCAACGACCAGATGCTGCTGCAGCAGACACTGATGGTGGAGGCTGTGCGCCAGAAGAAGAGCGCAGAAGCTCTTCTGGAATCCTACAAGACTCAGCGGCGGCTGACCCATGAGTTTACCAACCACACCGATGCACTGGCCCTGCTGCTTCAGCAGGGCGATTACGAGGGCGCAAAGGCCTACCTTTCCACGCTCACAAAGACCATTGCGGCGAATACCACCATTATGAACACCCATAACCCTTTATTGGATGCCCTGCTCAGCAAAAAGTACGAGGAAGCCAGCCGAAAAGGGGTCATGGTCTATTTTGATCTGCCCGATCTGCGGGATATGCCCATGGGCCAGACGGATCTTGTGATCGTGCTCTCCAACCTGCTCAACAATGCCATTGAGGCCGCCGCGCAGGCTGATCCGCCGGAGGTCTATGTGCGGATGCGGAAGAGCGAGGACGAGGTGGTGCTCTCTGTCCGCAACCGGGTGAAAAAGGACCTGAACCTCGCGGACGGCCAGCTGCCCCGCATCTCTCAGAAAGGGGCGGGCCACGGCTTCGGGCTGTGGAACGTGCAGGATGTGCTGAAAAAATACGGCGGCGAATATACCATCAGCTGCCGGGAGTGCTGGTTCCGCTTTACCTGCACCATCCCGCTCCGCAAATTATGACATGAAACCCTGCAGAATATGACATTTGGGGTGAAAGTTTCATCGGAATCTGCTACAATGAAATCAAGTTAAAGGCAGGAGCGCCTCCCCGCTGTATGGTTTGCGGCCGACAGAGGAAGGAACATCCGGGAACGCAGGCGTGTGTGCGTGGGCCGGAACGTCTTTACGAATAAAAAGTCTGACGAAGCTCTGAATGGCGATCTTGGGGGATTGCTGCAGATAGAGACCTTCTGAATGCACTGCACCTGCACGGCATCGTATGTGGGAATGGGATGCCGGGCGGTGCTGCCGGAGGGAGCTTTGTCGGGCTTTTTTTGTTTGAGATCGGGCCGGAAGGAGGACGGTGTGGAGCATGGCTGCACCTGCACGGAAGCGGGCATCCTGCTGGATATCTTCACCCCGATGCGGGAGGATTTCGTGTAACAAACAAAAAAAGGCAGTGCGCCGCGTGGGACGCACTGCCTTTTGCTTTTGTACCGATTATTCCGGCTTCACCTGCAGCTCCTGCTCACAGTAGATGCAGCGGTATTTGCCGTTGGAGCTCATCTCAAAGATCTGGTCGCATTCCTCTTCAATGGAGGAGATGCAGCGGGGATTGCGGCACCGCACAATGTTCACCAGACGCTTGGGGGGCTTCGGCTTTTCCTTGCGCACAGCCTTGCCGTTTTCGATCACGGTCACGCTGATGTCAGGGTCAAGGTAGGCCAGCACGTCCAGGTTCAGCCAGGAGGCATCCCCCTCGACCTTGATGATGTCCTTGCGGCCGCAGTCGGCCTTGTGGGAGCGCGCATTCTGGATCAGTGCCACGTTGGCGGTCTTGTTGCCGGTGATGCCCAGCAGCTCCATCAGGCCCACAGCGGTGCCTGCCTTGATGTGGTCGATCACAATGCCGTTCTGGATCTCGTCAATATTCAGCATATCAGTTGCCCTCCTTCGGTGCCTTGGGGTCGGCAAGACCCAGCAGCGTCATGATCAGTGCCATGCGGATGTATACACCGTTCTGCACCTGCTCAAAGTAGGCAGCACGGGGGTCGTTGTCCACATCCAGTGCGATCTCGTTCACGCGGGGCAGGGGATGCAGCACTGCCATTTCAGGCTTGGCAAGGGCCATCTTTTCGCTGGTCAGGATGTAGCTGTTCTTCAGGCGGATGTAATCCTCCTCGTTGAAGAAGCGCTCCTTCTGCACACGGGTCATGTACAGGATATCCAGCTCGGGCATGGATTCCTCCAGGCTCCGGGTCTCACGGTACTCGATGCCGTTGGCCTCCAGCACATCCTTGATGATGTAGTCGGGCACCCGCAGTTCCTCGGGGCTGATGAGCACAAAGCGGATATTCTTGCAGCGTGCCATGGTCTTGATGAGAGAATGGACGGTGCGGCCGAACTTCAGATCGCCGCACAGGCCGATGGTCAGGTTATCCAGCCGACCCATCCGGGTGCGGATGGTCATCAGATCGGTCATGGTCTGGGTGGGGTGCTGGTGGCCGCCGTCACCGGCATTGATGACCGGGATGCGGGAGTAGCGGGAAGCGCGGAACGGTGCGCCCTCTTTGGGATGGCGCATTGCCACGATATCAGCATAGCAGGAGACCACACGGATGGTATCTGCAACGCTTTCTCCCTTGGAAGCGCTGGAGACGGTCTCGCTCGGGAAGCCCAGCACATGGCCGCCCAGGTTCAGCATGGCCGCCTCAAAGGAAAGGCGGGTGCGGGTAGACGGCTCATAGAACAAGGTGGCAAGCTTTTTGTGGGCCGCAACGTCCTGGTAAGCGGCAGGATCGGAGCGGATGCGGTCGGCCAGATCCAGCAGAGAGGTGATCTCCTCCTGGCTGAAATCCAAGGGATCAATGAGATGGCGCATGAATTTTACCTCCGTCAAAGTAATTTTCGTAGAATGGAAAAATCGAAGAAATTCGTGTAATAACTCAGTGAGCGCATGACCGGGTGGCACAGACGGTTGAAGCAGATCTCATCCAGCAGCAGCATGGCCTCGCCGGGGGCAAGACGCATGGCAGCCCGGATGGCCTCGTCGCCGCAGCTGGCCTTGAGGTGGGCCACATTCGAAGAGATCTGCTGGTTGCATTCCTGCTCCAGGATATCGAACACGCCGCCGCTCAGGTCGATACGGGTGTAGTCCCGGCTGCCAAAGAGGGCGCGGGGCAGATAATCGATGGAGTAGATGACCGGGGTGGTGTCGGCCAGGATGCGTTTTTTGATGCAGATGACCTCGTCCCCCGGTGCAATGGCAAGATCCCGGGCAAGCTCGGCCCCGGCGCGGATGGGATAGATCTGGATGCCATCGGCGTGGGGGTAGCTGCCAAAGCTGCGGATCAGCGGGTAATATTCCAGCTTCTGGTCAAGGCGGCTGCGCAGGCCGAGCACGGTGCGGTTGACCACTGTGCCAATGCCGCGCACGCGCTCGATGTAACCGGCGCGCTCCATCTCGCTCAGCGCGTCCCGGATCACGGTACGGCTGACACCGAGTTCCGCGGCCAGATCGACCTCGGCGGGCAGGCGGTCGGCATCGGCGTAGCGGCCGGTGCGCAGTTCTTCCAGGAGCGCCGCGACGACACGGTCACTGATGACCGCACCGCCCAGGCGGATGGATGACGAAGAGCTGGATTCTTTCATGGGCTGTTCCTCCGGTTCGCGGGCGGGGCAGTGCCCGCCTGGACTTGGGAAAACCTGCCCTGCATCCCAAAAGCTGCGCCGGACAGATTCTCTTACTTTCATTATAGCATGATTTGACTTTATTTTGAATGGTAATTATACTGGAATCCAGCAGAAAGTATGATTTTATTTTTGGAGGGTTCACAAAATGGAACTGATACTGCAAAAAGTGTGCGGCCGGCCTGCACAGCTTCCCGTTCGCCTGCGCCGGTGCGGCCCTGCAGATGCCGCCGCATTCTTTGCTTTGCAGAACGAAGTGCGGGCCGCCATGCCCCACCCGGAGCAGTTTGTGCCGGACACACTGGAGAATATCACGGCCTACCTGAGGGAGGGCCTGTGCATCGGGGCATACGACGGCGAACGGCTGGGGGCGTACTTTATCCTGCGCTACTGCGGCCGGAGCGCACACAACTATGCGGCCTTTCTGGGGGTGCCCCGGGAGGAGTGGGAGCACTGGGCCAATGCGGACAGCGCGGTGGTCCACCCGGACTGGCGGGGCAACGGCCTGCAGCGGAAGCTGCTGGAAGCTGCGCTGCCCCTTGTCCGGCCCGGCATCGTGGGCATCGGGGCCACCGTCAGCCCGGAGAATCAATACAGCCTGAACAATGCCCTTGCCTGCGGTTTTGTCATTGCCGACCGCCGTGAGATGTACGGCGGGTATGACCGATATCTGTTAAAGAAGATGCTGTAAACAAAAACGCTCTCCTGCTGAGCACAGGAGAGCGTTTTTTGTTATGCGGCCAGGTGGCGCTCTTCCTTCAGCTGATCGTTCATCTTTTTGCGCACGACCAGCAGGCAAATGAGATGCACCCCTGCGGTCAGGGCCCAGCTGAGGGGATAGCTGATGTACAGCGTGCCGGTAGAGCGGAACATCCGGAAGATGGTTGCGATCCAGACCAGACGGAGCAGGCAGCTGCCCACCAGGCTGACGACCATGGGGATCACCGAGTAGCCGCGGCCGCGCAGGCAGCTGGCCAGAGTGTCCATTATGCCGCACAGGAAGTAGGCAGTGCAGATGATCTGCATCCGGGACAGGCCGGCAGCCACCACGGCTTCATCCGTGGAGTAGAAGTGCAGCAGGACCTCACCGCCAAAGTAAGCGCCGCAGCCCAGGAACAGGCCCGCCACAGTGACGCAGAGCAGACAGTTGCGCATGACGCGGTCGAGGTTGTCGTACCGGCGGGCGCCCATGTTCTGGCTCGTGAAGGTGACAGCAGCCTGGGCGAAAGCGTTCATGGCGGTATAGACGAAGCCCTCGAGGTTGGAAGCGGCAGAGTTGCCGGCCACGACGATGGAGCCGAAGGAGTTGACCGCCGACTGGATGACGACGTTGGAGAGGCTGAACACGGTGCTCTGCAGACCGGCAGGCAGGCCGATGCGCAAGATCTGGCCCAGAGCCCCCGCATGGAAGCCCAGATGGCCGAGGTCGAGGTGGAGCGGGCCTTTCTCCTTCACGAGCAGGGCCGTGACCATGCAGGCGGAGACGGTCTGGCTGATGATGGTAGCCAGAGCGACGCCCGCCACGCTCATGGAGAAGAGGATGACGAACACGAGGTTCAGCACCACATTGATGACGCCCGCCACGGCCAGACAGAACAGAGGCCGCCTGGTGTCGCCCACGGCGCGCAGGAGGGCCGAGCTGAAGTTGTACAGCATGGTCATGGGCATACCGATGAAGTATATCTTGAGGTAGAGGGTGGACAGGCCGATGACGTCCTCCGGGCAGCTCATCAGCTCCAGCAGGCCGCGCGCGGTGCAAAAGCCCACCACCGCCAGCAGCACGCCGCTGACCAAGCCCAGCGCCACGGCGGTATGTACCGTATCCTGCACGCCTTTTTCGTCCCGGGCACCAAAGCACCGGGCTGCCACCACGTTGGCACCCAGCGAAAGCCCGACGAACAGGTTGACCAGCAGATTGATCAGCGCACCGTTGGAGCCAACAGCGGCCAGCGCCGTGCTGCCCGCAAAGCGCCCCACCACCACAACGTCGGCGGCGTTGAACAGCAATTGCAGAATGCTGGATGCCGCCAGCGGCACAGAAAACAAAATGATCTTTTGCAGCATGGGCCCGCTGGTCAGGTCTGCGGAACGGCTGGTCGTAGCCATGAGTTATCTACCTCCTATAATAAACCTGAATTGACATAGCAATTGCCTATTATAGCGCGATATTAGGTAAAAAACAAGAGGTAAAGCGTCCATTTCCTCCAAAATCGCCAAATATCAGCCGCCAGGCACAGCCTGCAATTGAAAAATGCTGCCCATACTGCTATAATAAAGCGGTACACCCGT
>OHHZ01000427.1_pt1 | contig 20095 bp, 21 predicted proteins | sample 1568081 | NCBI WGS metagenome assembly OHHZ01 (sample SAMEA3879597, study PRJEB24766) | human gut metagenome | biome: human-associated habitat; feature: feces | place: USA | collected 1985/1987
CTTGGAAAATTGATATAAGACATTCCCGTACAACGGTAACCCCATTTACCTGGAACTGCTGTTTCTACTGCTGTTTTCTTCTTTTTGCGTTTCATTTTGTTTGAACACTACGTTAAAAGAAGCGTCTGCAGTTTTTGTCTTATACACAAAACTGAAAGATTTTTTACCGCTCGTAAATCCTGAAATTGTGCTGTTATTCAAAGCTACATCATCAATAACCGCATTTTCATTGGATTTAGAGACAATTTTAATTTCTGTACCTTCTTCGTAGTCTGCGTTGTAGATGTCACCATTCGACAATGATTTTGTGAAATCACCAGACGAAAGTGTGACTGTACCATCCCCAACAACACTCACTGAGAATCCCGCTGAATCAACAGTCTGAGTCGTTGCTTCTTCTGCGTATGCAGGAAGAGCAAGATTCAAGGATGTCAAAGCGGTTACGAAAAAGGCGAGAAACACATTCTTAAACTTTTTCATAAATTCAATCCTTTCTAAGGCAAACTGCCTTAATTCATTTATTTCCCCTTTATTTATTTCTATCTCTATCCCTTATAAAAATCTCTAACGTTAGAAATCTTGATATTTTGAGTGTTTCGTACTATCAATATTCTGAAAAATATTGATATTATTTCAATTTAATTTAAGGTACATCAAATAAACTGTATCTGTTCATATTTCGCCACCCTTTCTTATAACTACTTTCTTTTGGTGCAATAGTATGGGTACTCCCCGTTTTATTGCGTGTGAAAGACAGAAAAGGTACTCAATCTGAGTTCCTATATTCTGTCTTTTGATCTATATTTAGTTAGCTTTTGTTTTTCCACAGCCACTGCACTTGTATCCTGTCAATTCCTGTTTTGTAGTAGCAGGTGAATCGACCACATATTTTGTTTCGTAGACTGCATCGTGATGAATCGTCTTGTATCCGACCAACATTTGTCTAACTTCCGAATGATAACCACCTGGTTCATAATTTGATAAGTGCTGATCATTATGAGCTACTGCATTCCCAGTGACATCAGCTCCACACTGATTACAAATCATACGTTCCACATCCTGATATTGAGGAACCTGTTCGTCATAGGCAGCCTGCACCAAAACTTGTTCATTGTGTCCTTGTTCAGGTATATTTACAGTCTTGTATTGAGCCACCCAGTTATGTGTATGTTCAGCTGGTTTTGAGCTGTTTGAACTATTGTTATTTGATGGCTTAGATGTGCCAGAGTTATTGTTACTGTTTGAAGGTTTAGAAGAAGGTTTGGAACTGCTAGAGCTTGAATTGTTCTTGTTTGAATTTGAGCTAGTCGAAGCGGTGTTATTCTTCTTTGATTCTGAAGAATTTGATTTGTTAGAAGTATCGGCTTTTGCGGTTTCTTCCTTCTTCTCCTCTTTCTTTTCTTCCTGCTTCACTTCAGACTCATCCTTTTTTTCTTCCTCTGTCTTAGCAGAATCTTCAGATGGTGTCAAAGTGGCAGTGCTGCCATCTTTTTTCGTTACATCTAGATTGACTTTATCATCTTTTAAAGAAACATCCACTTTCTTTGTATCTGTAGTATCTACATCCTTGAATACGAATGTTTTGTCCTGATCCTGTAATCCGACTTTTACATCCAGTTTATCGTTTTCTTTGACCGTGTAATACAAAGTACGTTCTTCTTTGTTTTTTACAGCGTCACCATCATCCAACAAGTTATCACTGAAAGATTCTTCTGAACTTGATTTTGTTTCAAATACAGTGATTTTCTTACCAGTGCTGTTTGTAATCTTCAAAGATTTTGAATCCTTGGTTTTTTGACCAATTGTTTTTACTTCTTTTTTCTTGGCAACTTCTGTTGTCTTTGTGTCTTTTGTGTTTGAAGAATTAGAACATCCAGTCAGCATGCCACCAGATAACACCATACTTAGAGCCAATGCTCCTGCCATTAAAATTTGTTTTGTTTTCATATATAAACCTCCTTGGCTATTATATTTGCTATTATAACTGGATATTCAGTAAGGCACAATAATACTTTATAAACAAAAGCGCCGACTCATTGGCCGACGCTTATTTTATATAGTCTTCACTTTATTGATGATGATCGTGTCATTAGTACACTGAACATCAATCTTATCACCCACATGATATCCAAGTGCTTTTAGCCACTGGCCCTGAAGCTGAATTCTCGGAATCTGCTGCTTACTATTTAAACCAAGTGGTGCCTCATATACTTTGAGGCTACGTTTTGATTTATACATTATTCCCTCCTGTAATTCCAACTTAGAAGTAATCAAATTCTAAAACGGACATGATTAAATGGAAAATCACACGAACAGAACTAATTAAATCTCTCGAAGAGAACTAATTAAATCTCTGAACAAAACTGATTAAAATTACGAACAGAACTAATTAAAATCACGAACAGAACTGATTAAATGGAAAATATCCCATTTAAAGAGAACTGATTAACGAAGAGAACTGATTAAATGGAAAATCACATACACAGCCTATGGCACTATAATTATAGGCATCCTCCTCTTTAACTTGCCAATCCATAAAGGAAGGAATTATAATTTCGTCATTGTTTAATGCTGGCATTCCAAAGCCTAAACGCATAACCTCTACACATTCATCCAAAAAATGTTTATTGATATTCTTGTGATAGCGCACAGTTAAATTTGGTTGTGTCAATCTTGTCTGTGCAACTGATTTCAAAACTAAAAAACTCAAATCATTGACTGCATCCTTTTTATCTATTGTTTGGCCTGCAATCGTTACATTTTGATACATAGGAGAACCTGCCGAACTCAGCGTATGTGCTTGAGAACGAACTTTATTGATTGTAAGTGTCTTTATCCACAAGCATGTCAACAATTCCAAGGCTTCAGATTCTTTAATAGTATCATTTTTAATATCTCGATTATAATATGGATACATATATTGATCGAATCTGCCATAACTCAAAGAATGTCCGTTGGATTCAATTTGTAAAATCAATTGAATAAACCATACGGATTGTACCGCTTCTCGAAATGTTTCTGCTGGTTCATATGGAACTTTTGAACAAATTCTACTGATCTCTAATAATTCAATCTTTCTTTCTTGATTCAATTCTTTTTCTGCTAAATCCTGTGCAAGAACGCTGTAACGATTCGCAAAATTACGCACCGCTTTCAGTACTATAAGAACTGCATTATAGAAACAATACTTATCTATACTTTCAGGATTCGTCAAATCAAGAGAAGCTTTATATTCTTTTACACGCTTTTCGTATCCTCTTAATCCATCCTTCAAAATACGCTCATAGTTCACCGCCAAATGCGCATCTCCTGCATTTAACTTACCTTCCATTCCAAATACACCTGTTTCCATAAAAACACGAACTTCTTCAGGAAGAAGAGCTTCTCCTCTTGCACGCAAATTGTTATTCTGCCAGAATGGTGCAATTTCTCTAAGTTGTTCCTTGGTCTTTTCAGTGATATAGAATACGTCCCCATCCCTTTTCTCAAACTGATCCAATTCTTTCATAACAAATTCCATAGTATACTCAGGAAAAATAGGAGCGTTACGGTTCTTAGTTGCCTGATTTCCTGCTAAAAGAGATTTGTCTTCAATATATATACTCATATTATCAAGAACTTTTTCTAGCATTTTAGCTCGAACCATCACTCGTGGTTGATTTAAATTTTCTTTGTAAGCAAGCGTTGCTAGAATTGCACGTTGTGCATCAATATAAGGTTTTTCATCTAAAACTTCTTCTCGAAATTCTTTCATTCGTTCTGTCAATGTTCCAAAATGTTCTACATTTTCCATATCCGTCCTCCCATTACGTTTCATTCGTAACTTTATGTTCTTTTATTCGCAATTTAAAAATAGCATTACACGCATTTCATGTCAACTTTAATTTCATTTAAAACGATTTATACTTTCATTTGTAACTATAGACATTGCTTTTCTTCTTTGAAATGTTTATACTCTATATGAGGAAATTAAAATGACAACAACAAATCGAAATACAACAGGAATTATTTTTAACATTCAAAAATTCAGTGTAAATGACGGTCCAGGAATTCGTACTACCGTTTTTCTAAAGGGATGTCCTCTTCGTTGTAAGTGGTGTGCAAATCCTGAAAGTCAGCTTATACAAACACAAGTTCTTTGGGATCAAAAAAAATGTATAAATTGTCATCATTGCATTGAAACCTGTCCAAAAAACGCTATGAAAATAATTGATAAATCCGTCAAAATCAACCATAGTCAGTGTATTGGATGTAAGAAATGTGTATATGAATGTCCAAGAAACGCATTAAGTGCACAAGGCGAACAAAAATCTGTGGAAGAAGTGCTTAAAATTGTTTTACAAGATCAAGCCTTCTATGAAGAAAGTGGTGGTGGTCTAACACTTTCTGGAGGTGAGCTTTTACTTCAACCTGAGTTTTCAAGAGAACTTCTCTTAGCCGCTAAAGAGGAAGGAATTCATACGTGTTGTGAAACAACCGGTTTTGCGACAGAAGAAACATTTGATCACGTCATGGAATATGTAGATTACATTCTTTTTGATATGAAACACTGGAACACAGATAAACATATAGAAGGTACAGGTGTTTCTAATAAATTACCATTACTGAACATGAAACATGCCATCGCCAATGGCAAAACAGTTCTTGTGCGAATCCCTGTTATACCTGGCTTCAACGATTCTTTGGATGACGCAAAAGAATTTTCAAAAACACTTCACAACATTGGTATAAACAAGTGTCAACTTCTACCGTTCCATCAATTTGGAGAAAATAAATATCATCTTTTAAATATAAAATACGATTATGAAAATATCCCTTCATATCATCCTGAAGATTTAAAAGAGTATTTAAATATATTTAAAGAAAATAACATTAACGCTTTTTTCTAAATTTCACTTTCATTTGAAATCAAAAACACTTATTATATAAACAAAATGATAGGAATCAACGTAAATGAAAAATAGAACAAATAAAATATTAGAATTACTGACATCTGAAAAGAGAATCGAGGTTTCTCAACTTGCTGAATACCTAGGTGTTTCCCAAGTGACTATCCGCAAAGATTTGGATGCATCAGTGTCAGTATCTATAATAGCATAGTCTTCATACTTAGATGCATTAGAAGCTAAAGGAATCATCAAGCGTGAACATGGGCATGCTGTGTTATGTAGCACAGATGATATCAATGGTAGAATCGCGTATCATTATGAAGAAAAGAAAAAAATAGCTTTAAAAGCTACTGAACTTGTTAATGAAGGCGATACAATTATGATTGAAAGTGGTAGTTGTTGCGCACTTTTAGCGGATACGTTAACACAACTTCATAAAGACTTAACAATTATCACCAATAGTGCTTTTATCGCAGAATATATTCGTGGAAAATCAAATTTTCAAATTATTCTTTTAGGTGGAATTTATCAACAAGATTCACAAGTTATGGTAGGTCCTATGGTTCAAGAATGTGTATCCAACTTTTTTGTCGATTATTTTTTTATCGGTACAGATGGATATGATTCTAGAATTGGCTTTTCAAATCGTGATCAAATGCGAGCACAAGCCGTACGTGATATGTCGCATCAAGCCGAACAAATAATCGTGCTAACAGAAAGCGATAAATTTTCTAAGCGCGGTGTTGTACCATTAAATTTAAAAGATAAAATAAAAACTGTTATAACTGATCATTCTATTGATTCTTCTTATGTTCAAGAACTAAACAATCAAAACATTCAAGTCGTGACGATTTAAAAAGGAGCCATAACGAATAAGTAATTTTTATTACTTATGGAGTTTAGCTCCTTTCTTTTTATCTTATTATTTTTTTAACTCCTAGAGCCTTAGTTTAAATTATTGTTTTTCTAAAATTCTAGTTATCGAGTGTGATATCTTCTTAGATTATGACCAACACATACAAGTAATATCTTTAGTTTTTATCATAATGATTGTCTTCTTTGATCTGTTCGAAAATCCCTTCACTTCAGATACTTTGTTGTGTCATATATCTTTTAGCCTGCTCAGTCGAAAAATTTTCTTTGGCTTCATTTTAATAGAATTCAAGCTTTCATATCCTGCAATACCAGAATATGGAATGGTATCTGATATGCATTACAATTAACTAACTATTTTTGCACAAATAAAAGAAAGACCGATATTCAGATTTTTTAAGTCTTGAATATTCGGTCCTTTTTTAAACTAAAACGTTTTTATCTGTTATAGCCCCTTTTACTATTAATCATCAATATAAGCTGTAGCCATTGATTCTGACCAAATAAGTGTAGAAGATGTATTCAAACCTTTTACTTTCTTATTACGCAAACAATATGTTTGTACACCATCTGTTGGTAAGTATGCACATAGTTCCGCTTGACGAACATAAGCCTTTAAGTAAGCAGCTGCTGAAGCATCTTTATCAGCTGTATAAGCACCTGCAGCTAAGTATGAATCTAATTCATCATCTTTTAAACGAGCAAGGTTATTTACACCTTGTGATTGAATAAAGTAATCAACGCTTGTATCTTCAGGGCTTGTAAAAGAGTTTCCTAAATAAGATACATCCCAATCACCAACAGCTGAATCATCACTTACAGTTGCAATAACTGTATTAAATTCCATTGTGTTTGCCTTGAAGTCGACACCAAGTTCTCCCCATTGTTTTTGTAACATAGGAATCATTGTATCCATCGCATCTTTTTCTTTTGTAGCCAAGAACTTAATGCTTAATTTTTGACCATCTTTTTCACGAATACCATCACTACCAACAGTCCATCCCGCATCATCTAAGATTTGTTTAGCTTTTTCTACATCATAATCATAGTAAGTAGCACCATCTACTTTTTCTTCACCACGAACATATGCACCATTTCCGCCAGATACTGGGTTACCAAACAAACCTGGTACATATGCTAATTTAGCATCTTTATCATCTAATTTATAATAGCTTGCGATATAGGCTTCACGATCAAATCCATAAGCCAAAGCTTGACGAACAGCCTGATCTTGGCATGTCCCTGCTGCTGTATTCATAAACAAGAAGTCTTCACGATCACTTGGATACGAATCCATAGTCAAACCTTTATCTTTGTCTTTGGCTACTGTGTTGATTTTATTCGCTTCCACTACATCTGGAATATAATCGATTGTTCCATTTTCCAATTCTTTGATTTCAGTCGAAGTCTCCGTTTTCTTGATCATAATCTTAGAAATTTGGTATTCTCCATCCTCAGCTTCAAAATTTTCATTTCGATCCAATGAAGCTCCCTCTGTTTTAGAGAATGATTTTAATTTATAAGGACCTGTTCCAATAGGATTACTATTGTTCTTTTCAACATTTGAAGTTTTTCCCTTCTTATACTTCAATGTTTTTGCACTACAAATTTTTTGTGTTCCCAAAGTCGATTCTGCATCAATTTTTGGCTTTGCCATATGGAATACAACTGTATAATCGTCCGGTGTTTCAATACCAGATACTTCCTTTGCATCTCCATCATGATATTCGCTATATCCATTTAGGAAATCTACATTACTTGAAAAACGTCCTGTATAACTTGGGTCAGCCATAACGCTAAACGTTGCCTTTACATCTTTTGAAGTAAATTTAGATCCATCACTGAATTTAACACCTTTCTTCAATTTAAATGTCATTGTTGTTCCATCATCACTAATAGTAGGTAGTTCCTCTGCTAATTCTGGAACTAAATTGGCATCCTTGTCATATGCCAATAATCCTTGATATACCAAGTTAACTACATTGTGATCGTTAACGGTCTGATAATACATAGGAGAAAAATCTCCATTCATTTCTGTAAACAATCCAACTGTTAATGTTTGTTCTTTACCAGAACCCGATCCACCTGCAGAACATCCTGCAAGTACAAATGCCATACCTAAGGCACATACACTTCTCTTATTCATAACTCTTCCTCTTCTCTTTCATGTAAACCATTATAACGCTTTCTGAAACATATTCAATTGTTTTTTACATTTAATTTCTGTAACAACATTATTTGCTTTATATAAAAGAAAAAAGCCTATCTTTTATGATAAGCTTCATATAATTCATTCTTTTTACAAGCCATTTCTTTGGCAACTAAACCAATAGCTTCTTTTGTACGCATTCCAGATTCAATATATTCATCCACTTTCGTAATGGCTGTATACATATCAAATACAACGTCATCTTGTTTAAAGCCATCCATGACAATAACCATTTCACCTTTACAAGTAGCCGCTACTTCTAACACTTCTTCAATGGTACCACGAATATATTCTTCATGCACTTTTGTAAGTTCTCTAGCTAAACACATTTGACGATTTCCCAATACTTCCAACATATCTTGTAAAGTATCCTCAATACGATGAGGTGCTTCATAGAAAATCGTTGTATAAGGAATTGTTTTGATTTCTTCGAGTTGTTTCTTTCTTTTTGAACTCTTATTGTCTAAAAAGCCATAGAACAAATAGTGATAACAACTCAATCCACTCGCAACTAATGCATTCATAGCTGCGTTGGCACCTGAAACAGAAACCACATTAAATCCATGCGAAATGGTTTCTTGAACTAATTTCTGTCCTGGATCTGAAACCAAAGGGTAGCCTGCATCGGAAACTACCGCAACATTTTCGCCATTTTCTAATCGTTCAATGATTTTAGGAATACTGACCTGTTGATTATGTTCATGATGCGACATCAACATTGTATCAATTCCATATGCCATTAAAAGTTTTTTTGTGTTACGCGTATCCTCAGCTGCAATGACACTCACTTCTTTTAAAATATCCAAAGCTCTAGGTGTCATTTCCTGCAAGTTTCCAATAGGTGTAGGAACCAAATACAATGTGGAAACATCCGATTCAAAACTCTTCTGTCTAATCATTATTTAATTCCTTGTCTGGCCACAATTCTTTGAAATCCACAAACAAGACTTCTTCTTTGTTCTCTAACTTAGCCTGTTTTTGAAGAACGTTCATACTTGAAATACGATACTTCTTGTCTTTATATGTCACAGTTGAATTGATTTTTGGCAAATCCTTACGCATTCTTGTATATTCTTCATTTTCAAAACGCAAACAACACATTAGTTTTCCACACTGTCCACTCAACTTTTGAATATTCAATGCCAACAACTGGTTTTTAGCCATATTGATTGATACTGTATCAAAATCTGACATGAATCTTGAGCAGCAGCATTCCATACCGCAGTTTCCAATTCCACCGACAATTTTAGCTTTGTTTCTTGGACCCACTTGTCTTAATTCTATACGACAATGTAAGTGTTGTGCTAAATCTTTCAATAGTTGTCTAAAATCTACACGATCATCAGATACATATGTAAAAATAACTTTTGTACGATCCAATGTATATTCAGAACTAATCAAATGCATATCCAACTTCAAATTTGCGACACACTCGTGACAAATCTTCATTGCTTCTTTAGCTTTTTCAACATTTTCTTCTTTACATTTAATATCTTCTTGCGTTGCCTTACGCAATACTGGTTTAATATCTCCCTTTACTTTCGAAGCATCAAAATCAACCGTTGGCACACAAACCTTTCCTAGTTCTTGCCCACGTACAGTTTCTACAACGACAACATCATTTGTATAATATTTAACATCTGATCCAAAAGTGTAGGCTTTTTTTGATTCTTCAAACTGTATATAAACAATATATTTATATGTTACTTTTCCTTCTGTATTCACTAAATCACAGCCTTCCTAATATCATAATAAAGCTTATCCATAAATAAACCTAAATCGACTGGTCGATACAACATATCCATATTTTCAACCAAAATCGAATATAGTTTTACTTTTTTTTCTAAAGGTAAATTTACCCTATCATTTTTTACATAGAATAAAACCCACTGAATCCACAACTGTACCCAATCCTTATTCATACGATCTGATTTATTCACAAATACATTTGTCTGCATCTTTTCAATTTGTGCAAAAGAAGATGCATGTTCAATATATTCAAGTGCAACTTGTTTTAACTCTTCAAAATCAGGCAAAGACAACAATTCAATAGCCTTATCATACGTATATCCAGATTCGGCCAACATCTTCGCGTTTTCTTCACTTGTATTTTCAAGCAACAAGTGTTCACAGCTTTCCGGTTTAAAATGAATAGCCTGACACCTAGATTGAATAGTCGGTAATACATTGGATTTTTCATCCGCAATTAATATACCATAAATCCCTTCACTTGGCTCCTCTAAAAACTTCAACAAGCTATTTGAAGCATCTGGCGTAGCCTTATCATAATGATCTAGAATATAGATTCTGGCATTTTGTTTTCCTGCACTCGTTGATTCAAAAAACGCCTGTAAATCCACTATATCTTTCTTTTTAATACGATCATTCGATACAATCATGTAATCTAAAGATTCTTCATTCTCTATCCGCTTACAGCTTTCACATTCTTGACACGCAAAACCATCAACATCTGTATGTTCGCACACAATACTTTGTGCAAATAAGATGGCTGTTTCTAATTTACTTGAACCTTTTGGTCCGTGAAATAAATAGGCATTCGCAACTCTTTTGTTTTTTAGAGCATTTGACAATGTCTGAAAAACGATTGGCTGTGCTTTTTTTAGATACTCTTTATTCATATTCTTTGATTACCTTTAAGACACATTCCATAGCACTTTTTAAAACCTCTTCCTTACAAGGCTCGGCATCAATCACTTCAATACGCTCTGGATACATGGATACTAATGTTTCATAACCTTGACGCACAGCTTTATGGAATGAACTTTCTTCTTGGTCCAAACGATTCAAGTCGCCACGAAGATTCATACGTTTTTTACCCGTTTCTACACTAACGGATAAAAATAGAGTCTTTTCAGGCATACATCCATCAATCGCAAACTGATTGATATCCCATACTTCTTTTAAACCTATGCCTCGTGCAATTCCTTGGTATGCCAGACTTGAATCAATGAAGCGATCACACAATACGATCTTCTTATTTTCCAATGCTGGAAGAACAACTTCTTTTAAATGTTGTCTACGACTTGCTGCATATAATAATGCTTCTGTACGATCATCCATTTCTGTATTGTTTACATCTAATAATATATTACGAATGGATTCTGCAATCTTGCTTCCGCCTGGCTCACGAGTATAAATGCAGTCGTATCCCATTTTAATCAATTCTTCTTGTACCGCTTTACATACGGTTGTTTTTCCTGATCCATCATTTCCTTCAAATGTTATAAATACACCTTGTTTCATATTTTTCCTCACCATATATATTCAATAATTATTATTTTCTAATATCTATTCCTCATTTAAACATAGCGTTCTTCGGTTTTCAAGTGATTATTAACATCATATTTTACGGTTTTCAAATATAATTAGGCATCAAAAAACACAGTTTTCAAAAAAATACCCATAAGCATTCAACTTATGGGTATTCCTTAATTATAATGTTTTTCCCGTCAACATTGTGTAAGCTTGAAGATATTTTTCAATTGTCTTATCCACAATCTCTTGAGGAAGTGTCCAGTCATTACCTGGATTTGCCTTTAGCCAGTCACGCGCAAATTGTTTGTCAAATGATGGTTGTGAATGACCCGCTTCATATCCGTCTGCAGGCCAGAAACGAGAACTATCAGGAGTTAACATTTCATCGCCAATAACGATATTACCATTTTCATCCAGTCCAAACTCAAATTTGGTATCTGCAATAATAATACCTTTGCTTAAAGCATACTCAGCACATTTTTTATATAAAGCGATTGTGCAATCTTTGATCTTAGTTGCATATTCTTCACCATGTCCTGGGAAGTGTTTTTCTAAGTGCGCAATACTTTGTTCAAAAGAAATATTTTCATCGTGATCACCAATTTCAGCCTTTGTACTAGGTGTATAAATTGGTTCTGGAAGTTGTTGTGATTCTTGTAATCCTTCTGGAAGTTCAATACCACAAACCTTTCCTGTTTCTTGGTAGCTAGCCCATCCACTACCTGTGATGTAACCACGAACAATACATTCGATTGGAAGCATGTTCAATTTACGACATAACATTGATTTCCCTTCAAATTTTTCTTGTTGGAAATATTCCGGCATATCCTTTGTATCCACACTAATCATGTGGTTTGGTAAGATATCACTTGTGTAGTCAAACCAGAATTTTGACATCTGTGTTAAAACAGTTCCTTTTTTTGTAACCTCATTGTTTAGAATTACATCAAAACAACTGATACGATCTGTCGCAACCATAATAAGGTTGTCCCCATTGTCATAAATTTCACGTACTTTTCCTTCTTTAATTGGTTTTAATTCCTGCATCTCGAATCTCCTTTTCTGCGTACAAGACAAAGATACAACTAAAACAAATTTAACACAATATGAAAATAAGGAAATCCTAAGATTTCCTTACAAATTTTTAACATTTAATGCACGAATCGCATTTAATACGGCAATAATCATAACTCCAACATCCGCAAAAATCGCAACCCACATATTCGCAATACCAATGGCACCTAAAATCAAACAAACGAATTTAATACCAATCGCAAAATAAATATTCTCATATACAATATGAATACACTTCTTTGCGATCTTAATGGCTTTAGAAATCTTTAATGGATCATCATCCATCAAAACAATATCTGCCGCCTCAATAGCTGCATCACTGCCTAAAGCACCCATCGCAATACCTATATCGGCCCTTGATAATACTGGAGCATCATTGATTCCATCTCCGACAAAGGCAAGATTTTCTTTTGAGTGCTTTAAAGATAATAATTCTTCAACTTTATTCACCTTATCTTGAGGCAATAATTCCGAATACACTTTATCAATATGTAATTCAGAAGCCACTTTATCTGCCACACTTTTTACATCCCCAGTCAACATGACTGTTTGTTTAATGCCAGCCTTCTTTAATGCTTCAATAGCCTCTTTGGCATGTGGCTTCAACATATCCGAAATCACAATGTGACCTGCATATTTGCCATCAATAGCCATATGTACAATGGTTCCTACAGAATGACATTCTTGATAAGGAATATTATACATCTTCATTAATTTATCATTACCTGCAAGTACTTGCACTCCATCCATTACAGCTTTAACACCATGACCACTTATTTCTTCTACATTTTCAATACGAGATTTATCAATGGTATTTCCATACGCCTTTAATAAACTTTTAGAAATAGGATGCGTCGAATAACTTTCAGCCATTGCCGCATACTCTAATAATTTCTCTTCTGGAATAGTCGCATGATGAATCCCTGCCACCTCAAATACACCTTGTGTCATTGTACCTGTTTTATCAAATACAACATATTTACAGGATGCCAAAGCCTCTAAATAGTTAGATCCTTTAACCAAAACGCCCTGATTGCTGGCGCCACCAATTCCGGCAAAGAAACTCAAAGGAATACTGATCACCAATGCACATGGACAAGAAATAACTAAGAATGTTAAGGCACGATATAGCCATGTACCAAAGTCAGCAGGATTTGACATAATCAAATTGAATACTGGTGGAAGTAAGAACAATGCCAAAGCACTATAACATACGGCTGGCGTATAAATTCTCGCAAAACGGGAAATAAACGCTTCCGAACGAGATTTCTTACTTGACGCATTTTCAACCAAATCCAAAATTTTTGATACAGTAGATTCCCCAAATTCTTTTGTTGTCTTAATTTTTAATAAGCCAGTCATATTGATGCAGCCACTGATTACTTCATCATTTTCACTGACTTCTCTAGGCAAGCTTTCCCCTGTTAAAGCCGCTGTATTTAGAGTAGAACTTCCTTCAACCACAATTCCATCAATAGCCACTTTTTCACCAGGTTTAACCACAATAATTGTACCAATCTCAACTTCATCCGGATCTACTTGTTCAAGATTTCCATCCTCATCTTCAACATTGGCATAATCCGGACGAATATCCATTAATTCCGTAATGTTTTTGCGACTCTTACCTACCGCATAACTCTGGAACCATTCCCCAATCTGATAGAACAACATAACAGCTGTTGCTTCATCAAAAGATTTCAAACCAATAGCACCTACTGTTGCGACAGCCATCAAAAAATTCTCATCAAATACCTGACGATTTCTAATTCCTTTAAAAGCCTTAAGAAGAATATCATAACCAATTTCTAGATAGGCCACTAGAAACAAAGGAATTTCAATATATTCGGGTAGTTTTGCGACCTTAATTATAATAAAAAGAATACTCGCAACAATAATTCGCTTTAACATCTTCTTCTGTTTCTTGTTCATACTTATCTCTACCTCTCCAAAAACATTAATTGTTCAATCATTCAACTATAATAATTGAAAAATAGAGATGCTTTCGCATCTTACTTTTCATTAAAAGAAAATTTCGCAATCATCTTCTACTTTTTTACAATTTTCTAAAACACGAGCCATGACTTCTTTAGGTTGAACTCCATCTTCAAATTCAACATTCATCTTTAACATCATGAAGTTTACAACCGCATTCTTTACGCCTTCTGTATTATTAGCAGCTACTTCCATTTTGTTTGCACAGTTTGCGCAATCTACATCAATCTTATAACTCTTTTTCATATTATTTTCCTCCACATTTGAATAGTTGAACATGTATTCAACCTTTTACACTTTCATTATATAGGATTCATACATGATGTCAATAACTTTTTGACAATTGTTCAATCATTCAACTATAATAAAGAAAAAAGGAGAACATATGATTGGTACACATTGTGACTGCAAGCCTAAAAATACAGAATTAGTACAAGAAGTAAAAGAAAACATGCCGGCCTTTGATGAAATTATGAACCTATCAGATTTCTTTAAAGTCATGGGTGATAGTACACGCCTTCAGCTTTTATTATCCCTTCAACAAAGCGAAATGTGCGTATCGGATTTAGCCAACGTACTCGATATGACAAAATCTGCCGTATCACATCAATTAAAGGCACTACGCCTTTCTAAACTCATCAAATCTAGAAAAGAAGGAAAGACAGTCTACTATTCATTAGATGATGAACATATTGAAACCATTCTAGGCATGGCTTTTGATCATACAAAGGAACATTAAGAGGAAGATCGATTCTTCCTTTTTTTTTGATTTAACCGTAAAACAAAGTCAATTATGTTATTCAGACATATATACCATATGTACACAACATATAAAAGCATTATCATACAAAACAGATAACGTTTACATTGATAAAAAGACTTGAATTTCAAAATCATGAGAACTAAAATACGAGCTTATAGAAAAACGAATTTTGTCTTAATTCGTAAATTCACGGATTATCTCCATCGTTTTTTTATTGTTTCGAAAGGAGGAGCTATGGAAGAGTTCACAAAAGAACTACTTGATCAGTTAAACGTTGACACCGCGTTTACTATCGGTCCCTTTGCGATTAGTGAATCGGTTGTCATCACATGGGTTGTCATGGCTATACTTGTTTTACTTTCTGCTTGGTTAACACGAGGACTCAAAGTTCATAATCCAGGCAAGAAACAAATTGTAGCGGAAAGTATTGTCATATGGCTAGATAAATTCACAATCTCCATGCTTGGTGAAAATGCCAAAGAATACAGTACCTACATTTCAACCATCCTATTATATATAGGTCTTGCGAACATCATTGGCATCTTTGGTATGAAACCCCCAACCAAAGATATGAATGTCACTATCGCACTAGCACTTATGAGCATTGTATTGATTGAAATCAGTGGAATACGAGCTAAAGGCATGAAAGGCTGGATCAAAAGCTTTACTCAACCCGTCGCCGTTGTTACACCCATCAATATTCTTGAAGTGTTTACACGTCCTTTATCACTGTGTATGCGTCTATTTGGTAATGTCATTGGTGCCTTCGTCATTATGGAAATGATCAAAATGGTCGTTCCTGTCTTTATACCTACTGTATTTAGCTTGTACTTTGATTTCTTTGATGGATTCATTCAAGCTTATGTATTCGTCTTTTTAACATCACTATTTATCGCAGAAGCGACAGAAACAGAATAAATTAGGAGGAAATAAAAATGAGTTTAACAGCAATCGGAGTTGGAATGGCAGCACTTGCCGTTATTGGTGGAGGATTAGGTATTGGTTTTGCGACAAGCAGTGCCGTAAAAGCCATCGCCCAGCAGCCAGAAGCTCACGGAAAAATTCGTAGTACCTTATTAATTGGTGCAGCTTTAGCTGAAGCAACAGCCATCTACGGATTTGTATTAGGTATTTTAATCATTTTAATGGTGAAATAGGTGGGATAATCTATGTTAAGAATTGATTCCAATATTCTTTGGACAATCATCAATCTACTTATTTTATATGCACTGATGAAACATTTTCTATTTCAACCAGTACATGACATTCTTGAAAAGAGAAAACAAGAAATAGAATCTGATTTTGCCTTGGCAAATCAACAAAAACAAGAAGCTCTTGAATCAAAAAACAAAGCCAATCAACAGCTTGAAAATATGCAGACAATTTGTGATGGCATGCTAGCGGATGCAAAAGAAAAAGCCAGCCTTGAATATGAACAAATTATTGCGGATGCAAATAAAAAATCCGATGAAATGATTGAACAAGCTCGCACCAAAACGATTGAAGCGGCCAATGAGGAAAAGGCAAAAGCTAAATCTGAAATTGCGGATTTGATCAATAAAGCGGCTGATAAAATCACAAACACAAAAAGCGATGAAAAACTATATGATGATTTTTTAAAGGAAATGAAATAAATGAACAACGAAAATTTAAACGCAACCTTACGCTGTGTAACAAGGCCTAGTGCAGCGCAAGAAGAAAAAATAAAGACATTCCTTAAAAATAAATACCAGGCCGAAAATATTACACTAACCATCTCTATTGATCCAAGTGTACGTGGAGGCTTTATTCTAAGCGCAAACAACGATGAATACGATTGGTCTACGCGTTCTCGCCAACAACAGCTTCAAGAACAAATTCAAGCTGCCAGGGATCAAGCCATTCAAATGAAAAAAGATGGAACACTTATGTCCATTTTAAAAGAGGCTATCGAACAATTCGAAGCCACTTCCCAAGAAAATGAAGTTGGCTATGTCGAAACAATTGGAGATGGTATCGCAACCATTTCGGGACTAGATCATGCGATGTATGGAGAAGTTGTTGTTTTTGAGAATGGTACAAAAGGAATGGTACTCGATATCACAACCGAAAACATTGGTGTTATTCTATTTGACACAGAAGGTACTATTGGTCAAGGTACAAAGGTTTCTCGAACAAAAAAACAAGCAGGTATGCCAGTCAGCTCTAATTTTCTAGGCCGTGTCGTAGATCCACTTGGAAATCCAATTGATGGACTTGGTCCTATTGAAGCCACTGAAATGCGTCCTATCGAAGAACCCGCCCCAAGCATTATTGATCGTAAACCTGTCACAACCCCTATGGAAACCGGTATTCTATCCATCGATTCTATGTTTCCTATTGGAAGGGGACAGCGTGAATTAATCATTGGGGATCGTCAAACGGGTAAAACTTCCATCGCATTAGATACTATACTAAATCAAAAAGGAAAAGACTGTATTTGTATTTATGTCTCTATTGCCCAAAAGGCAAGTACAGTGGCTAACCTAGTCAATACATTAAAGAAAAATGATGCGATGGGATATACCGTTATTGTAAACTCTACGGCTGCCGATTCAGCCAGCCTGCAATATATTGCTCCTTATTCTGCAACTTCTCTAGCTGAATACTTTATGCATCAAGGCAAAGACGTACTTATTGTCTACGATGATTTAAGCAAGCATGCCGTTGCCTATCGTACGATCTCCTTATTACTAGGAAGATCTCCAGGACGTGAAGCCTATCCAGGTGATGTATTCTATTTACATTCTAGACTACTAGAACGTTCTTCTAGATTAAATTCAGGAGGATCCATCACAGCTCTTCCAATTATTGAAACACAAGATGGAGATGTAAGTGCATATATTCCAACCAACGTTATTTCAATTACAGATGGACAAATCTTCTTAGAAAGTGATTTATTCTTTGAAGGACAAAGACCTGCTGTTAACGTTGGATTATCTGTTAGCCGTGTTGGTGGTGCCGCTCAAACTAAAGCCATGAAAAAGGCATCTGGATCTTTACGTATCAATTTAGCTCAATACCGTGAAATGAAGGAGTTTACACAATTTGCCTCCGATTTAGATGATGCAACAAAACGACAACTTCAACACGGACAAGTACTTATGGAACTTTTAAAACAACCTTTAAACCACCCTATGTCACATGCAGACATGGTTATTGTACTCGTTGTTGCAGATGCAGGAATTTTAGATGATTTGGATCCAAAACAAATCAAAAAAGAAGAAACAAAATTACTCGATTGGTTTAATGAAAATCATAGTGAAATCAGTCGAGAAATCAACACAACTAAAAAACTAGATGACAATTTAAAGACAAGAATCATTACATTAGCCAAGCAATATAGAGGACAAGAATAATGTCACAAATCCGAGAAATCAAAGATCGAATGAATGGTATTCAATCGACTATGAAGATCACAAAAGCCATGTATATGATTTCTTCAACCAAAATGAATACGGCCAAACAAAAAGCCGCAAATACCGATCCTTATTTTTACTCATTACGAAAACAGATTTTGACAATCCTTCAAAATCTTCCTGATCACTTTGAGCATCCTTACTTAGATAGTCGAGAATATATTGATGAAAAACATCAAAATAAGGCCATCATATGTGTTACTGGAGATAAGGGGTTGGCCGGTGCCTACAACCTTAATGTTTTAAAGCTCACTGAACAAATCATTAAGGCTCACCCAAACTATAAGCTCTATATGATTGGAGAAGTTGGAAGACAATACTTTTTAAGACGACACATTCCGGTTGAAGAAAGTTTTCTATATACAGCGCAAAATCCAACTTTGAGTCGTGCAAGATCCATTTCGAGTAAAATGCTTGAACTGTATGCTGAAAAAACAATCGATGAAGTATTAATTATCTATACACGTATGGATCAACACAATCAATTTACGGTCGATGTTGAACAGTTACTTCCTTTGTATCGTTTAAATCAGGAAGTTGAAGTTGGTGGACAAACCATTCACTCCATTCAGTTGGAGCCAAGCCCTGCTGAATTATTAAACATTGTCATCCCTGATTATTTATCTGGATTTATTTATAGTGCCCTTGTTGAATCTTATGCATCTGAAAACTTTGCGCGTATGCAGGCAATGGATTCAGCAAATAAAAACGGTGAAGAATTATTAAACAGTTTATCTTTACAATACAATCGTCAAAGACAAGCAAAAATCACACAAGAAATAACAGAGGTTGCAGCTGGTGCCAAAGCTAGAAGGCAACAGCTACAAAAGAAGAAAAGGAGTCAATCCACATGCAAATAGGAAAAATCACACAAGTTATGGGTCCTGTTGTTGACGTACATTTTGATGAAACGCCACTTCCATATATTCAAACCGCTTTGCAGGTTGATAACCACGGCAAAAAAGTTGTAATGGAAGTTATGCAGCACATTGGAACCGATACAGTTCGTTGTATCATGTTATCGCCTAGTGAAGGCTTACAAAAAGATATGCCTGTCTTATCTACAGGAATGGGCATTGAAATTCCAGTTGGAACACAAAATTTAGGTCGTTTGTTTAATGTTTTGGGAGATACAATCGATGGAAAAGAAGCGATTGATACAGATACATATTGGCCGATTCACAGAAAACCACCAAAATTTGAAGATCAATCTCCTGTCACAGAAGTTCTTGAAACAGGAATTAAAGTTATTGATTTATTAGCCCCTTATGCCAAAGGTGGAAAGATTGGATTGTTTGGAGGTGCCGGCGTTGGAAAAACCGTACTGATCCAAGAATTAATTCGAAATATTGCCAGTGAGCATGGAGGCTATTCCATCTTTACAGGTGTCGGAGAAAGAAGTCGTGAAGGAAACGATTTATATACAGAAATGAGTGAATCTGGTGTAATCAAGAACACTGCACTTGTCTTTGGACAAATGAATGAAAGTCCAGGTGCCAGAATGCGTGTTGCCGAAACCGGACTGACTATGGCCGAATATTTCCGTGATGTTGAACATAAAGACGTTTTATTATTTATCGAC
>OHHZ01000431.1_pt1 | contig 20008 bp, 14 predicted proteins | sample 1568081 | NCBI WGS metagenome assembly OHHZ01 (sample SAMEA3879597, study PRJEB24766) | human gut metagenome | biome: human-associated habitat; feature: feces | place: USA | collected 1985/1987
AAAAATACCGATGTGTGAAGCAAAAATAGTATTTATTGGTAAATATATAGGATATTCCTCTAGAAGGGATTTACCAATTAAAATTGCATCGGTATTATCTGATAGACCATATATAATATTTAATTCTTTTTTTGTTGTTAGAGATACAATATTACCAATCATAGGAACATATTCACTAGAGACAGAAAATTTATTATTATTTATCACTCCTTTAACTTTTAACGATATAATCCTATTAATTGTATTCTTAGAAAATGTATTATTAAACTCATCACTGTTAGCACTATTTTGGTTATCAATGATTTTTTCTGAAAAAACGGTTGCAATTATTTTAACCATTCCTTGATTAATAGTTAAATAGGCACCAACTTTAGGACCTGTTAATATTTCACCGTTCCATAGGAATTCTGCTTCATTAGTTTCATTATACATTCCCACTTTTGCATATATACCATCAACTTCAACGATAACTCCTATTTTTTTGCTATTCAAAGTAATCATCTCCTAGCTTAATCAAGGCATTAAATTCCTTCATGGTAAAATTCTTAAATTCTTTTTCATCACAATTACCACTATCAACTATAAAATCACTTGGAATCAATATTTTTAAATTATTTGGTGCTTGTTGAATGTTCAAATTAGTTAAAAAAGTTTGCTTATCTTCGTCAGAATAGCCAAAAGCAATTATCAACAATTCTGGATTTGCTAAAGCTCTAGTTATCATTTTTGCGATATGCTTATCTTGAAAAGAAAATCCCAAAACAATCAAAATTGACTGTGGTTTATCCAATTCTAGTTGAAAGAGTCTTAACATTTCATGAAAATGATTATTCATAAATGTGTCAGCCCCCTCAACACCATTTGGTGGAACAACAACCGAATTATCTACTACTTTTTTTTCAACCAAAATATAATCATTCTCTTTTGCCCAATTGATGGATCCATGAGGCTTTATAAGGTTAATCATTGGTATCTCATCTGAATAATTATCATTTAATCCTCTATATGCAACCGTTTTATTATAGTTCGTACTATCTAAATAATGTTTAAAATACCCCGTGGTACCATCATTAAAAACAAATCTATGGCTAAGAGATAATACATCAATTGCTTTTTCAATAAATAAATCGTAATTAGTAGTAAAAATATTAACTGCTTTCGGAATTTGACGAGAATTAGAAAGATTTAATATATTTAGAATGTTCAACATTAATTTTTCATAATCATTCAATACTCTATCAACATCATTTGTATAGTCATTCTCAAGAAGTGATTTTGAAATTTTTTTAACAACTTCTATTATTTTTCTATTTCTTATATCTACATTATCATCCTTATAAGCAGACATTAATGGAATAGCTGGTGTAGAAACTCCTGATCCCAACAAAAAATTCAAGCGTTTTGTAATCGCTAATTTTTTAATATCTAATAATGATTTATCATTTTTTAAATTAATCATCTTTTACCTCTCTAGATTTATTCCACACCCAATGCCTTAAACACCGCATCTTCTGCATTGTTAAAGAAGATCAAATTAAAACATCCTACAAGTTCTGGTGGTACTGCTCCTAAATCAACTGCTGAAGTGATTGGAAGTAATACTTTCTTTGCACCGGAATCCAGACATACCTGTAATGTATTTGCCAGATTATCCACTTTTGATACAGTTCCACTAACACTAATATCACCAAGTACAGCAAGTGAGCTTACTGTAGGTTTTTGAATGGCAATAGAACATAATGCGATTAAAGTAGGTAACGATAATGTATCTGTCATACCGATACCTTGCAGATCCTGATATTGGATAATGTAATCTTTTGTTGTTGTACTGATTGATTGGCTGATGCGGTTGCTGTTTGCCTTTAAATAATTGAATGCATTTTGCGTACTTTCTCTAGCTTCACGAGCACTTCCAATACCATTGCAAGTCAGTTTTCCATTTCCAGGTAAAATCTGCGATTCAAGTCGGAATAAGCCAATCATTCCTGATTTACCAGTTGATACAGTATAAACCTGGCCTGGATTACACATACCTTCAGGAATTAATGTACTGGATCCTTGTTCAGGAACAGAGACATAATTTTCTTCAAATGTATCATTATCAATATATGAGAAATTCACATCGTAGAATTCCATTCCACCAATCTTCTTTAACTGCTCTTTGACACGTCTTCTCATTTCTAAAGCAATACGTACAATCTCTTCTAATTGATCCTTAGTATAGTCTTCATTTGGATATAAAAGCTTTACCAACCCGGAAACTGTTTTTCTTACAGAAATCGTATCCCTCTGATTTAAATTCTTTCCTAATTTGAAATGTTTATCCAATGCATCGCTTTCCTGTGTTTTTCTTAGTTCACGAATAAATTCAGCAAAGTAATCCGTAATAAAGCCATAGTCATCTGTAAAGTGATCTGGCCTGAATTTTGGAACTTCCCATCCAGGCAAATAACAATGGATACGATCTAAGAAAGCCGTATCTGTACCCATTTCAGGTGGAAATGGATCAAATAAAGAAGATGTTTTCAGTAATACATCTACACTTTGATTGATGTTGCCTACAAATACCATGGAAGCACTGGCAGCTTTTTCCTCTTTACCACGTGCAAAGGATCCGGATGCCATATAATCCTTCATAATCTGAATGCCATCTTTATCTTTAAACTTAATTCCAGCCACTTCATCAAAAGCTACACAATCCCATAATCCAACAAGTCCAACTGTGCGTTTTCCCATGTTATAGAAAAGATTTGCAACTGTAGTCTGACCACCGGATACAAGGATACTGTTTGGAGATATTTCTTTATAGATATGAGACTTACCAGTACTTCTAGGCCCCAATTCACAAAGATTGTAATTATTTTCTACAAGTGGTACTAAACGAAGTAACAACAACCATTTTTCTCTTTCAGATAATTGATCTGGTTCCATGCCGATTGAACGAAGTAGGATATCCATCCACTCTTCTTTTGTAAATGCCTTGCGTCCCTCTTTTAATTCATTGATATCAACATGTGGCATTTGAATAGGGGTTAGCTTTGCAATTTTAATTGGATTTGAACACTTATCTTCTTCATTATATTCATATTCTAGTTGTACTATGCACCATATACCGCCACACAATAAACGATCAAACTTTTCTGGGTATTCTTCTGAAATTGGAATACCAGTTATTCCTAAATTAGAAAATTCTGCTTCATATGTATCTGTTCTAATGTTTAAATTAATTGTCACTTTATCAATAACAGTATAAAAACCTTTAGAACGCAAAATAGATAAAGTCTTTTGTGCTTCATCTGGCCTTACAAAGTTATCAGCAAGAATCTTTTTAACTTTTTCTACGCCTTGTTCGATAATTCCTTCATCATCAGATCCACAATATTGCCCAAGAAGAAACTCAAGCACATAAACCGGGACGTTAGCTCCTTCTTTAATTTTCTTTGTGAGATCTTTTCGTACTATTTTACCAGCAAAATTATCTCTTAGCTTTGCCTTTACTTCTTCTCTATCTGCCATAAGAACCTCCTGAAATTATGTTTTTATATGATGCAGAAGGCTAGGAGTCGAACCTAGCATGCCTTTATCCCTATGGATAATGCGCCCACCGATGCGCCACATCTGCGTATGAAAGGGCATAAAGCCCTTATAACTAACTAAAGAAATCAAATTCATCAATTGCCATCGCAATATCAATTTGCATTTCTTCTTTTATTGGAACTTGGATGCCTTCTTCATCGGCAATTACAAGATAATACGTTTCTGTATTGCTGAATTTCTGAGATTTCAGATTAAACGTACATTTAAATTCTCTATCCTTGGCAATCGTACTTGTTTTATCCGCAATAATCTTTTGTTTGTCGCTGACTTCATTACCTTGAGAATCTGTAATATAAGCAATATATGTACATGCTACATAATTATCTTTTACCGGTTCTTTCTGATAAAAACTTAAATTAAAAATCATATTGCTGATCTTGCGGTTTGAAGATAATAATGCAACTGTTACAGGTTTTGTATCATACTTATCTTTATTGATCTTGTATGCTTTATATCCAGATCTCATATATTTATATTTAATAACCGGAACACACATTTCCTGTAAGCTGATACCACCATGAACAAATTTACTTCCTCCAGCACCTTTCACACGAATATTTTCTCTTGGTGCAAATCCAAGCATATTTGCATCATTATAGATTCCCTTTACTGTCATCATGAAGTCAGGATCCGCTGAACTATCTGTAAGAACGTAACGACGGCCCTGCTCGATGATATTTTTCTTGAAAGAAGAACGTTCCATCATATCAGACTCCGTTAATTCTTTGTATGTATATAAGAATCCATGATCAGATGTAATGATGACATTCAGGCCCTGAAGCTCATTACAAATCACATTCACCAGATTCTTGATTTCATTGATTGCTTTATCACATGCATCAAAAACAGAACTTTCATCATTATGACTGGAAGCATCGATTGTATCGTGGTAAATGTAAATGATGTCTTTACCTTTAACAGCTGCACGTCTGTCATCTCGTTTCATTGAAATGATATCTTTGTATCTTAAAGCTACACTGTTTTCACTATAAGACTTTAAAATACCATCACGATCACTCATTTCACTTGGATGTCCATCTACAAGAACTTTAGTTGTTCCATTGTTTTCAATAGCCTCTAATTTCTTATGTGGCAGTAAAGCTGCCATACCATACTTTGTAATCGTAGGGTAAATACCTTGTTGTGCACTTATTTCTACATCGGCTTTTGTTTCAATTTCAAGTTGTTTGGCTAAAGAATGAGCTACATCATAACGCATCGCATCCGATATAATGACAAATACTTTTCCATCAACTTTTTTAACGACATCTTGATAGAAATCAGTTTGTTGTGCAATTCCATTGATCTTTCCAGTATTCCTTAAATCAGCTTCAATGACATTGTTCCAGTTGGAAGCCAATTGATCCAAATACCAGTTCTTATATTCTTTTTCAACATAATCTGCCAGATCCTTGAATGTATCATCTAAAGAAGGATGCAAAGTCTGAAGACAAGTAGAGAAAGCAGTATGGAATTTTCTATAGAATGTATCCATCTGATAATAATCGTTTATATATGCATCCCACATATCTTTAGCTTCAACATGATGAAAACTATTCAAATGTGATTCATAGAACTGATTCATAAGTGCAACCTGGTAGATTCCTTCGTAGAAATAGATGTAGTCCTCATACCATGCTGAAGTTCTACGCTTTTCAACGATACGAATGATAGAATCACTATCTATTGTTTTATTGATGATTGCATACATTAATTTTGAAAGAATAACTTCATCAATAACCGGTAATACATCTGTTTCAACCAGATCTGTGATTTCAAACGAATTGAAACGATCTAGTAAAGATAAATTACTTGTTACGTAGTTTGCAATATTTTTAAATAATTTTTTATCTTCACCATGAATCCAGTTGAAAATCAAGTCATAGCAAAATCCACTATGAATATCCGAATACTTGGATTCCAGTCCACTTAAAACATCACTGGAAATCGTTCTGGAAATAGCACTTAATACAACATGATTTGTTAGATCATCAATCTTTTCAGAAGCATTAAATCCTGTCGTAGAATGTACCAACGACCAGAATAAATCTGTCGCACTATATCTCAAAAGATCCATTTTGATTGGATTTTCTAAATCAGCACCAGCTGAAATCACAGCTTTAATAATAGTTTCCGGTTTTCTTTCTTTTACACCACAAATTGCGGAAAGAATAGACATATACAAAGTTGATTTTTTATCGATCGTTCCATCAAAAGAAGCAATTATCTTTCTTCGACTTGCTGCATTAAAGAATCCCTGGAATTGTTTTACAGCATTACGCAATTCAACCGTATTTACAATTCCCATTTCCTGCATCAAACGTGAAGTCTTATCTGCACGATACTCATCACTATATAGCTTAATATCTAAAAACCAATCATGCTCTGGATCCACATTGATTGAATTATATACAAGATAGTTGGATGTTAAATCATCATTGGATAACAATTTCTTGGAAGTAAACAGATTACCTTCTTCCAAGCTCAACACTTTGGCATTGGATAAGGATAATGAGCTAACCTCGTCCTTAAATTCACCATCCTCATCATTCCAGAAAATGATTCGTCTTTTATAAAATTCATCTAAAGGTTCAGCAAACCTTTGTTCCAATTCTTTTTTTATATCTTCGATAGCCATACCGAACCTCCTGTATTTTATTTAAAATTTCCAATCATTCCATATTCTTCATATATATAAGAGAAGATTTCATAACATTCATGAGTTAATTTAACCATTTCAATTCCATCAGAATTTTTTGACTTATGCACATATTGAGTATTGTAAATTGAATAGAAATCAAATATAGAAAAATCAGAACTAGGAATAGGGGTATTATTATTTTTTAACAATTTACAGATTGCGTCTCTATCTTGAGGAGTCATTTTATCTGCAGCTTTTCTCCAATTCCTAATATTATCTTCTATTTTGCATTTTTCATATTTTTGATGCTCTTTTTTCAAAGTATAATGCAAAAAAAGTTTTTTTATTTTTTTAATTATCCAGATAATTAATTGAATAAATATAAAACATATACAAAATACAAAGATTCTAAAGGCATTTATTCCAAGTTTTGTTATCATCCAATAATCATTTGGAAGAACTAAATTAAACAGAAAAGATATGACAATAGATAAAATTGTTGTAATTAAATGTTTATTTAGAAAAATTTTGAGAGCTTCACCTAGACTATCCATTTAAACACCTACTTTATCTTAGCCAACAATTCCTGGAACTTAGCATAATTCGCTTTTACACCATCATCTAAATCCATTGGTTCCATCTTATCTGCCCAGTGATGAACAACTTCTTCAAACTTATTCAATTCTAATAATTGTTCATTAATCTTCTTTAATTGTTTAGATAATTTAACTTTTTCACTTGTGCTAGAAGCATCATCAATTTGATTTTGTAGTAATTCTACCTGTGTTCTATAACGAGCCTGTTGTGGATGTACATAACCAGTTCTCATTCTTGCGATTAAATCAGGTGTGTATCTATGAATATAAACTAAAGCCTTAAATCCATTCTTCTTACCACTATCAAATAACCAATAAATAGGACGCTTACCAGAACCCGTTACCTGATATGTATTGCAATGATCCTTAAAGAAATCATTCAAGAAATAATTACGTAATACATCTCTAGAAGCACCTTTACCACCTAAAACATTGGCAATAAAACTAAGATTATCTTCTAAAGTATCAGTTCCATATACAACTCGAACAAATTCAACAAAGCGAGTTACGATATCATCTTCAAAATATTCTTCATCACAAATTGGAATAATGTCATCTGTATCCGGAATAAACTTAGAATACTTACTACTATCCCATTCACCACCAGCATAAGCCAATCCTTCAACATCCAAAGAATAACGACCAAACATACAACCAACAGCATAAGAAATAAATGATTTAATATCACGAACTAAATCAGCTTTACGTACAGTCACATCTTTATCATCTACATAAGAATCCAATTCATCTTGTAATCCATAGATATCAATAAAGATTTTGTTTAATTCTTCTTCATTACTCTTTAATGTGTTAAATCTATCTTCACATTCTTTAGACCACAGATTATATGCTTCACTTATAGTAGAAACATGATTCTTTACAAGCGGATGTACTTTAAAATTCCATGAGGTTTCAAAAGAGTCCCAGTCTAATCTAGTGTCGCAAATATTATTTTTCACAATATTTTCTACAGGTTTTTTCGTTGAATCATCATTGATAAATGGTATTTTTGGTATTTGTCCAGTGCTGTAATGCAACCCTTGGCATATCAAATCTGCAAACATCTGAAAAACACAAGTATTTGTATAACCAAGTATAAATAAAGGATTTATATCCGCAAAAAACATTGGTCCTGCATCAGCATAAATATAACCATTACTAACCCATCTTGAACTAAATTTTCCCGTTGCGACATCGCTCCATGTTATTCCTTCCTTAAAATAAGTGGATGTATTTTTCACAACAAAATCAGGATTTTTGAGATAAGGATATTTGCTCATAACTGCATTTTTGATTTCTTTGCCGTCTTTTTGATAATTTACAATATAGTCTTTGTTTGGATACCATCTTCTAAAAGATCCACCTTTTATATATGGATACCATTTCTGACCATTTACAATAGTTTCTTCAACATTTCGACAATTAAATTTAATATCATCTATATTTACTTCAAACCATAAACGTAAAAAACGAACATTGTCTGATGTTCCAAGACCTTGCCTTGCTGCACCAAAATCCAATAAATATTTATCCTCACCGAAAATGTTATAAACTCTATCTTTTAGATAATACGCAATCGGACTTCCTGGAATTTTGCTGAAGTTTGTTGCAGAAGATATATATAAGTTTGCATCTTTCAAGTATTCTTCTTCTTTCAAATCTTGAGAATTATAATCCACTAGTCTCTTAAAACTTGATTGATATTCTTTTATATTTGTATTACCAAAAACAAATGCAGTTGTCTGTACAACTTCACCACCAATGTCTTCAAATGCTCTTGCTCCTAAATGTGCCATATTGATAATCGTATTGTTGATTAATAACTTATTTCTCAGCTTTTCAAAACTAGATAAGAACATCCAAGAATGCATTGTTATCATTGCTTGATATGCATTTTTCTTTGTCAAATCATGACATTTTTCAATAAACACCGCAAAAAGATCGGATTTAGAATCCGGATAATTTTTTTGTACATATGACTTTTGTTTTGAATCTGGTGCCATATAAGGTGGATTTGTAATAACTACATCATATTTCTGAACTAATAATCTAGCTTGTTTAATTAATGGTTTTAACAAATCATTTAATTCACTGATTTCTGATTGTGCTACTAAATCCTTGTTGATTGCTTCTTCTTTTAATTCATCTAAATGATTTTTTAGATTCTCTAATTGTTCTACTGTACAATCCAGATTCAGGATAGATCCAAATTCCTTTGCATTTTGGAAAGCATTTACTAAATAATGTGCTAATTCAGTATAGTTATCTAAGTATTGTTCAAGTTCTGGCTTTAATGATGCTATTGGTTCTCTGATTTCTACAAGATTAAACTTTGTTTCTTTATTCAGGATTCTTCTATTGTAGGATCTTGCTTTCATCATTAACGCAAAATAGGCAAGATGATATGCACGTTCATCAATTTCTAATCCATATAAGTTATTTTCAAGAATGGATTTAGCTGCATCACGATCTGAATAACCTGCATCTCTATAGATATCCATCAATACATCAAATGCATACACTAAAATATGTCCTGAACCCATACATGGATCAATGACTTTAATTTCTTCTGGCCTTAGCTTTGCATGTTCTTCTTTGATCTTATTTAATTGTTCAATAACTTCAGGTTCTTGTTTTGCTTCTTCAAGATAATATTTCCACTCTGAATGATCAAAGTCTGGATGACCATCTAACCATAATTTTCCCAAAGAGTTTTCTGTCATGTACCGAACAATCCAATCCGGTGTAAACAACTGTGTAGCAGCTGGAATGTCGTCTTTTGTATAGTTCTTCTTTTTCATGACAGTATCTTTTAATTCAGAATTATAGTATTGATACAACCAACCAATAATCTGAACCTGATCCGTCCAACTATCTTCATCAATATCCGTTATTAACTTAGCTAATACACTGTCTTCTTTTAATAGATTATCTGGGAATAATAATGTCTTATAGTCTTTGATAGAAGTAAACATATCAGGAAGATACTTATTCATATCATTACATAAAGTCAGTAATAGATATTTATATAATTCTTCTTGCTTGTTTTCTTCAATATAATCAAATACTTTTTGTATGTCTAAACCTTCAAGTTCAACATGAATGGCATCTGTTAATAAATCTGGTTTAAATTCATTGTTGTCATTGGTAAAGACTCTGATTCTTTGTGGAAGATAGTTGTTTACTTCCATATAACGAAGGGCAATAAAACGGTTAAACCATGTATAGGCTACTTCTTCAATAACATGCTTATATCCATTCTTTTTTACTTCATTGATTAATTCATTTAATTGCTTTTTTTCATCACTGGAAAGAAGTCTACCATTTACGTTATCTGTATTGTAGTCAGGAAGGCTGGATTCTGTAACACCATATTCATATGCTTTTTGAGCAACCTGTTTCATTAATTCATTACGTGCCCATACAGCATAACTTTTAATTGCATTCTTATTCATAATCTCGCTCCTTCCTACTTGATTTGAATTTCATCGTCATCATTCAGATAACTTAACAGTTTATTTTTTATATTTTGAACATAACGATCAATATCCTCTTTACTTGATAAATTAGCCTGGTTAAATACAACAGCACGTTGAACCTGACGGACTTTCTTAGCTTTCACAGGTTTTACTGGCTGTACAGGATCAACATGGGTATCATCGTTTGTATTTAAGATACGATCCATCTTATTTATAATATTGTCTTTTAAAGAAGTAATTGTATTCTTCTTAGCATCCAAAGCCACTAAACTGTTTAAGCGACTGATTTCTTGTTTTCTGGAATCAAATTGATGGATTGCATTGTTCAATTCCATTTTTAATTTATTTTCATTGTCTGCTTTTAAATGAACCTCGTTTAAACAAGAATCAACTAAATCATTACATTCAGCCTTCTTTGCATCAATAACTTTATTTCTTTCATCCTGGATAGTAGAAATACAATCATTCAATTCCGGAATACGATTATATTTAAAGTTATTTGAAATTTTAGTGATATCTTCAATCTTTTCAATGGCGTCTTTGATTGCCTGAATTTCGTACAAGTAATCCTTTTCATAATCCATGACATCATGTTTTAACTTCAATGCATTATCATAAAGCTTGATTTGGGAATCGTAGAAGTTTTTAACATTTACCATATCATCCTTTGTATCCAATAGATCATCTTCTAAATCACAAATCGTATTGATCAATGCAATATTGTCATTTTTTGCTAAAAGAACCTTATTTACATATTTCAAAGCTTCTTTGATTTCATGAGAACCTGGATGCATCAAAGTATTATTGTTCTTATCCATTTCTTCAAGGCTAAACTTTTCTGCATTAAATTCCTTTGTGATATATGCAACCAAACCATCCTCATCACTAGGAACACTCATGACCTCAAAATAGTCTTTTAAAATATCCTGTACAGCCTTCATTTTTTGAGGCGGAATCGTTATTCGAATTGACACTTGAGTAAATCCAGTTTCTGATTTCTTTCGTAAGAAATCGACTAAACGATAATCATTAGGTTGAATTGTTTCTCCAGAATGTTTGATTGTGATTTTCTGAGCCTGGATCAATCTTGCGATGACAGAGGCAATATCAATTTCTTTCCAACCATATGGAATATTTTGATAACGAGATTGAATATCGGCCATAGAGGTAGGCATTTTAGCTGCTGCCTGTTTTTCAAGGTATCTGTAAACTTCATCACACGCCTCTTTATTGGCTTCCATACCTTCTAGACCAACATTACCATTTAAAATAGTACGAATATCTGCATCTGTATTAACAGGCGTATCAATTAGCGTAATACCAGAATAAGTATGTTCTACCAATGTTTCTAGTACTTTATCTAGTACTGTCTTTGCAGAAGTACCAGGAATAGACACAATTTCACCATCGATATAGAACTTACCTTTGATAATCGCATCGCTGATCTTATCTTTTGCTTCAGACAATAATCGACGTGCTTCTTTTTGTTTATTTGTGATAATTGTCTGAATGGATTCCGGCAACTGATTGACATTCTTTTGTTTAATGAATTTATCAATCTTTAATGCATTTTCAATATCATTGAATACAGAATATTCATCCGATAATTTACAAATTGCCTCATATCCTTTTGAATCAGCAATCAATTTCAAATCACTGGCATCATCAAAAGCTTCGGTCACAAATCTTAGTTTCATTCCACCAGCCGTATTTCCATGATTCTGGCTGTCTACCGTTTTATCAAAATCAAAGTCCAAATTATAATCATTCTTCGAATATCTATATTTCTTTGTTGTATAAATATCATCAAAAATCGTTTTACATACCTGACTAATTACAGCAGATGCATCGATATTCTGATTGCTGATTTCACGTGCGATATCCTGTTCTTCATCTGTTAAGAACTGGTAGATATCTCCATTACGTGCAATATAATTCTGTTTCTGAAGACGATTTAAAGAATCTTCTACCTGTTGTCTTAAAACAATCTTATCTACGGTAATAGAATCCGCCATTAAAATGGTCAGGTTTTCAATATTGGATTTAATATCATCAATATAACGAACTAAATAAAGTAACTTCAATAAATTTACATCATCAACAGTTAATCCATCTCCATTATTGGCAGCTCTTTCTGCTCTTTCAATCACAGAGCGAACAGAAGTATCCAGAAAACTATGCAACGTATTATAGAAGGCGTACATTGGAACCAGTGTCAGTTCATTTTTATCTTCAACATTCTGTGCAGATTCCTGGAATCCATTTAACATGGATCTTTCACCACTCGACTGATGTTTTCCTGCATGACCATGCTTACGAATTTCATTAAATACTTTCTGCATAATCGTAAATTGATAAGGTACAAAAGGGAAAATACGGGCAAACTCATCTTCAGACGTATAACCTTTAAGATCTTTTACATCTGTATCAAAAGCATACAGATTATTTAATATATTCTCATTATTTTCATACACTCCATCTAAGACTTCATTCGCTTCATCTGTTTTTGTTAGTAAACGCTTTTCAATAACTTCACCAACGGAAGAGGAAGTTAAGCTTAATCGAATCGCAAAACGAGCCATAATACGTGAAAACTCATCCGTACGAACTTTAATCATTTCATCCAATGCTTCTTGTCCTGTTGCTACAATCCAAACTTGTCCTCTACAAACAGATCCTAATTTTTCAATCAAAGACTGTAAGTTAAGTAGCATACTTGTATTTGTACCAATATATTGACCAGCTTCATCAATCATAAATAACAAGCGGAAGCCTTTAGGTTTTGAATCTACATATGCTTTAATTTCATCTACTAATTGACCAACAGAATAATCTACAGGTGTTTTATCATTAAACCATAACGCAGCATCTTCCTCGCTCATTGCACCACATTCAACAACAGCTTGAATAACAGCTTTTTTAAAGAAATTGTATGTACCTCTGGCTTCTTCCCATTCTTTACCACGAATTTTCTTAAAGCTTTCTTTGAAAGAATCCATCTTACCTTGGTTGGAAATATATTGTTCAAGTTTGGCAAGTCTTAAGTCTTTTCCATAGAATCCCAAATGTTCATAGAAAACTTTGGCAAATACTCTAAGTACAGCCGTATCATCTTTTTGTACGGATCCTTCTACATCAATATTGAAAAGAATTGTTTCAGTTGGAACTTGCACACATTTTTGAACATTCATGAAAGAAAGTTCATCATCAAATTTTTCTTCAAAATAATCAACCGTTTTCTTGCCATCAATTTCTTTATTTTCAAGTAAGTAAGAAAGCATCTTTAAAAAGTGTGATTTACCACTTCCAAAGAAACCAGTGATCCATACACCGACATTATCGGTAGGTGTATCAAATGATTCACTATATTCATTAAAAAATTTTGTAAAATGCTTCTTCAACTCTGTTGTTACAACATATTCTTTAACTTCCTGTTTAACAACATCTTCTTTTTCCTGTTCTACCTGAACGACACCATTAATTGTACGATCGATGTCGTCTTTAAACATCTTCTTGATTTCCATAACTTTGATCTCCCTTAAATCATGTTAAAAGCACGATAATATTCATTTGATTTTAATTGATTAAATAATTTAACATAATGCCCATCAAATGTTCCCGGATACAAAACAACAATTGGTTTGTCATTCATATCTTCCTGTAAAGCATTCAACAGGGCATGTACACGCATAAATGGAAATACTTTTCCAACCCCTGTAATCATCAATAAATCTTTATCACTAGAAAAGTTACTTATGATTTTTTCAGAGAACACCTTAGCATCTATTGTGTTTGTAAGTTGTTCTTCTAAGAATTCTTTACCATCATCCTGTTCCATTTCAGGAATGCTTTCTAGAATATCCATATCTTCACATATAGATAAGAATGTTTCATATAAATCAACAATTTGCACATTACATTTCAATTGCTCATGCTCTAATCTTTCTGTAAAACTACGAACTGTCATTTCATCTTTTGGGTTATAGCAAAACATTCGAATGTTAACTTCATTACTTAAACCTTTTCCTTGAAGAAAGTCATCTTCTTGAATTGTCTTTTTTAAATGATCTAATCTTTCTGTAATATCTGACATGATGACCTCCTTACATACATCCAAACGCAATCAACGCTTCTTTATTGTTTGAATCTTCAATGGCTTCTTTTACTCTGAAATCCAGAAGGACTGGATTTAATACTTCAGATCTTGAATTATCCAAATATCCATTTTCAACTAAAGTCTTTTTTAAAACCTGTTTACACTTGCCAATAGTTGCATCACTCCAAGAAGCAACTACATCATTTTGTTCTTGAAGACGAGTGAAAAAAGAATTCAGATCCATTTTTGTGAAAGAAGTATCTTTCGTTCTATATTTTTCACCAATTACGGTGATCATAAATTCCCAGACAAGTCTGTAATAATTCATCATCAAAAATAGGCAAGCTTGTTTAGCTGCATCCGCTGAATCATTGGCAACAATGTCAATCCATTCATGACTATTTGCTTTATTGAATCGGTTTAAGCAAACTTGTGTAATATTTTTAATCATTCTTTCGGTTGGGTATTGAAACAAATTATTATCTGTAACTTCCTGAATGATCTGTTCATCTGATTTCCCTTCTTTTATAAGTCTAGCAACAATTCTCATTTCATGAAAAAGAAATTGTTCTCTTGTTATGGTTCTATATGATGTATTTATATCCATTATACTTATTCACCTCGTTCCTCTTTAGGAATAATTTCTACAACATCGTCAAATGTGCAATTGAAATAATCACAAATATCTATCAATTTATCCATAGAAATAGCTTGTCCTTTGGATAGTTTAGCTAATGTTCCAGATGATAATCCTATTTTTTCAGCAAACTCTGTTTTTGTTAGATTCGCATCAATCAAAAGCTTAAATAAATTATTGTAGCTTACTTTCATATCGTTAACCTCGCATATACAAATTCATTATACCTTTTCTAGTAATCAGTTTGAAGGAAATCTTCACTTTTTTAAAGATTTTTATCAATTGTTTTAAATTATATTGATAGTTTATAAATATATAACCATTGCTGCAATACATATACAGTGTTCTAATAATGTTAATGGTAAAGAATCGAAGTCCTCCTAACTCTTTTCGTTTTTGAAAAGAGAATAGATTTTTAGAATACAACGAATTGGTACAGATCTCTGTTTCAGACAGTTGATCTGTTTTTTTTATCCCTTTCAAGGCTAAAAAACGCCTTTTTTGTGGACTTTCAAGTGAAGGGGAAATTGTTTCTCCTTCACAAAAGGAGGAATAATTAAATGTATAACTATGGTTATGAAAAGAAAAAGTATTTAGAAGCAAAAGAAAAAGAAGAAAACTTACTACGATTATTAGGATTTCCTGAATGGAAGATACGATATCTTCGTGAACTAGATGATTTTGATTTCAATAAAAATCGCAGTTTTCACCGTAACGAATCACCAACTGAGGTGAAATTCTTTCTAAATGAACCTTCTGAAGATTATATAAGTGAATATACATGGGAAGATGTACTGAATGGAGTTAATGATGCCGTTGTTTATAAGCATTTAAAAACGTGTGATCCTGTCATGCAGAAAATTATTGTAATGTTGAAAAACAAGTATTGTGTGTGGGAAATTGCTGAAGATTTACATATGACGAATAATGCAGTTTATAAAAGAATCGAAAAATTCTCAAAAAAATGTAAAAAGAGAGGCTAATAATTAACGATTTCAAGGACTATCTAGTGAAGGGAGATATGTAATCTTCCTAGTAGCTCTTTGAAAACAACATAACAACTATTAGATACAACACTTATATATTCGAGCTATTTCACTACTGCGCGATGATATTTTTAGCGAGCGATGATACTTTAGATTGATAAACAATGATGCTGATTGTGCCATGACAATATATAAGATAATGATACTTCTAGCGACAGGCTCAAGCGTGATATGGGTTGGTGCGATGCCAATGAAAGATAATTAGCAACTATCTTGTCTAATAGGATTCCTTTGTTTTCGGGTAATCAGGTGATAAATAGAAAACACGATAAATATTTTATTTTTAACCATCAACCAGGACTAGTTCCTGGTTTTACATAAGGAGTGAGTATGTATGAAAGTTAAAAGAGGAGAAGTCTATTTAGCGGATTTAAGTGATGCATCCGGATCCGAACAAGGAAAAGTAAGACCTGTTGTGATTATTCAAAACAATCGTGGTAATAAATATAGTCCAACAACCATTGTTGCTTGTTTATCTTCCAAGATTTATACAAAACATCATTTACCAACACATCATCTTTTACCAGAAGGTATTGGATTGAAATATAAATCTATGGTCATGTGTGAACAGATTCGTGTCATTGATAAAAGTAGATTGTTAAAGAAAATTGCTACAGTGGGTAGATTAGATATGATGGCGATTGATCGAAAAATCAAAATTAGTCTAGATCTACGTTTACATAACCAAAGAAAATAGCTTTGGTTATGCTCCCTTTCCTTATGGAAGCAGTCCTTTCCCAGCTGCTTCCTTTTATTTTGTAGGTGAGAATTTAAATTTCAAAGATTTTATAGTAAGGAGGAACAAAGAGATGAAACCTGTTATGTGCGAAAAGAAAACATATACGGTTGCTGAAATTATGCAAATACTTGGTATTGGAAGGACAGCAGCCTATGACTTAACAAGAAAAGGATTATTCAAAGTCATTCGTGTTGGAAAAATTCTTCGTATTAACAAGGAATCCTTTGATCAATGGTTTGACAGTCAACAATAAAGGAGGAATGAGGGATGGCTGTGATTTTAAAATTGGGAAAGAAATTTCAAGTAACTCACGAGGTAGTCACACCTGCAAAAGAAATAAAAATGATTAAGGAATTATTCGATAACTATGAAGATGCAGCTAAACGAAAAGAATTATTAGATGGTGAGACATGTATGTTTTCCCCAGATAGTTTATTTGTGGATGTAATGGAAGATTGGCTTGCTGATCCATATTTCAGAGATCATTTAAAAAAATATCACGAGGCTCAAAAAAACTATGATGTGTATCTTCGTAGCCTTGTAGAAACAACTAAAGTTAAAGATGTTAATTCAGCCTTTGCAAATTCTATTATTAACCAGCTCTGCACAATCAAAAGTATAGGAAGGAATAGTACATTGTCTGTAAAGACGATTCGAGCCTGTAAGCTATTGCTTATAAGTACGTGTGATCATGCAATTAAGATGGGAATCATGGATGAAAATCCATTCAATGAAATACACATTTCTGATCCACATGATTTTAAAAAAAGGCCAAAGAAATATGCAGATTGGACATATGAAACGATGATTCAAATTTTTGATGCATGCAAAGAAGAAAAGCTTTACGTTATTATGCAGATCGTATTTGCAACCGGAATGAATGTAACAGATGTTCTTGGTCTAGTTTGGAGCGATTTTTATCATGAAAAAGATAAATACTATATTCGAACAAATAAAGTAATGGAGCGCATGTATGAAAAAGAATTGCAATTTCTTCCTAAAGATTATGTTATCCAAAAATATGTTCATGATAAGAAAATAAAATTAAAAACACAAGTTGTTCATCATTATGTAGATAAAGAAAATATCTACTCTATTCCATGTGCCTTATATGAATTATTACAAAATTGGAAAAAGAGATCGAAAGAAATCTACCATTTTGATATAAATCCTAATTCATTAATGTTTACTACTTATGGAATTAATCCATATGATGATCGTCTCGTACTTAAACATCTAGATCAAACTACATTAAATCTAAAACTACCTAGACACACTTTAGCAGGATTAAAATTTTTTTCTAGTAAAACTTCTCCAGATGGACGACATTATCGTGACATTTATTATTATGAACATAATGATATTTCTTTCAACCAAATTGGATTAACTGCAAAAGAAAAAGCTGTAAAGATAAACAAAGAATTTACGAAATCCATGAAAAAAGAATTGCCTGATAAGGATAAAAAAGATGCTGTGGATTTAGTAAAACAACTTAGTGAAGATAAAAATATTCGTAAGAAATTATTGATGAAACTATTAGAAATTGAAAGTGGTGAATAAAATGGCATCCATACAAAAACGAAAGGATAAATACAATGTAGTTTATTATTATACGGATAAATATGGAAAGCAAAAACAAAAATGGGAATCCTTTAGAACATTACGGGAAGCCAGAAAACGTAAGGCAGAAGTTGAATTACAACAAGCCAATCGAACCTTTATTGCACCAAGTACTACGACTTTAAATGAATTCTGGCCAACATACGTGGATCTATATGGATGCAATAAATGGTCAATATCTACTATGGAAAAGAATACGGCCTTATTTACAACATATATTTCTCCATATTTAGGGCATTGCAAACTAGATGAAATTCGTCCGATAACCATTGAGCAATATTATGCAAATCTAAAAGAAAGCGAAAATACAAAGAAAACAGGAAAAGTATCCACTCGTGTTGTCACAGAAGTTCATAGAGTTTTACGATGTACATTTAATGTTGCGGTAAAATGGGAATACATTTCCAATAATCCATTTTTAAAAGTGGATACGCCCAAGCATGATTATGAAAAGCGAGAAATATGGACAGCCAATCAAATTGCCAAAGCACTTGAAGTTTGCGAAGATCCAAAACTATCGATTGCCATCCAACTCGCATTTGCCTGTTCTTTAAGAATTGGTGAAGTGCTCGGTCTGACTTGGGATAATGTGCATATCAGTGAAGATGATTTTGCGTGTGGTGATACACACATTTATATAAAACAACAATTAGAACGCGCCCGTATGGATGCCATTGAAAAATTGAACAACAAAGATGTACTATTCATCTTTCCTCAATTTGAAAAAAGGAAAAATACGACAAGACTGATATTAAAAACTCCTAAAACAGATAGTAGTGTTCGAAAAATATGGCTCCCAAACACATTAGCTTCTTTTTTGAAGCAATGGAAAGAGGATCAAAGTAAGTATAAGGAAGCCTATGGAGATAACTATCATGATTATAATCTTGTAATATGTCAACCAAATGGCATTCCATGTGATGGAAGCATTATTCGTAAAGGCCTTTCAAAATTAGAGAAAGAAGCTGGCCTTCCCCACGTTGTCTTTCATTCTTTACGCCATACTAGCACAACCTATAAATTGAAATTGAATAATGGCGATATAAAAGCAACCCAAGGAGATACTGGACATTCTCAAGCAGATATGGTTATGGATCTATATAGTCACATCTTAGATGAAGACCGCAGAGTGAATGCACAAAAATTTGAGGACAGTTTTTATAAACAACATATGGAAAACTATGTTGATGTCCCACAGGCAAATAAGAAAGTCGACATAGATAAAGTACTGGAAAAAATCAAGCAAGATCCTGATTTATTGCAGCTTCTAATAGCCACTTTGAGCGGTGATTAAATGATGTTTATTAGCACGTGACGTATCGTTTGATACGTCCTGTGTCGCAGGGTTCTATTCGATACCGTTAGATGATCATTAGAAATCCATTAGATGGCCCCAAAAATAGTATAAAAAAGTTCGGATAAAGATAGGTCATCCGAATACCTTATAATTTAATTGTTTTTCTGTTTGAAACGTGAATTTTAACAGTGATGAAAAGGTATTTAAAAAAACAAAAAAAGCGGAAAAACCGCTTAAATAAAGGCTAAAATGGTATTCCG
>OHHZ01000432.1_pt1 | contig 19991 bp, 17 predicted proteins | sample 1568081 | NCBI WGS metagenome assembly OHHZ01 (sample SAMEA3879597, study PRJEB24766) | human gut metagenome | biome: human-associated habitat; feature: feces | place: USA | collected 1985/1987
TTGGCAGGGTGCGTCCGGGTGGGCGCACCCTGTTTTTTGTTTTGCCTTATTTCACCTTGTTTCGCAGTTCTTTTTTCGTTGCCCACAGGCTGTAAGCGCAGGCCACTACTTCCGACACCCAGAACGCAAACCACGCTTTTTCGATGCCCATGGTACGGATAAGGAGCCACAGGAAGGGCACCAATACCACCAGTTGCCGCAAGGCAGCGCCGATCATGTTGACCACGCCGTTGCCAAGACCGGAGGCAAAGTAGCCGCACAGAATAGTTGTGACCGCAAACAGGAAGGTCACCGAGATGATGCGCAGAGCGGGCACACCGAAAGCCAGCATCTCGTCACTGGCAGAGAACAGCCCCAGCAGCTGCGCCGGAAACAGCAGGAACACCGCCGTGCCGCAGAGGGCAAACACCACGCCGGTGGGCAGCAGCACCTTCCATGCCTGCTTTACCCGGTCGGACTGCCCACTGCCATAGTTGAAGCCCACCACCGGGATGGCCGCTTGTCCCAAGCCGTTCACCGGCATCATCAGGAAGTTTTGCAGCTTATAGTAGATGCCGAAGAACGCTACCGCCGTGGAGGACACCCCCAGCAGAATGCCGTTGACTGCAAAGGTCATCACGCTGCCAATGGCCTGCATCACGATGGTGGGCAGACCCACCCGGTAGATGTCGGCCACATCCTGCCACAAAAAGTGGTAGTCCTTTAACCGGACGTGGATGACCGGGTTTTTGACCCGATTGAACCATAGCGCCGCCGCTGCACCGATGAGCTGCCCGATGACGGTGGCAATGGCTGCGCCCCGGATGCCCATGGCCGGGCAGCCCAGCAGACCGAAGATCATCATGGGGTCGAGAATAATGTTGACCACTGCGCCGATGATGAGGGAGACCATGGACAGCACCGTGTCCCCCACAGCCTGCAAGATCCGCTGCCCGTAGGTCTGCAAAAAGATGCCCCAGCAGAACACGAGGTTCACCGAGAGGTATTCCCGGCAGAGCTGCTGCAATTCGGGATCGTTGGTCAGGGCGGCAGCGATCTGGTTCGAGAACAGCAGCCCCACCAGCGTAAACACCAGCGAAGTGCCCAGCATCAGAAACAGCCCGGTGGTGGCGGCACGGCAGGCTTCCTCCGGCTTTTTCTGCCCCAGCTTTCGGGAGAGCAGGGCGTTCAGACCAACGGCGGTGCCCACACCAATGGCGATCATCAAAAACTGGATGGCATATACAAGAGAGGCGGCGGTCAGGGCTGTCTCAGATAGTTGTGCCACAAAAATGCTATCCACGATGTTGTACAACGATTGGATGAGCAGCGACAGCATCAGCGGCACTGCCATAGTGTACAGCAGGGGGCGGACGGGCATTTCTGCCAGTTTGTTTTTCGGGTTCATAGATCCTCCTTTTTCGGGCAAACAAAAAAGCGTGAAATCGTTGAGGGGTAGCTTTCCCTCAGGATTTCACGCTTTGTAAGCCGGCTTTTTATATTCTTAACAGAAGGTATTATACCGGAGTTTTTTCAAAATTGCAAGAAGAATTTTGAAAAAATCACAGCAGTGCGTTTTCCAGATCGCTCAGCATTTCGCTCAGTGCCTGAATGCCGCCCTCTGCGGTATACCAGACATTCGGGTGTGCCAGATAAACGATGTGGCCATTCTTGTAAGCATCTGTGCTCTTGACCAGCTCGTTTTCCAGGATCTCCTGTGCCATCTGTGCGCCATCGGTGCCAATGGCTGCATCGCGGTCCATGGCGAAGATGTAGTCGGGGTTCTTGTCCACAATGAACTCGAAGGAAGCCTCGTTGCCGTGGGTCGAAGTGTCGATATTGGCATCCACGCCGATGTTCTCAAAGCCGATTTCCTTGCCGATGATGGAGCAGCGGCCATCGTTGCCCAGAACATTGAAGCTGCCGCTGGTGGTCATGCCGACGATGGCAGTCTTGCCCTCTGCAAAGGCTTTCAGGGCGTCGATGCGGCTGTCAAAATCCGCCATCAAAGCTTCCACATGGTCTTCCAGACCAAAGATAGAAGCGATGGTCATGGCGTTTTCACGGGTGCTTTCCACAACGCCTTTTTCGGCGTCGGTCGCAAGGAAAACAACGGGTGCGATCTCGCACAGAGCATCATAGGATTTGGACAGGCGTCCGCCGATAAAGATGATGTCCGGCTCGCAAGCCATGACTGCTTCCATATCGGCTTCCTTGATGTTTCCAAGGTTCGCAATACTGTCATTGGTGACATAGCTCTGAAGATAATCCAGAGAGGTGGATGCCGTGCCGACCACACGGTCGCCAACGCCCAGTTCATCCAGAATGTCCAGAGAAGCAAGTTCGAGGATTGCAATGCGCTGCGGGTCAAAGGGCACTTCCACGTCCACTAACTCCTTTGCACCGTTGAACGCCTTGATGGTCACAGATTCCGGTGCAGCTTCCGAAGAGGCTGCGGTTTCGCTGGATGCAGCCACAGAGGATGCCACGGAGCTTGCCGTGGAGGAGGAAGCGCCACAGGCGGCGAGAACACCCGCTGCACTCACAGCGGCCATAGCGGTCAAAAACGAACGACGAGAAATTTTCTTCATAAGAATGCTCCTTTTAAAAAGTACTGAAATCAATAATATATCGACAAAGGCTTGCCTTCGATCTGCATGATCTCAAAGTCCACCTTGTAGATATCGGACAGGTTTTCTTTGGTGATCACTTCCTGCACGGTGCCAAACTTTGCGATTTTTCCATCCACGAAGGCGCAGATGTAGTCGGAATAAAACGCAGCATAGTTGATCTCGTGCAGAACAAGGATCACCGTTTTGCCCAGCTCATCGCACAGGCGGCGGACGATGCGCATAAGGTTGGTCGCATGGTAAATATCCAGATTGTTGGTCGGTTCATCCAGCAGGATGTACTCGGTATCCTGTGCAATGACCATGGCAATGTAGGCACGCTGCCGCTGACCGCCGGACAGTTCATCGATGAACTGCTCCTCAAAATCGCCCAGTTCCATGTAGGCAATGGCACGGTCAATGATCTCGTTGTCCTCTTGGGTCAGCCGCCCGCCGGAGTACGGAAAGCGGCCAAATGCAACCAGTTCCCGGACAGTCAGCTTCATCTGAACATTGTTGGCTTGGGTCAGGATGGCGAGCCGCTTGCTCAGCTCCCGGCTTTTCCAGCGCGTGATCTCCGTCCCCTCAAAATCCACAATTCCGCTGTCCCGTGCGATCAGGCGGGACAACATTCCCATCACGGTGGATTTTCCCGCACCGTTCGGGCCGATAAGGGAAAGGACTTTGCCTTTCGGAATCTCAAAACTCACGCCATCGACAACGGCTTTGCCATCGTAGCGTTTGGTGATCTCTTTTACAAACATGGTGTTATGCCTTTCTCTGGGTGAGCAGCAGATACAGGAAATACACGCCGCCGCCCACGGTGATGAACACGCTGACCGGAACCGAGTAAACGAACACCCGCTCCACCAGAAGCTGTCCGCCGATCAGAACAGCCATACCGAACAAAACAGAGCCGGTGATGAGCTGGCTGTGCCGGTAGGTACACAGGAACTGCCGGGAAAGGTTGGCAATGATAAGCCCCAGAAATGCCAGCGGTCCGACCATAGCGGTGGCTGTTGCAATGTACAGTGTGACCCCCAGCAGCAGCCGGCGGATGCAGCGGTCATAATCTACGCCCAGATTGATGGCCTGATCTTTGCCCAGTGTCAGAACATCCAGCAGCGCAAGCTCTTTCCGGAAGGCAAAGGCGACCAGCGCCAGAACCGCAACGGACAGTACCAGAATCGCCGAATTGACATTGGAAAAGCTGGCAACCAGATCCGTCAGCAGCGTGTCGTACTCATTGGGGTCCATCACACGGGTCAAGGTCGTCTGGATGCTGGAAAAGAACGAGGTCAGCACCGTGCCGATAAGCAGGACGTACAGAACATTGTGGTTCGTTTTCTGGAACAGATAGCTATAGATCACGGTGGCAACAGCCCCCATGATGGCGAGGTCTACCGCAAAGGCTGCGTTGGCATTGACCGCCAGAAAGCTGCCCGAACCCGCCACAAAGAACACCGCCGTGTGGATCAGCGAATAAAGCTGGTCCATACCCAGCAGGCAGGGCGTAACGATGGTGTTGTTGATGATGGACTGAAACACGATGGATGCACTTCCAATGGCAAATGCCGTGATGAGCATGGCGATCAGCTTGGGCGTGCGGATGCGCATGGCGTAGGCAAATAATTTTTGGTTTTCAAAGTGGACACCCACTGTCATATAGCCCGCGCAGGCCAGCAGAACAAGAAGCAGAAGGATCAGCAGGCGCAGATGATTTTTGTGCGTTTTCATGCTGCACCTCCGGTTTTCTTGGTAGCTTTGTCCAGCCGGACTGCCTTGCGCCCATGCCGAAGCCGATACAGCAGCAGACCAACAAACAGGATACTGCCGATGACGCCAACGATCAGCTCGATGGGCAGCTCGTAGGGATAGATCACAACCCGCCCGATCATATCGCAGACCAGCACGAACACAGCGCCAAACAGAGCGGTATCCACCAGCGTTCCGCGGATCTGATCACCCTTGAACATTGCTACGATATTGGGCACGATGAGACCGATGTAGGAGATCGAGCCGACCACGACAACAACGGATGCCGTGATCATGGCAGCAATGGTCAGACCTATAAACAGTACCAGATCATACGGAACGCCGAGGTTCTGAGAAAAGTCCTTTCCCATGCCCACGATATTGAAGTGGTTGGCAAATACAAATGCCAGAATCACCAGCGGTACCGTCAGCCAGACAAGCTCATACCGCCCACGAATGACGGTGGAAAAATGACCGACCAGCCAGCTGGAAAGAGCCTGTGTCATTTCATATTTGTAGGCAAGATAATTGGTAACGCCCATTACGATGTTGGAGAACATGATGCCGACCAGCGGGACCATGACAACATCCTTGAACTGGATGCGCTGGATGAACCAGACAAAGACCCATGTACCGAGAACGGCACAAACGAAGGAAAAGGCAGCACGTCCCCACAGAGTAGAACCCGGTGCAAACAGCAAAGCCAGCAGAATGCCAAACTGCGCAGAAGAGATCGTTGCGCCTGTGGTGGGCGAAACAAACTTGTTCATGCAGAGCTGCTGCATGATAAGCCCCGCCACGCTCATGCCGATGCCTGTGCAGAGGATGGCAAGCAGACGCGGCAGGCGGGAGATCAGAAAGATCTCCCATGTTTCCACGCTGCCTGTAAACAGGTCAGAAGGCCGGATGTCCAGCACCCCGACAAACAAAGAACAAACCGAAAGAATCATCAGCAGAACGCCGAGAAAAACGGTGGAACGATGATTACGAATGAAAAGCCCTCCTCAAGATTAGTGCAAACTAACTTTTTTGAAAATAAAAAGAGAACGCCTGCGTGTGAAGAAACTGGTCTTACGTGTTCACACACAGCGCGTTCTGCTGAAGGGATTATATCATAAGGCATCGATGGGTTTCAAGTGGCAAACTCGCACGAAGGTTTTTCGTGGCAAACTGCCATGCTTTGTTAATTCCTACAAAGTTGCTCCGATTTATATCCGCACCAAAAAGGATAGGATTGAATTTTAAAATATACGATGATAGAATAATTTAAACGTTTTCCGATCCTTTTGACCAGTGGTAGATCTGCCGGACGCAAAAGACCGCCTCCGTTTTTAAACGGAAGCGGTCTTTTCGTTGCGGAAATCAGTTGAGGTAAAAATCACCATGCGGCTTTAGCGCAAAACCTCCAGAAGCCGTCTGCCGGCTTCCTGCTGCGATTCCCCAAACGCCACCGCCAGCTCCTCCCGCAGGACACGCTCTACCATCTGGTAAAAGTAGGCATCCATAGCGTTGATCTTTCGGCCGCGGCTTTGCTGCTGGGTCTGCTTTTGCCCCAGCTCCTTGAACAGGATCAGGTACTGGTAAAAATCATTGGTGTGCAGCAGCGCCTGATAGTGTTCTGCCAGCGCTGTCTGTACCCCCGCCGGGATAGGCAGCTTCTCCGCTTTGATGCGTGCAAGGTCGGCTTCTGCCTGCTGTGCCGGGGTCACCGGGCGCAGCGCCGCTTCCTTTTCCGTGGGGATATAGCTGCGGTCGTGGGAATCCGAAAAATAAGGCCGGAGGGTGTAATACTCTCTGGCGGACTCATCGCAAAAGCGGCGCAGCCCGACGCCTTCCACCTCGTGCACTCCCAGATTTCCGTAAACCACCAGCGCTCCCGCCTGAAACCGTGACATGGTATTTTCCTCGTTTCCTTGTATGGAAGGATTGCAAAAAAACAGACCTTCCAGCGTACTTTCGTTCTCTACAATATTGTACCACGGCCGGGCGGCTGGCTTCAAAGGGCATCTTCCACAAAGTTTGCCTCGTGCAATCTGCGCAGAATGCCCAGTACAATTCTTGTGCAAAACTGCCTTTGCAAATTCCAGACAGGCAGGCTATAATGATTTCGTACAACGAGTAGCACTCATGCGTAAAACCGGTTGCATGAGAGCTGCCCGTTGTTTTTTTGTCCTCAAAATGGAAAGGTAAGGTGAATCCCATGGAAAGTTCCAATCAATTTCTCGGCACGGAACGCATCGGCAAGCTGATGCAGAAGTATGCGATCCCGTGCATTATTTCTCTGCTGGTGGGTGCGCTGTACAACATCGTGGACCAGATCTTTATTGCAAACGCCAGCTATCTTGGCTCTTATGGCAACGCCGCCAACACCGTCGTGTTCCCCCTGACGGTGGTAGCGCTGGCCATTGCCGTGATGATTGGTGACGGCTGCTGCGCCTTCGTCAGCATCAGCCTTGGGCAGAACGAAGTCCCCAAGGCAAAGCGGAGCGTCGGCAATGCGGTGGTCATGTGTCTGGTCAGCAGCATTGTGCTGGCCGCGCTCTATCTGATTTTTGCGGACAACATTCTCGCCATGTTCGGCGGAACGGTCAACGCCGAGACCTACCACCACTCGCAGGAGTATTTCTTCTATATCACGCTGGGCGTGCCCTTTTATATGTTTGGGCAGGCCATGAACCCCATCATCCGCGCGGATGGCAGCCCCCGGTTTGCCATGATCTCCACCCTTGCGGGTGCGGCGCTGAACATCATTCTGGACCCCATCTTCATTTTCGGCTTCCGCTGGGGCATGATGGGCGCAGCGGTGGCTACCGTCATCGGTCAGCTGGTCACGGCAGCGCTGGCAGTGTGGTATCTGCTGCACATGAAGATCATTCGCCCTGAAAAGGGTGACTACCGGCTGAAAGGCTCCATCTGCGGCCGCACCCTGACCCTTGGCATGACCAGCTTTCTGTCCCAGATCAGCCTTGTGGCGGCAATGGCAGCCATCAACAACATGATCCGCAAATACGGCGCACTGGATGCCGTGTTCGGGCAGGAGCAGTACGCCCAGATCCCTATGGCAGTTGTTGGCATCGTGATGAAGTTCTTCCAGATCGTCATCTCCATCGTGGTGGGCATGGCGGCTGGCTGCATCCCCGTGGTGGGCTTCAACATGGGCGCCAAAAAGCCCGCCCGTGTGAAGGAGCTGTTCACGAAACTGCTGCTGGCAGAAGCCACCGTGGGCGCTGTTGCGCTGGTGCTGGTGGAGCTGCTTCCCCGGCAGCTCATTGCCCTGTTCGGTGCCGCCAACGAGAGCGTTTACTACACCGATTTTGCCGTGAAGTCCTTCCGCATCTACCTGTGCATGATCATTCTGGCCTGTGTCAACAAAGCCTGCTTCATCTTTTTGCAGGCCATGGGCAAGGCAGCGGAATCCACCGCCCTGTCCATGGTGCGTGAGGTGGTGTTCGGCGTGGGCTTTGCCCTGCTGCTGCCCCGGTTCTTCGGGCTGGACGGCGTGCTGTACTCCATGCCCATGTCGGATATCCTCACCTTCCTGATTGCAGGTTATCTGATTTGTAAGACCTACCGTGAACTGAACCAGAAAGGAGAAGTCTAATGGAAAAACGCATCATCACCATCAGCCGCGAGTTTGGCAGCGGCGGCAGGACCATCGGCAAACTGGTGGCAGAGCATCTGGGCATCCAGTGCTACGACGCCGAACTGATCCAGAAACTGGCTGCTGAAAGCGGCTTTGACGAAAGCTACGTCAAGGAGGCCGGAGAGTACACCCCCGGCGGCTTCCTCGCCTCTGCCTTCACCGACCGCAGCTTTGGCCCCACCAACGAGGACCTGCTCTGGAAGCTGCAGTACCGGATCATCCGGGAGCTGGCGGAAAAGGAGCCTTGCGTCATCGTGGGGCGCTGCGCCGATTTTATCCTGCAGAACCGCACTGACTGCCTGAAGGTCTTTGTCCACGCGGACATGAAGTTCCGGGCTGACCGCATCGTGCGGGTCTACGGCGAGCGGGAGAAATCTCCCGAAGCCCGGCTGAAGGAAAAAGATAAGCGCCGCGCCGCCTACTACCGCTTCTACACCGATATGAACTGGGGCAATGCCGCCAACTATCATATTGCGCTGGACAGCGGGGTCATCGGCATTGAAAAGTGTGCGGAGATCATTGAAAGCCTTGCGTAAGTTGTAACTTCCGGCAGTCTCTGAGCCGATAGCGCAAAACGCCGCCCACCTGCGTTTGATTACGCAGGTGAGCGGCAGTTTTTGTCAATGGCGGTTTTATGGGAAGATCAATCTTCTAGCCCATGGTTCCCTGTTACGTTTTTCAAGTATCCCTCTGGGTCACCGTTCAGAATCAAATCCGCATAGCCCAGCGGATCGTTGTAGATGAGGTAGTCCAGTTCCGTCCTCTGCGCCATGGTCACGTCCAATTCATCCTCGACCCCAGTGCAGTCAATGGAGATCATTCTCCCATCCCGGAGCAGCAGCTCCACGCAGCCGGTATCCATGTTGAACTTGCAGGCTCTTTCATCGTACTTCATGTTTGTGTCCTTTCCGCCTTACGGCACTCTCACAGTGGTCTGTCGTGCTTTCTTATGATAAGGTCTAGGACGTTTTTCGATGGAAGCAAGGGATTCGTTCTGTTTTCCAAAGAATACAAAAAATCCGAACCCTTCTCCTATTGGAAAAAAGTTCGGATTTTGTTGTTGTGGTGCGATGGAAGGGACTCGAACCCCCGGCCTACTGATTCGTAGGAACCGAATGGCACATTTTGTCCATTTCATCATTTGACGCTAAAACGTAATTTTAATTGAATCACCATTATTTTTCCGTTGTTATTCTGTTGCATCCTTTGCATTGCTTGCACGCCTTTGCACCTGTTATCCATCCTTGCGATGTGCAAAAAATGTGCAAAAGTGTGCAGAGCCAAAATCAGCCCGGCAAAAACAGCACTCCGACACAGCCCAACAAGCCGGATTTCAGGGATTTTCAGAACATCAAATATTCCAGTTTTATCCAAACAACAATCTTACATGACATATCGGTTTTATGGCAGGGTTTAGGACATCCGAACAGACACCGTTTGATATAGAAATGAGGTTCACCATGAACAAACTGCTTTCCTGCCGCTTCAATATGGACACCAACCGGGTGGAAGCCCGGTTCGAGGATGGCACCACTCTTGCCATCGACTGCATCGCCGTGGAGGACGAGTACGGCAGCACCCCGGCACAGCGGGCAGAGCTGGACTGGCTGCTCTACAATAAGCCCTTGGAGTACGCTCAGCTTGTGCTGGGTGGAAGGATGGAACGTTATCTGTCGCTTGGCTGTGACCACGGCAGGCTGGAAGATTGACATTCCTGCCTGCTGGAGCAACAACGCAGGTGTTTCCTGCACAGCGGATGGAATCGTCTCATCTTACCCCCGCAAAGAGAAACAGAGCGTCCCCGATGGGGAACGCCCTATTTCTCTTGTGATATATGGATCTTTCAGGGTGCGTTCGCAGGGCGCACCCTGTTTTTGTTCTGAGCCTTCACCGGCTTTTTGAGCTTCAGCACTCTGCTTCCTGAATCAGGATCGTCAGCTGCTTCTGAACGCTGTCATCTGCTGTGACGGTCAGATGAATTTCACCCGCAGCTTCTCCTGCACGGATCACCGCCATACAGCAGCCGTCAAAGGTCTCGCTTTCCGGGGTGTCGTAACGCTCCTCGGAGCAGGGGTTTGCGCTGCCTACGGCTTCCAGAATGCCTACACCCTCCAACTCCACCTTCAGGGTGTGCTTGGTGTGCAGATCTGCGGTACCATTTGCATCCACGAATTGGATCATCACAAAGGCGGCATCCTCGCCGTTGGCTTGCAGGGTCTTACGGTCTGCTGTAAGGGTCAGCTGTGCATCCTGTGCGGTGCGCAACGTGAACTCGCCGTCACACACACCGCCGGTATAGCCCACAGCCTTCAGCTCGCCGGGAGTGTAGGGCACACTGTAGGTGGCAGTAAAATCCACCATGGCACGGCGGCCCAGAGAAGCTCCGTTCAGGAACAGCTCCACCTCCTCCGAGGCGGAGTACACATCCACCGAAGCCGTCTGTCCCTCAAAACCGGGCCATGTCCAACTGGAAAGGTTATCCTTGAACATCCAAGGCGTTTTGCTGGAGGTCTGACCGTTGTGTTCCATTCGCAGCACTGCCAGATAGGGTGCCTTCCGCAGACCGTAAACGATCTCCCGCAGATAGCTGATGGGGCGGCGGTTGCCCAGCAGATCCAGATCTCCAATGTAGGCGGTGCGTTCCGGGTAAATGCTGCTGAAGTTGGCACCACCATCGTAATGGAAGATGCCGCAGCCTGCCTCCCCCAGATAATCGTAGCCAGCCCATGTGAAGTCGCCAATCATGTGAGGATTCTCCTCCACGATGCGCCACAGCCGCACGATGTCTGCTGGGTAAGTCTCGGTGCCTAGCACTGCCTTGTGGGGGTGCAGTTCATGCTCCAGCACATGGCGTCCGGTAAGGTAGTTCAGACCGATCACATCGCAGGAATCCTCGCAGCCGGACAGCGCCTCAGTCAGCAGCGGATGGGTGGCAAAGTAGTCGCCCTTTTCCCCGGACATCAGGCTCATAAAGCTGTTCAGGGCATTGCTGCCGCCGCCATCGCCGCCGGAGGGACCGGGCTGCGCCGGGAATTTTCGCATCACATCCCCCATGATCTCCCGCAGGCGGTAACCGGCTGCCATAAGGCCGTTGAGGGCGTTGGTGGTGTAACGGGTGGGGTCCAGCTCCCGGAAGGTGTTGCAGAGCCGACGGTTGGTCTCCGCTCCGCTTTCCGAGCCAGCCTCGGAGATCTCGTTGCCCACACAGTACAAAATGACACTGGGATGGTTGTAATCCTTGGCCACCATCTTTTGAATGGTGGGCTTCCAGTCCTGCTCAAAGTACAGAGCATAGTCGTAGGGGTTTTTCCGCACGTTCCATACGTCGCTCAGCTCGTCCATTACCAGCACACCGTACCGGTCGCAGGCATCCAGCAGCGCCCGCCCTGCCGGGTGATGGGAGGAGCGGATGGCGTTGAAGCCCGCTTCCTTCAGTTGACGGATGCGGCGCTCCTCGGCATCGGGCAGGGTGGCTGCACCCAGAATGCCGTTGTCGTGGTGGATGCAGGCACCCCGCAGCTTGACGGTCTGCCCGTTGATGCGTACCCCATGCGATGCATCGATGCTCAGGGTACGGATGCCGAAGCTGGTTTCTTCCCGGTCCAGTTCTTCCTCGCCCTCCAGCACCTGCATGGTGCTGGTGTAGAGGTTGGGGTTCTCCGGGCTCCACAGAGCCGGGCTGTCCACGCAGTACCGGAAGGAGACAATTCTGCTTTCACCGGGCTGGAGCAGGAGGTTCTGCCGGTCGGTGAGCACTGCCATGCCCTCCCGGCAGATGGTCTGCTGCAGGGTCACCCGTTCTGTAACGGCGCTGGCAGACTGCACCTGCGCCGTCACATCCACTAGGGCAAAGCCCTCGCCCACCTCCCGCGTGGTGATACGCACGGTATCCTGCGGCAGATAGACCTTGTTGCCCACCAGCAGCCGCACCGGGCGGTAGATACCGCTGCCGGTATACCAGCGGCTGTTGGGTTCCAGACTGTTGTCTGCAATGACCTTCAGCAGGTTGTCGGCACCATATTTCAGGTAGGGATCAGCCTCCACGGTAAACTCCGCATAGCCGTTCACATTCCGGGTCAGCAGCCAGCCGTTCAGGTAGACCAGCGCCGTCTGGTACACGCCCTCAAACACCAGCGACACCGGCTTGCCCTGCCACGCCTGGGGTGCGGTGAAATGCTTCTGAAAAATGTACTCACCGCCGGGGTAGAAGCCGGTCTGCGCACCATTTTTCGTGTCCGGGGTGCGGGCTTCGTGGATCATGGCATCGTAGGGCAGATGCACGGTTTGGGTCTGGGTATTTCCCAGAAAGGAATTCATCCGGGAATTGCCATCGCCCTTTTCTACCGTCCAATCTGCGTTGAAATTCTGTCGAATCATGCCTGTGCCTCTTTCTGGTGTTCAGCATCCCACTTCTTATTGGCCTTTTCCACATCAAGGAAAGCCAGCAGCACTGTAATAATGATGCCGATCACAAAGGGGAAGGTGATGTACAGGTTGAAGATCATCCGAATGGCACTTTCGCTCTGGACCGTTGCCGTGCCCACAAAGCCGCCCAGCTTCAACAGCCAACCCACAGCCGCAGTACCGATGCCGCCGCCCACCTTCACGCCCAGAGAGGAGCAGCTGTACATCATACCGTCCATGTGGACGCCGGTGGTGCGTGTGGTGTAGCCGCTGGCCTCAGCAATAAGAGCGTTCAAAGAGCCGCTGAGGGTACCTGCAAAGATGCCCTTGATGAACATGAACAGCAGGAACATGGAGAGATTCTTCTGTATGGCAAAGTAGATCATGGGAATGCCCAGCACGCTGCTGATGGCGTAGCCCCAGAAGTTGACCTTCTGCATACTGCCGGTCTTTTTGATGAGGACAGGCGCAATGGCCAGTGCGATGATAACAGGGAACATCTTCATCATGGAGAACTGACCCAGCAGGCTGCCATCGCCCCAGTAATAGGTGGCGCAGAACACACCGGCACCGGTGGTCAGGTTGCTCATGATATAGTACACGATGTAGATGGCAAGGATCATCAGGTAATACTTGTTGTGGACGAGGATCTTAGCGGTCTCGGCAAAGCCATGCTTTTTCTCCTCGGCAACTGCTTTGCCTTCCTCTGCGGCTTCGCTGGTGTTGCCGCTCAGTTCTTCCTCCGGCAGCTCTTTAACTGCAAGGCAGCTGATGGTGTTGACCACCAAACCAACGATTGCGAAGATCAGAGCCGTGGTACGCCAGCCTGCGGCACCGCTGCCGAACTTCTCCACCATGCCGGTAACGGCAAAGCCCATAAAGATGTTGGTGACGACCGCAAACATAAAACGGAAGGAGCCCAGCTGCACACGCTCATTGTTGTTCTTGGTGATCAGTGCCACCAGAGAGGAATATGCAATGCCGTTGGCAGTATAGAACACTGCGTTCAGTGCCGTGTACACGATGAAGAAGTAGATATACTGCATGGTGGTGCTGCCAGCCGGGATGGCAAACAGCAAAAACAGGCAGAGGGAAACACCTACCTGACCAAACAGCATCCACGGACGTGCCTTGCCCAGCTTGGAGTGGGTGCGGTCGATCAGGGTGCCAAAGATCACATCGCTGATACCGTCCAGAACCTTGGAAGCCAGCATCAAAGAGCCAATGATGGCGCTGTCCAGACCCAGTGTTCCGGTCAGATAAAGCAGTACAAAGCTGGAAACCAGACCATAGGAGCAGTTAGAGGCCAGATCGCCGGAACCGTAGGCCAGCTTCTGATACCATTTCAGATATTTTTTCTCTGTCGTTGCAGTAGCAGACATGGGGATTCTCCTTTCAAGATGTGCTGTATCATTCACGGCGACAGAATGCGTCTGTCGCTTTACATTTTTTCAAAAGCACTCTATAATAAAGCCATCGGCCGCACAGCTTTTACAGAATGTTTTTGTATTGTGCCTATATTTTAGCAATTCCGTTCACATTCCACAATGACAGCATCGTGTGCCACATCCATCAGATTGTATCATATTCGCACATTGCAGAAAAGGAGACTCTTTCATGAAACCGGATTCCACCAGCTATGAGAATATTTTGGAGGTTGAAAACTGGGGCAGTCAGCTCTCTACCTTCTACAAGATCATGTCCCCGGTGCAGATCACGCTGGAGTCCTGTACCGGTCTGGGAGAAACCGACCAATACAGCATTCAGATGTTCTCACCGAATGGCTGCTGGCTGCATGAAAACTCTATGGATGCTTTATTCCGTGCCCTCAGCTCCCGTCCGCTGCACCGCCACGATTATTTTGAACTGATGCTGGTGCTGGAAGGGGAGGTCATCCAACAGATCGAGGAAAAAGAATACCCCTACCGTGCCGGAACCTGTTGTCTGGTAAACCGCAGCATCCTCCATAACGAACGCTTCATTGGCCCCGCCAAACTCTGTTTTCTTGGGCTGTCTGTGGATTTTGTCCGCAGCCTGACGGAATCTGCATCCCTGCAATTATTTGAAGCCGAGCGCCATCTGCCGGAAAACCCCGTTTTGCAGTTCATGCTGGCAAATCTGGGACAAGACCTCCGAAAGGAATATCAGGACCTTTTCCCCACACCGGAAAACACCGATAGTGTTCAAACCTTGGCAACGCTCATCGCCCGCATGACCCACATCCTGCATGAACCCAGTGCCGCCGCCACCTATTATTTGAAGGGCGCACTTTGCGAACTGTTCGATTTTCTGTCGTCCGGGTTCTATGTCACCCCGGTGCACCTGAGCAGCAGCCCCGAAAGCCTGCTCTTTCTGCGTATCAGCCGTTTGCTGGAAGATACAGATGGTCGGTTGCCTCGCAGTGAACTGGCACGGCTTTTGAATTACAATGGCAGCTACCTCAATTCCATCGTCCAGCGCCGCACCGGTCTGTGTCTTTTCGATTACGGCATGACCTTCTGTTTCCAGAAGGCTGAACGGCTTTTGCGGGAAACAACACTTTCCGTCAGCGAGATCGCCCTACAACTCAAATTTACCAACCGCACCCACTTCTACGAACTGTTCCGGCAAAAGTACGGCATGACCCCGCAACAATGGCGCAAGATGCAGAAAAGCGCAGAGCACTCTGAATAAGGTGCTCTGCGCTTTTTGTTTTATCTCAATTTTTCAAATCAGTGCCTGTCAAAATAGCATATCCCATGCATAAGTCCTACTATCACTGCTTTACTGCAATAAAATTTGCAAAACCATCTTGACGCGCTCCGCAATCCATGATACCCTTTATCGCAAATCCCACCAATTTTGTAGAAAAGTACAGAGCGGCGAGGATTTATTCCCCATGAAGATTTTTACCGCCCCGCAACACACCCGATTCATTTTGCCGCCGATTCACCCGACAAAATCATCGCTGCGCTGCGTGGGCGGTATTTTTCTTTTTCACAAATAAAATCTTATGTAGTTGTTCAATCTTCCAAAATTTGTTTTTGGTTGTTGACCGCACAACCGTAAAGTGTTATTCTTGTGCTTGAAAGAAGCAGGTTGTAGTGTCCACACTGCGTCCGGCTTTCTTCATACTGTACCTTGAATCTTACATAAGCCGTCTGAACGAGATACTGTGCCACGACCTCACACTTTCTGTGAGCGAGCCGGACAACGCCGCTGCACAAACAGGGGCAGGAACTTCGTTCGGAGCAAACGGTGACCCCACTACACCAGCAGATGCCGCCACACCACAGGACGATATTACTTGACATTTAGAAAATAATGTCCAGATATTTTTTGGCCTCATTACGAATAATCTGTAAGTCATCCTCGTATCCCATAACTTTGCAAATGTAAAAGGCCTCACGATATCGCTCGGCACTCTCTTCTTTTTTGCCAAGGAAGAAATCACACTCAGCTTCGATTTCCAGACAAGAGTGAAGCACTTGATAATGTCCATATTTAATGCAAGCTTCTTTTCCATTTCTTGCAACTTTTGCGCTTTCTTCATATCTTTCCAACAAGTCCAGAGATCTGGCAAAATTGTAGAGAACCAAAGGAAGCATCCTGTTTGATGTGACCATTTCTTGGAGATGTCGTCTCATATACTGAAGCAACCGATAAAAAATATCGGCTGCTCTTTCATTATCCCCAGCCAAGGAATAAGCATTTCCAATTTGATTAACTAGCTTCATTTCGTCCAACGTGTAAAGATAGTCTTCAATTTTACTCAGTTGAAAATTTGGTATCGTCATTTGAACCGCTTGCATAAGCATCTGGATTCGTTCGTCACTTGAATACCTCTTATCCAACCCACCAAGAAGAACTTTTGAGCGGAGAATAAACTGCTGTGCAATTTGATCATCTGGCTTTACAATTTTTTCAAGCTGACTGATTTTATCAAAGCCTTCATTAACGTGTTTCAGCGCATTGCATGCCACGATTTCCTTTTTCAATGCCTCAATTTCCAGCTCCTCTGGTGTTACAAGTGCATAATACCGATCATCTGGCAAGCCAAGGCGTTGTAGAATAGCATTGATCCTTGTACGACTGGGGGTCTGCCTTCCATTTTCAAATCTGGAGAGAGTAACAGGCTCGCAAATGCCTGCACAGACTTGCTCCTGCGTCAAATTCAACTCCTGCCGTCGCTGGCGGATATAATCACCAAGCCTATAGTTCTGCATTCTTCAGTACCTCAAAGAATCAATATTATAATTATTATAGTATGCCTTATGTCATCACGCAAGCACTTCTCTCGTTGACTTGTCGTCTTATGAAATTATTTATTACACCAGACGATATGGTCTTTCTGTTCTATGTGCTATATGATAGACTCATCAAAAGGAAAGGATATTCTGCCATGAAAAAATATTCACTATAGCTGTTACAGCTACACTTTGTCTGCTTCTCCTGTTAGCCACCCCTTCCTCTGTCAGCTTTGCGGAAAACTCCTGCGCTGAATCTCCGGTTTCATCATCCTCAACTTCTTCAAGCAACGAAAGCCAACCACCACTTAGTGATACAATTCCGGGCACTGATGAAATCACTTAAATCGGAACTCAAGTCCGATATAATTCTTCGCTTCCTCTTGGATTGCAAGCATTGACTCCTTTCGTCCGATAACTTTGCAAAGATAATACGCCTCGTGGTATGCCTCAGCACTTTTTTCATCCTGTTTCATGAAATGGTAGGACTCAGCTTGAATGGCAAGACATGCATATAACATCTGGTAGTGGCCGTAACGGACACATGCCTCAATTCCTCGCTGTGCATAGTCCACTGCATCCTTATAATAGCCACACAGATCCAGTGCTCTGGCATAATTTCCCAGTACCATCGGCAACATACCACTGGAGATGACGGCCTCCTGCTGGTGTTTTTGCACATATTTTAGCAACTGATAGTAAATATCAGCGGCTTTTTTATTTTGTCCCATATCCGAGTATACTCCGGCAATTTGATTGATGATCTTCATTTCATCAACGGTGTACAGATGAGAGCCAATTATTTCCAAGTCAAAGTCCGGAATCGTTAATCCAATAGCTTGGATAAGCATTCTCAATTTTTCTTCCTTTGTATAACGCCCAGCCAGATAACCAAGCAGTGCTTTAGAGCGCAGGATAAACTGTTTTTCCAAGTTATCATCTGTATTTACCAATTTTTCCAACTGCTCAACCTTGGAAAAGCCCTCTTTGGCACTATCCAGCGCATTGCATGCGATGATTTCTTTTTTCAATGCCTCTATTTCTAGCTCGTTCTTTGTTAAAATCATATAATAGCGGTCTTCCGGCAACCCAAGACGTTGTAGAAGTGCATTGACTCTTGTCCGGCTTGGGGTTTGCCTTCCATTTTCGAGTCGGGAAAGGGTGACTTGTTCGCAAATTCCCTCACAGACTTGTTCCTGTGTCAAACCAAGCTTCTCCCTCTGTTTTTTGATATACTCTCCTAAAAAATAGACATTCATTCGTCTTTCACATCCTTTCCAAACGTAGTATACACTATTTTTCATCTCTGTGCTACATCAATTTCTGCAAGCTTTCCATACACAATCTATATATCGTTCTATGTATAAAGAAATATACATAAGACGATATGGATTCCTCAAATCTTTTATGATACCATTTGGACACGGAACAGACATACCGTCAACTTCCGAGTAAAACTAGATCGGATTAACACTAGTCCTTTCAAGGACACCGAATGTCGTAACTGCGTTGTCTTACCTCTTTGCATGGGCGGTTGTACCTACTGCCGCCTGAATAAAAATAAATTTTGTATTCCCGAAAAATATTTTCTTGATAAATACATTAACAAACTATACACTGAAGCTTTATCCCATAAAGGAGCATCACGTCCATGAAAAAATATCTTGAAGACCGTGGTATCTATATCACATATTCTCAGCTGGTTATGCGAATCATTTTTGACTTGGTGGGCTTTTTGCTTGCCTTGTTGCCTGCCGGCCTAACTCTGTATCTTACAGATGTCTGGATTACCTCAGGCACTCATATGCCAACCTCGTGGATTTTGGGAATCATTGTTTGTGTTTTTTTAATTCATTTTTACCAGTTTTATTTCGTCAACTATAATTCTCAGATGAATGCAGATCGCATGGCGGGTAATTACCGCCAACATCTGGCGCAAAAGATTTTGAGTAGCAGTATCCCTGCCTATGAAAGCCAGAACAAAGCCCGTATTCAAAATATGGCTAACGATGTCAGTGCGATATATACTGTAAGTAGCTATTTGGTCACAGTACCTGCAAACTTAGTTAAAGTAATGATCATCATTGGACTTCTGCTTTTCTATGCCAACCCATCTGTTGCACTGACGGCAATCATTTTGATTCCGCTCTACATGGTTCCCAGTTTTCTTAACAAAAGCGAACTGGAAAGACTAGTAGCCAAGGAGAGGGAAGCTGGAGATTTATGGTTTCAGGAATTTGATGTAATTCTCAACGGCAAGGTTAGCATTACTCTAAACAAGGTCGAAAATTATATGCAGAACCGCTATAATGAGGCTCTGAAGTCATATCTTGATGCTCGCAATCGTCAACACTTTCTTCTGCTGATCGTGCAAGAATTTCCTCTTTTTGTCACCACATTGGCACCTCTGCTTATTTTAATCATTGGTGGAAACCAAGTGGTGTTGCAAAACATGACCATCGGTCAGTTGTTATTCTCTATTCAGATAATTGCCTACCTGTTCAATCCTCTGTCAGAAATTTCTCAACTTCATGCCCAGATTATCAGCCAGAAGCCATCCTTCGATCGTGTGGCAGACTTTCTTGCCATGCCAGATCAGCAAAAGAATACAGAAACTGTAGCCCCTCCAAAAATCGAGGTTCATAATATCGACCTGATGCGATCGGAGAGTGAGGCGCTTTTCCATGTGAACGACTTTACTGTCCACGGGAAAGGTTTGGTGCTAATCCATGGAGAGAATGGCTGCGGCAAGTCATCTCTGTTCAATATAATTTCTGGTGTGTTTGCCCCGGACGCAAAGCATCTCCGTTTCAACGAAAACGGAAGATTTAACTGCGACCAATCAAAACCAAGTTATCTTTTCTATCCTAACTTCATTTTTCCAGGTACAGTCCGAGAAAACATTGTTTGTGGACGAAAGATTTCCAATACACAGTATCAAGAACTTGAAACTGTTCTTCAGCTGCCTCCCGCTGACAAGCAGGTGACTATCAAACCTGAGAATCTTTCTCTGGGCGAAAAGCAAAAGATTTATCTAGCACGTACCCTTTTGGGTAACTCTTCTTGCATCTTGCTGGATGAACCCGGAAGCAACCTTGACGAAAAAACTGAACATAGCCTGATCAATCACTTGTTAAAGCTCAAGGAAAAAAAGTTAATTCTCGTTATCAGTCACAATGCCTACTATGATGCCGTAGCAGATAAAACTTACGAGATTCGTAAAGGAATGATGCATCCGGTACAATCACATTAAACTGTCTACGGATCGTCAAAGGAGTGTGCGTTTGAACAAAAAGAAAAAGTCCACAAACACTTCCCCCTATCCCGATGAAGTCATCGACCGTCTGGCACGGGCATTCTACCCGGCCATCCTTG
>OHHZ01000433.1_pt1 | contig 19990 bp, 10 predicted proteins | sample 1568081 | NCBI WGS metagenome assembly OHHZ01 (sample SAMEA3879597, study PRJEB24766) | human gut metagenome | biome: human-associated habitat; feature: feces | place: USA | collected 1985/1987
CTTACTGATGATTTCTCTTACGAAACCTTCCTCGATAAGCTCAGGAGTGAGGTTGGTGTCAAGAACAACGGTTATATTGTTGTCAGACTGTGTCACATAGCCCTCCATCTGAGTCATCTCGATAAGTAAATCCTCTTTAGATAATACAACTTCATCGCTAATGCTGTCAAGCTTGAGAGAGCCGGTGCTGTTAAGCTCCTCCATGGCCTTATGACCATCAAGCTCAGCTAAAACTGCCTTAATCTGGCCAAGGTATTTACCATACTTAGGACCCACTGTTCTAAGCTGTGGCTTGAATTTGTAGGTGGTGTAGTGTGATACATCATCAGTGAACTCAACCTCTTTTACGTTGAGCTCGTCTGCGATGATATCCACATAAAATTCATCCAGTTTTTCTGGAGCCTTTACAAACATTTTTCCGATTGGCTGACGGTTTTTGATATTTGCCTCGTTACGGCATGCACGTCCGAGTACTACAACCTTTAGTACCTCATCCATATCAGCTTCGAGCTTTTTGTCAATCAGCTTCTCATCAACTACAGGATAGTCGCACAGATGAATTGACTCCGGTGCGCTCTTGTCGATAGAGCAGACAAGATTTCTGTAGATATCCTCTGTCATGAAAGGAATCATAGGTGCTGCCGCCTTTGATATGGTGACAAGTGCTGTATAAAGTGTCATGTATGCGTTTATCTTGTCCTGCTCCATGCCCTTTGCCCAGAAACGCTCACGGCTGCGGCGTACATACCAGTTACTTAAGTCGTCTACGAACTCCTGAAGGTACTTTGCCGCCTCCGGAATCTTGTAATTTGACAGGCACTCATCCACTCCTGCCACTGCTGAGTTGAGCTTTGAAAGAATCCACTTGTCCATTACTGCAAGCTTATCATACTCAAGGCTGTATTTTGTAGCATCAAAGCTGTCGATATTTGCATAAAGCACGAAGAATGCGTATGTGTTCCAGAGTGTTCCCATAAACTTACGCTGTCCCTCAAGCACGAGCTTTCCTGAAAACTTCTTTGGAATCCATGGAGCTGATGCTGTGTAGAAATACCATCTGATGGCATCCGCACCGTATGTCTCAAGTGCATCAAACGGATCTACCGCGTTGCCCTTTGACTTGGACATCTTCTGTCCGTTCTCATCCTGTACGTGTCCAAGCACGATGACATTCTCATAAGGAGCCTTGTTGAAAAGGAGTGTAGACTCCGCCATGAGTGAATGGAACCATCCACGTGTCTGGTCAACTGCCTCTGAGATAAACTTGGCCGGGAACTGCTTCTCAAATACTTCCTTGTTCTCGAATGGATAGTGGTGCTGTGCAAATGGCATGGCTCCTGAATCAAACCAGCAGTCAAGTACCTCAGGTACACGGTGCATATCCTTGCCACACTCAGGACACTTGATTGTCACAGCGTCGATGTATGGTCTGTGAAGCTCTACCTCTGCAGCCTTTGGATCTCCTGCTTTTTCGGCGAGCTCTGCACGGCTTCCGATACACTCTCTGTGTCCGCATTCACACTCCCAGATATTGAGTGGTGTGCCCCAGTAACGGTTACGTGAAATAGCCCAATCCTGTATATTCTCAAGCCAGTTTCCGAAACGTCCTGAACCGATAGACTCAGGAATCCAGTTTACTGTATTGTTGTTTCTGATAAGATCATCCTTTACTGCTGTCTCCTTGATGTACCATGACTCTCTTGCATAGTAGATAAGAGGCTTGTCACATCTCCAGCAGTGTGGATACTCATGCTCAAATTTCGGAGCATCGAAGAGCTGCTTTCTGCCGCTTAAGTCCTTTAATACCTCAGGATCTGCATCCTTTACCCACATACCGGCAAACGGAGTCTCGGCTGTAAGCTCTCCCTTGTCGTTTACAAACTGTACAAATGGAAGGTCATAATTTCTTCCGACATTGGCATCATCCTCACCAAATGCAGGAGCGATATGAACAATTCCTGTACCGTCTGACATAGTAACATATGTGTCACATGTCACGAAAAAGCCCTTCTTGCCCTGCTTATCGGCAACCTGCTTAGCACAGTCATAAAGCGGCTCATACTCCTTGTACTCAAGGTCCTTTCCTTTGTATGTCTCAAGCACCTCATATGCCTTCTTGCCTGCCTCTGCGTCCTCTTTTGAAAGAAGCTGTGAGAGCACCTTGTCTGCAAGTGCCTCTGCCATATAATATGTGTAGCCATCAACAGCCTTTACCTTTACATATGTGTCATTAGGGTTCACACAGAGTGCCACGTTGCTTGGAAGTGTCCATGGAGTTGTGGTCCATGCGAGGAAATATGCATCCTCTCCTACTACCTTAAAACGTACTACTGCTGATTTTTCTTTAACTGTCTTGTAGCCCTGTGCCACCTCCTGTGCAGAAAGCGGTGTTCCACAACGAGGACAGTAAGGAACAATCTTGAAGCCCTTGTAAAGAAGTCCCTTATTCCAGATTTCCTTGAGAGCCCACCACTCTGACTCAATGAAATTGTCGTCATATGTGACGTATGGATTGTCCATATCAGCCCAGAAACCTACTGTGTTGGAGAAATCCTCCCACATACCCTTGTATTTCCATACAGACTCTTTACATTTCTTGATGAATGGCTCAAGTCCGTAGTTCTCAATCTGATCCTTGCCGTCAAGGCCGAGAAGCTTCTCCACCTCGATCTCAACAGGAAGTCCGTGTGTATCCCAGCCTGCTTTACGTGGCACATATTTGCCCTTCATGGTCTGGAATCTTGGAATCATATCCTTTATGGTACGTGTCTCAACATGTCCGATGTGAGGCTTTCCGTTTGCTGTAGGAGGTCCATCATAGAATGTGTATGTCTCTCCTTCTTTTCTGTTTTCCATAGATTTTCTGAAGATATTGTTCTCTCTCCAGAACTGCTCTGTCTTCTTCTCGCGTTCAACGAAGTTCATATTGGTGTCAACTTTGTTGTACATGACTATCTCTCCTTATTCTATATTGTTCGTGAACATCCCAACTTGCACCTCAAATTCGACTCTTACGAGGCTTCCTTGTGGCTTACTCCACTATAATTTTCGGTTTATTGAATATTCACAAAAAAGGCACACATTCCTGTAATTAGGAACGCGTGCCTGATACGTCTATACCACCTATTACAATGTACTTAAGGGAAATACCCTTGCATACCCGCCCCTGTAACGTAGGGAATACGTCAGAACCTACTCTCGCAACACTGTATGGCGATTTTAGCCTGCGGCTCAGAAGTGATTTTCAAAACGGCTCTACTCATACCGGCTCTCACCTGCCCCGGCTCTCTTTGACTTTCCTGCCATCTCTACTGTCTTCGTCACTGCCTTTTACTAACTGTGTTTAAGTATATAACTGAAAAGCCACTGTTGTCAAGATGTAATTGATTCTGTAATAATTTGATAATAATTAACTCTAATAAATGCCATCATACTCAAAATTCTGATAATCAAAATCATCATAATCATAAGAATCATAATCATAATCGTAATCCTCATAGGAATCGTCATCATTATAATACTCATAGCCCTCATCAAAGCCCTTCATGAACTCCTTTTCAAAATCTGTGCTTACGTTTGAGCCTGCTATAACCCAGAATATGATGCTGACTATAACTGAGATAGCTGCTGTTGCTATACCAACTATACCAAACACCTTGTTGTTGCCCTTTATGATATGTATAATACCAAAAATGATAGCAAGCAGAGCTGTCACATAATTGATGCATGTACAAAACAGTACAATAGATGCGATTCCAAGTACCAGAGAAGCTATACCAAAGCCATTGCTGTTCTTTGGCGGCTGGTTGTATGGATTAGCTCCATACTGTGGCTGATTGTATGCTGTCTGTCCGTATGCAGTCTGATTGTAGCCACCCTGTCCGTTTGGCTGCTGGCCATACTGCGTCTGTCCGTAAGCTGACTGATTAAATGAGCCCTGAGCATATGTGTTCTGATTGTATGCGCCCTGGGCATTTGGATTCTGATTGTATGCACCCTGGGCATTTGGATTCTGATTGTATGTACCCTGATTTGCATAACCATATGCACTGCCCGGATTATTGACATATCCGTCTGTGCTGCCTGTCTGGTCTGATGACTGTCCATATGCATTCCCACTTTCCTGCTGGGATACAGACTGATTATATGTGTCTGCCGGCTGGCTGTATGTGTCCTGCGGCTGACTGTATGTGTCTGAGCCATTTGCTGTTTCTGAAGACTGACCGAATACACCTGTATTGTCCGGTGTGCCTGACGACCGGTTGTCATTGTTCATATAATTGTTATCGTCCATAACTTCCTCCATATATCCTATTGTTTATGTAGCCATTGTGTTATTGTGTTAGAAATATTTTATCATATATTACAATAATGTAAATATTTTTATCATAAAAAATATATAAAAATGGCAGGAGCAAATGCGCTCCTGCCGTAAAAAACATATTACTGCTCTTAGAAATCAAATTTCTGACTAAGCTCTTCCTCACTCTCCTCAACAGAGTTTTTGAGGTCATCCGCAAGCATATAGATATTTTCCAGTACCTTCTTGCACTTTGCCATGCTCTCGACTGTGGTATCAGCCATGCGAAGTCCCTCTGTTGAAGAAGCTGCGACCTCTTCTCCGGTAGCTGAAAGGTGTGTGATATTGTCTGATATGACTGTTGTTGAATCAAGAATCTTTTTGATACTCTCCTCAGCCACATTGATATCCTTCATCAACAGCTCAACGGCCTCTCCCATGGCATTAAACTTGTCTCTTGTATCGTCGATAAGCTCATTCTGCTTCTCTACCGATGATACTGAGTTCTCGATACTCTCGTTGGCGCGCCTTGTGTCCTCATTGAGCTTGTTTATAATCTCTGTAATATTGGCTGATGCATCCTTTGTCTGCTCTGAGAGCTGTCTGATTTCATCTGCTACTACCGCAAAGCCCTTTCCTGCTTCACCTGCCCTGGCCGCCTCAATTGAAGCATTGAGAGCAAGCAGATTTGTCTGGTTAGAAATATTGATAATCGACTCAACAAAGCTCTTTACTTCCTCTACCTTAGCTGTAAGACTCTGGATAACTGACACTGTAACATTGCTTGCCTCTGCCACGTTGTGTGCCTGCTCCTTGAGTTCTTCCACAACATCAGCTCCCTGCTTTACGGTCTCATCAGTCTGGCGTGAGGCATCTATCATAGCCTTGATTCCACTTTCTGCATTGTCTGTATTTCCCTGAATATCAACACACATAGCTGCCTGCTTCTGGATAGCCTCCGCAGTGCTCTCTGTGCTGTCTGCTATCTCCTGGATTGAACTATGGCTCACCGCAACAGACTCATCGAGATCATTTAACATGGTCATAGCCTCGTCAAAGTGCTTTGAAATATTCTCCGCAACCATTACCATCTTCTTATTGCTGTCCACCTGTGCCATAGCAGATTCTTTGATTTCTTCCATATTTTCATCGAAGAAATGGGTAAGAAGAATCGTGATGCTGTCTGACGCATATCCCACAAGTACAAGTACAAAAACTGCTATCACATCATTCTGAAGAACTGTACCCCCTATTCCAAGCTGCATTACAAGCCTGATGACGCTGGATATGATTATTACTGCGTTCATCACCATCATCATCTTTATATCCAGATATATCATCGCTGCAATAACAAGCGGCAGGGCATATGTCCATGTACCGATTGTTGAATTGATCAGTGCGATAATAAAATATCCTGCTGTCATGGCGCTTACAAGTATAAGCGCACCTGTTCTGCTGTCTCTTTTTGTAATAAATGCAATTACAGCTATTACTATTACTGCTATTGCCGCAACAAGCTGTATACTTATCCTGGTAATATCAGCATCTTTTGTCCCAACTGCTGCAAATAACGTAAATGCTATATATGCAAATACTATGATTACCGCCAGGAATACACGTTTGTTGGCTCTGTTATACTGTTGACTATTCATAAAATCCCCCTTCTTTTGTTTGAGTTTTTAGAGTAGCTTTATTATACAACATTTTTTTATAATAATCCACTACTATTTAGTGCCAACGTACCATTTTTCTCATTTTGCTCCTGATTTGAAGAAAATTCTCCTTTCAAATAAACATTTACACAAAAACACCCGGCAGTTATCCTGCCGGGCATCCTGTAAAAAAATATTTATTCTTTAACTCCACCAAGTGTAAGTCCTGTAACAAAGTATTTCTGTAAAAACGGGTAAATACATATGATCGGAAGCATTGTTACAATTGTTGCTGCGGCACGAACTGAGGTAGGTGTAACTGCGCCTACAGCATTTTTCATTGCTTCTGCTGATCCTCCCTGATTTGTTACAGCTGAAAGAAGCTTCATAAGCTCATACTGTAATGTAGTAAGCTTTGTACTCATACGGTTATAAAGCATTGCATCAAACCATGAGTTCCACTGTCCTACTGCTACGAATAAAGCTACTGTCGCATATACCGGTTTGCAGAGAGGGGAATAAATCTTCAGAAAAATGGTGGTATATCCTGCACCGTCAAGCTGCGCTGATTCCTCTAAGCTATCAGGAATTCCATTCATATAGGTCCTGATAACGAGCATGTTAAACGCACTGACCATTCCAGGGACTACATAAACCCAAAAACTATTGGTAAGCCCAAGTCCCTTGTACAGGAGGAAGGTAGGGATTAATCCACCATTGACATACATTGTGATAACCCAAAACAGGGATAAACCTCTTTTGAACAAAAATCTTTTTCTGCTGACTATAAAAGCAAGGATTGCATTTGCCACCAGTGCTAAGACTGTTCCAATTATTGTTCTGGCAACAGTAATATATGCTCCTGTTATAAGATTATTTTTTTGCAAAACCGTTATATAATTCTTCCAGGTAAACTTTCTTGGTAAGAGGTAAATTCCACCTCTTAATGCATCTGTACCATCATTAAGCGATATCGCAAGTGTATTAAGCACCGGATAAAGCGTTATGATCACAAACAGTACCATAATGATGCCATTTACAATTGGAAATATACTTATCTTCTTTTTCTTTTTGCTCTTTACAGAGCCTGCTGTTATATCTGCCATCGTACAAGACCTCCTTAAAACAACTGCTCTTCACCATTATGTTTGGCAATTCTATTTGCAATAAATATAAGAATTATACTTACCACACTCTTGAATATACCTGCTGCGGTACCTATTGCATAATCTCCCTGGCTTATGCCCCATTTAAGTACATAAATATCAATAGTCTGTGATACATCCTGTATCAGACCGTTTCCTAAGAGATACTGTATCTCAAATCCTGCATTTAAAACATTACCTACATTCATAAGAAGAAGGATTATAATAGTTGGTTTGATTCCCGGCAGTGTTACATACTTGATCTTTGCCCAGCGTCCCGCTCCATCAATAGATGCTGCTTCGTAAAGTGAAGGATCTATTGATGTAATGGCTGCAAGATATATGATTGCATTCCATCCTGTTTCTTTCCATACATTGGCAAATGCCACTATCGGCCAGAAATATCCCGGATGTGCGAAAAAGTTTATCGGTTGGTCTATAATATGCATATTTACAAGGAACTCATTTACAATACCTGTTCCTGAAAGCATATCGTGTAAAATACCTGTTACAATGATCCATGAAAGGAAATGTGGAAGATATGATATAGTCTGTACTACTTTCTTTCCACCCTTTGATGCAATCTCATTCAGTAAGATTGCAAATGCTATGGCTGTGACAAAAGTTACAACCAGATTGATAACACCCATTGCAAGTGTATTTCTTATAACACGGATAAATGTCATATCCGAGAACAGCATCTTGAATTTGTCCAATCCAACAAATGCAGAATGGAATATACCAAGTCTTGGTTTGTAATCCTGAAATGCCATTGCCCAGCCAGCGAGCGGTAGATAATAGAATATAACTCCATATGCCACCATTATTGCTGCCCAGAACAGCAGCACTTTCTGGCGTTTGACTTCTTTCCATGTAATTTTTGTTCTAGGTTCTCTGACCTTCTCTTTTTTGTTTTTTCTCGTTAATGACATGACACCACTCCTTAAAGTCAGCAGGCAGATAAAACGCTATTATATCTGCCTGCCTTAAATTTCATTTAAGCTTTATTTGAATTTAGCAGCCTGCTCTAATCTTTTATCAAGCTCGGTCTGTAATTCACCCAGGAAATCCTGTGGATTACATGCATTGTATTTATCCATGTATGTATCCCATGCACTGTCAAAGTCTTTTGCCATAACAACCTTTGGAAGCTCCGCATGCTTAAGTTCGCCAATCTTTGTCCAGGCTACTCCACCAGGAGTGTCTGTGGTAAAGTTGTTAGAGAATGACCACATCGGATACCAGTCTCCAGGTGCATTGTTTGTTCCAAGCATTTCAACGTATGTCTTAACACCATAGGCATCGAAAACCTCTTTTACATCACTGTTAAGACCATCATAGAACTCTCTTGCCTGTCCATCAGGTTTGTTGGCATTGATTCCATCATCACTTGTTCCATTGTACTGTGGGAAGTATGAGTATGGGCATGAATGAGAGGCCTTGTATGCTGTATCAGAAGCCTTCTTTCTCTCATCTGCTGTTTTGTAAAACTCACCATTCTCATCTACTTCATAGTCAGTACCCTTGACACCCCAGTATCTGAGATTGTGGATATCCTGATCAAGAAGATCATTTACAAACTTCATGGCCGCATCTACATCATCACAGGATGTTGTAACAGCAAGACCTGTTGACGCGTTGAAAGCGCCGCCTGCATTGTGCCACTGATTGTCACGGCCGTCGATTGTTACAGGTACTGGAATGTAATCGCATCCCTGCTCATCAAGGCCTGCCTGTTTAATTGCATCACCTGCTGTGTATGCAAAATCCCACCACTGGTCAATCATTCCAAGTACACGTCCTGTAGAAAGCTTAGAGATATATTCATCATATGTCTGTGTGAATGACTCAGGATCTACAATTCCCTTATTATACTCTTCATTGAGCTTCTTGAAATATTTAACTGCTGTATCAGATGTATTATAGTCAAGTACTTTCTTTGTATCAGGATCTACCATACATGATCCATCGTTTGGATATCCGTCAAGGAACTGTGGTGCATTCTCAAGACAGAAATATCTCCAATCTTCACAAAGGATTGTATATGGAATATTTTCTGTTCCATCAGCCATTGTTGGATTTGCTTCATTATATTTCTCGATGAGGTCAAAATACTGATCCAGTGTCTTGATCTCCGGATAGTTAGCCCATTTAAGTACTCTTGCCTGGATCCAGAATGCCTCGTCATTGTGTGTGCAGACTTTCTCGTCTCCCTTTATGCAGCTAAACTGTGGTATCCAGTAGATATGTCCGTCATCCTGACGAAGTTTTTCCCACTCAAGTTCTGTGAAAAGATTTTTGATGTTTGGATATTTCTCGATGTAGTCATCCAGTGGAACAAGTGCGCCTGCATCATATAACTGCTTCTGTCCACTTATACCGTCAATGAAATCAGGATACTCGCCACCTGCGATCATTGTTCCGACTGCCTCATCTGCTGTCTGTCCGGTAAGCCAGGTTTCCTTTACCCTTACACCTGTCTTTTCCTCGATGATCTTCTGGATTTCATTATCATCATTGATTTCAGATCCCGGTACAGCAAAGAATGCATCAAACTCTTTCGCACCTCCAGAGCTACCTTTTTTGCCACTATCATTGCCACATCCGGCAAACAGTGTTGCTGCCATAGTAGCCACAAGCAGCATGCTTACAAATTTTTTTCTTCTCATATTGTAATGTCCTCCCTTTTGATAACTTAATTTTATACTTTTTAAGTTTTCAAACAATCGGAGTAACTATAGTCAAAAACAGGGTAAACTATAGTTTCTCGAAAAAACTATAATTTACCCTGTTTTGCAGTAATATATATTATTCTCCACTTTGCATCTGGCGTCTGAAACGCGCCGGTGTACAGCCTTTTACCTGTATAAACCTGTTCACAAAATAATCCATATCATGATATCCGACTTCCTCTGCTATCTGTATTATCTTCTTATCAGTCCTAAGCAGAAGCTCTGCCGCCCGTTCCATCCTGTAATTGTTCAGATAATCCTTAAAGGACTGTCCGTATTTTTTTCTGAAAAGCTGCCCTAAGTATGCACTGTTTACATAATACTTCTCACTCAGGCTCTTAAGCGTGATGTTCGTGGCATAATTGTCTCTTACTTCCTTTTCTACCATGCCGATCACACCTCTTGACACATTTTTTCTAAGCTGCGACAGATAATCACCATACTCACAGCAAAATCTGGTCATATGCGCACGGCTTCCCCTCTCAATACCGGTCTTAAAGCTGCTCTCACTTATGAGTCGCAAAATCTCCTGCTGATTTACATTATCATCCTGCTCACTTGCCAGGTGTATGAACTGAAACAACAGATAATTAATATTTAAGTTCATGCTTTCCCCATTCATACCCATGCTGGACATCTCATCATAAAATTTGGCAACTGCATTTCTTATCTCAAGATGGTTATTCTGTTCCACTGTCCTAAGCAGCTTATCAAGACTATCTTTACAAAGCACTATTCCATCTGCCGATATCTTTACTTCATCCTCATAGTAATATATGCTCTTTACTATGCGAAAGCCCTGAAACGACCTGAGCATACATGCATTGCCGTATGATCTGGCTATCTTTGATATATCTGATACTTTTCTTCCGACCAGCATAACTATATTCTTTTGTGTATTATCACATATATACCTTCTCAGATCCTCCAGATATTTTCTCTCGGTTTTTGCGGCTTCCTCTGCCATATAATCTGAGAATATAAAGCCTATGTCATACACTTTTTCATTTACAGATACATCAAATACACAATGTGCCGAATCAGCCCCCAGAAAAGCAACACAGCTTTCGTACATCTTGCGCTGTAAGCTTCTCATATCACTATCGAGTATCTCATCACCTGCCGGAAGCTGCTCCACCTGTATCTCAACATACCTTGCTCCACCCTCACACCTCATATTTTCTTTTACATAGTTCAGGTTTACTTCATCATATTTGCCCTGTATCAGAGATATCAGGTGTCTTGCAAGGTATGCCTGTTTCATCTTTTTGTTATCCTCGTCGATCTTGTTTTTCTCGTTTTTGAGCACAAGAACCTTGTTTAGTACCTTAAGCAGCATCTCCTTGTCCACAGGCTTTAGTATGTAATCCGTACAGTCATTCTGCATAGCCTGCTGCGCATAGCTAAAATCTGCATAACCGCTTAATATCACAAAATACACATCTGATTTTTTATCTTTTCTCAAAGTCTCAAGCAGCTCAAGTCCTGTCATCTCCGGCATCCTTATATCGGCTATGACCAGATCCACATTCTCATTTTCAAGAAACTGCAGGGCTTCCTTTCCATTTGAGACCATTCCTGCTATCTCAAATCCTTCATTTTCCCAATCAATGATCACCTTAAGCCCCTGTATTATAAAAGGCTCATCATCCACCAATAATACTTTAAGCATTTTAAATCTCCCTATAAATATGTTTCCGGTATTTTTATCATAACAGTCGTACCGCAGCCTTCCTCACTGTCCACATCAAATACTGCTTTAGATTCCGTTACCATTTTGATACGCAGGCAGGCATTTATCACACCCACTCTGCCACCGGTCTTTAACATATCGATATCTGCATTTTTCATGTTACTTTTCATTTTTTCAAGAGCATCCGGATCAATTCCGCTGCCTGTATCCTCAACCTCTATATGCATGAACCCGGCTTTTTTGAATATACGCACAAATATCCAGCCCGGAGCAGCTTTACTTTCTATGCCATGCACACAGGCATTTTCAACAAAGGTTACAAGCGTAAGTTTTGGCACCTGACATTCCATGCAGTCTGCTTCTATATCTATGTTATAGTTCAGCCGCTCGCCAAACCGGTATTTCTGCAAGGCCAGATAGGCTTTTACAAATTCACATTCCTTTGCAACGGTTACAGCATCATTTCCCCACTCCACATACTGTCTTTGCATGATTGCGAGTTTTTCAACCATATCAGCCGTCTCATTTTCCCTTTTAAGCAGACTGTGCATTCGTATGCTCTCAAGCGCATTAAACAGAAAGTGCGGATTTATCTGGCTGTGCAGTGCAAGAAGCTCTGCATTTTTCTGACTTACAAGCATCTCCTGCTCTTTTAGCTTATTCTTATATACAGTCTGAATCAGCTCATTTGTGCGGCTTACCATCCTGTTGTAATTTTTTATCATGCTGCCGATCTCATCTTTGCTCTCCCTGTCAGTCATAGATACAAGCTTTTCGCTGTCAACTGACTTAAATACCTTTGAAAGCTGTAATATCCTGCTCGTAAAGGAATGGTTAAAGATACTGAACAGACAAAGTGGAAAGAATACATTTATAAGCATCAGAAAAACAATGATCGGTGCATTGTGCATAAGCATGCTCCATATATTACTGCGTGTCTTAAACACATATATATCAAGATCACAGCCATACAAAGAGAGCTTCTGCCTGTATACGGAGTCGCTTATTTTCCCAATCGCCTCCAATGTCTTAAATGGTTTGTTGACTCCACTGTAGGCCCCATTTGACAGCACTATGTCATCTCCATGGCAGATAAGCACTTCATTATCATAATTCATATTCTTAAAAGTACGCATCATGCTGCCATAATTAAACTCTATCTTGAGTACCTTTTCGATATCAGATGAGTAAAAATCCAGCTTTTTCATATAAATCATACGTCTTTCATCTGACAATCCGGCTACGCCTTTTTCATATACAAAAAAGAGTCCTCCGCTTTCCTTCTGCTCCAGAAGTCTGTAAGAATCCGTATTTCTTACAGCAGACATATCATTTACTTTTCCGCCATTTACTATTGTAGGATTGTCAGCATACAGGAAAAATACTATATTGCTCATTCCAAGTGTGTTTTCAAAAAGTGTATCCTGAAAGAAGCTCTGATACTCTGATACATACTCAGCAGAGCTTGTGTATTCCTTTGATATAAAATCGTCTATGCGCTTGCTGATGTAGATACTCTTAGCTGCCTCTTCTGCGTTATTGACCATGCTGCTCAGATTATATCCCACAGCACTTGCTATGCTCGACATTTCATGTCTGCTGCTTTCTTTTTCAGCATTATTTACGATGGAAAGTACCACTGCATCAGTCACTATGAGCGGCAGCATGACACAAAGTACATAAAATATGTAGAATTTTTTTCTGAGTGAATAATCATCAAGCTTTCTCTCAATGGCATTCCATATAGGTCTTCTCATAAACAATTCCTCTGAAATCACTTAAAGGAGCCGACATATGTCCGCTCCTAAAGTCTGTTTTAACTTGTCATTAATTATAAAATAACATATTTATTATTAATAATCTACCCCTGTTTTCTCTCCACATCTTGTGATCTCAATGCGTTCTGTCCGCTTGCCCGTGAGCTTTGTGCTTCTGTCATCAGGCTGCTGTCCTCCTGCGGATATCTCATAAATTCCCGGCACAGCTACACAGCTTCCATCCTCTTCTATCACAGCAAAGTCCCTTGGTGAAAGAGTCAGCTTTACTTTCTTAGTCTCATATGGCTCAAGCTTTACAACCTCAATCCCCTTTAGCTGATATCCCGGCTCATACTCTGCAGCATCAACGTGCCTGATATAGAGCTGAACTATCTCATTTACAGTATATCTGCTGTCATTTGTCACATTTACAAACACCTCAACAGGTTCGTTTACATCACTTTCTGCTTTATCCACTGACAGTCCATCATAGTTTGTCTCACCATAATGCAGTCCATATCCAAATGGATATAACACATACTCATTTGTATAGCGATATGTCCTGTGAGCCATTGAATAATCCGTAAACTCCGGAAGATTTTCGGTGCCCTGATAAAATGTAACCGGCAGTTTTCCACTCGGACTATACTCTCCGAATATAGCTTCCGCAACAGCCTTTCCGCCTCTGGCTCCCGGATACCAGCTGTCTATAATGGCGTCCACATGCTCTTCTGCCCAGGAAAGATCTATCGCACTTCCAGCTGACAGTACAAGTATTACCGGCTTTCCTACTGCTGCAACAGCCTCTAAAAGTTCCTCCTGAAGTCCCGGAAGCATAAGCCCCAGCTTGTCACCGCTTGCATATTCATTTCCGGCATCACCCTCTTCACCTTCTATAGTTGCATCAAGTCCAAGACACATTACGACCACATCTGACTGTTCTGCCATGATGAGGGCTTCCTTAAATCTGTCCTTTTCCTCTGCAAGTCCCTGTACTTTGTCCTTGTACAGATGGCAGCCCTCTGCATAAAGCACTCTTGTATCCTCTCCAAGATATTGCTGCAATCCCTCAAGTGGAGTGATATATCTTGATGAGGTACCATAATAATTTCCTATAAGCGCATCCCTGGAGTTGGCATTTGGTCCGATGACCGCAATAGTTTTAACATTTTTTCTGTCGAGAGGCAGGAAATTGTCCTTATTCTTTAAAAGTACAAGACTTCTTCTGGCAGCCTCCACAGAAAGCTCCACATGCTCCTTACATTCTACAACCTCATACGATATGTCCTCATATGGCGATGGATAATCCTTCATCATGCCCAGACGGATACGCACCTCCATCAGCCTTTCTACTGCTGCCGTGATTGCCTCGTCTGAAACCAGTCCCTTGTCATAAGCATCCTTAAGATGTAAAAATGCACTTCCACAGTTTAAGTCACAGCCGTTGTTTACAGCCATAGCAGCCGATTCCTCAACTGTATCCGTCACATGATGGTGTTCGTGGAAATCAAGTATTGCCCAGCAGTCTGACACCACATGACCTTCAAATCCAAACTCGTCACGCAGTATATCCTTAAGCAGTGTCCTGCTTCCGCAGGCAGGTTCTCCATTTACCCTGTTGTAAGCCCCCATGACAGCCTCAACCTTTGCATCCTTTACACACCGCTTGAAGGCATACAAATATGTATCATACATATCATGCTTTGATGCTTTCGCATCAAACTCATGTCTTATGGCTTCCGGACCGCTGTGTACCGCAAAATGCTTTGCACATGCTGCCGATTTTAAGTGATCCGGATCATCTCCCTGCAATCCCCTTATATATGCGCAGCCAAGCTTACCTGTCAGGTACGGATCTTCCCCGTATGTCTCATGTCCCCTGCCCCATCTTGGATCTCTGAATATATTTACATTAGGTGCCCAGAAGGTAAGTCCCTTGTATATTCCGTGATCACCCTTTTTTGAAAATTCATTGAACTTTCCACGACCCTCTGTTGATACAACATCTCCTATCTTTTCTATCAGGTCAGTATCAAAAGTTGCCGCAAGACCTATCGCCTGAGGAAATACTGTAGCAACACCGGCTCTTGCTACTCCATGAAGAGCCTCATTCCACCAGTTGTATTCCGGTATCCCCAGTCTTTCTATAGCCGGTGACTCATACAGCATCTGACTTATCTTCTCATCTATTGTCATCTGCGATACTAGTTTTTTTGCATATTCTATAGTTTTTTTACTCATAGTGACTTCTCCTTTAATTTATATAATGATTTTACCAGATTCATGCAGTATTTTCTTTCTAATTGTTGCCCCACAATGTTCAAAAATTGCTATTTGTGCTATAATAACTATATTCACGCAAATGCGCATAAATATCAGCCGTATGGAGACAAGTATATATGATCGAAAATCTGAATGGAATACATGAGACAGTAAAATATAAAGAAAACAGCAATGTAAAGCTTTTTATAAATGCGGAAGCAGAAGATTATCCCATTCACTGGCATACTCCCATGGAGATTATCATGCCACTTGAAGGCGGCTATACAGTGCAGATTGGGGATGATTTGGTACATCTCAATGAGAGTGATATTATCTTTATAGCTTCCGGTGTAAAACACAGGCTTATCGCACCTGACACCGGAAAAAGGCTTATCCTGCAGATTGAGTGGTCTGCTGTCTCAAAAATAAAGGAATTAAATTCCATACTTACCCTTATAGCACCTGCTATAACGCTAACCCCGGAAACTTCCGGTGATATCCACAGCAATATCCGTAAACTTCTGCTTGATATATCAGATGAATACCAGACCGACTCATTTCTATCAGAAGCCGTGATCTACTCCAAAATGCTTGAAGTACTTGTCCTTATTGGAAGACATCATACTGCCAGCAGTTGTAATTTTAATGTCGGCAGACACAAACAGCAGGAATATCTGGAGCGTTTTCTGTCTATCTGTGAGTATATCGATACACATTGTACTGAGGACATAACACTTGATGAAATCTCAAAAATAGCCGGATTCAGTAAATATCACTTTACCCGGCTATTTAAGCAGTTTACCAATAATACCTTTTACAAATACTTAAATCAGAAAAGAATAGAGCTTGCCCTGACCCTTCTGGCTAATCCCAATATATCTGTCACCGAGACTGCAATGCAGTCAGGCTTTGCAAATCCATCCACTTTCATAAGGGTGTTCAAAGCTGAAAAGGGCTGCACCCCGACTGAATTTCGCAAAATGTTTATTGGGTGAGCATTATGTATGAAAATTCTGCATAGTTATCACTATTGCTGCCATTTGAGGATGCATACATACCGACCGTACAGCCCACAAAGCCACCTGCTTCTTCTGTGGTATATGGCAGCAGACTTATTTTTTCTGCGACTTTTACGCTCTTTTCGGCCGTACCTATCCATATAGATGCTTCCTGTTCCTTACAGATCATACATATATTCCACAGTGGATTTTTTTCTGTAATGCTGTACTCCATAATATCTGCCACTGCTATCTTTTTGTCAGTTCCCTTAATATGTGTAGTCACCACAAATACCAGCCTCCCGGCTTCCATTGTTATCTCAGCGCGAAGATGATTCTCATTGTTCTGGAAAAGTACAAGTCCTGCCGTCTCATTATCCGACTGTGGGATAAAACGCACTGCTGTCTTTACCGTAAACTCATAGCCCTTCTGTCTTAGTCCAAGAAATGCGCTTGTGCCAAGATCAGCGATCTGCTCTTTGTTTGTGTACAGTCTCAGTACTCCCGGATTTTCCTTAAGGGAGTAAAAAGACTCGTCGCGTTTTCCTATTCCAACCAGCCTCTTATCAGGCTTGGCTTCGCAGAAAGTTATAAAATCATTTTCTGATATCTCATCTATAAATCTGCACTCTTCAAGCGGTATATCTACCGTATCCTCAAGGTGTCCTATCCCGGGTGCTATTACCGGCCATTCGTTTTCCCATATTGTTTTTGCAATAAAGGTTTCCCTGCCCATGCTGCTGTGCTTTTTGCATGGTCTTGACGCAAGCATGACCACATACCAGTTTCCGTTTATATCATCCACCAGATCACCATGTCCTGCATAGATGACCGGATAATCCATCCCCAGATTTCTGTGTGTAAATATCGGATTTCTCGGACATCCCTCAAACCATTTAAAAAGCTCCGTGCTTCTTGCTATCGTTATACTGTGCTCCGGTCCGGTGCCGCCCTCTGCATGCATCAGATAATAATATCCGTTTATCTTGTAGATATGTGGTCCTTCCGGCCATATGCAGCCCTTTACAGCACCTTTCCATATGGCCATGCTCCTGCCCTTAAGCTTCATGGTTCCAAGATCAAGCTCCTGTATCCATATCTCCCAGTCTCCATTGTAGCGTACTCCTTCAGGGTTTGGGCGTGTGCCACAGTAATAACATCTGCCGTCATCATCAAAGAAAAGGCTTGGGTCTATTCCGACTGCTTCTTCTCCCAAATAATACGGATCAGACCACGGTCCAGCGGGATCCTGTGCTGTCACTATAAAATTGCCGCCATGCGATACATTGGTCGTTATCATATAAAAAGTTCCTTCATGATATCTTATGGTCGGTGCAAAAATACCTCTCGATATTTCTTCATTTTCCACGCATAGCTGCGATGGTCTGTCAAGTATATTGCCAATCTGCTCCCAATGAGCCAGATCCCGGCTATGAAATATGGGAACACCCGGTGCATACACAAAGCTTGATGTCACCAGATAATAGTCTTCCCCGACTCTACATATTGATGGATCAGGATAAAAACCTGAAAGTATTGGATTTTTTGCTGTTACCATGTCTCTTACCTCTCATTCTCTATAATACATATCCAAAGCCCAGTATCGTAAACTGCTTGTCTCTGTCTTCCTCTGCAATTTCAATTCTTACAACATGATTTTCACTGGTCTTATTGTTAAATATTATTACCGCATTGCAATGCTGCCAGTTATTGATATGTGGATCAGCCGTAAAATGATATTCTCCGTCCACATATACCTTCGCTTTTCCCACGTTTACCTCTCCCGAATCCTTAAATACAAGGAGAAGTGCCCTGCACTCCATCTCAAGCTCGAAATACGCTTTTACCCTGTTTAATGTATTTTTTGTGCCATCATACATCCAGTTATACGGGAATTCCGGAGTCAGTGAAAGCTGATCATCCATCTCAACGCTTTGCAGCTGTGTATCTGTCGAATCAAAGCCACCCTCGTCAATATATGCCTTTGCATATATATCCTTTTTGTCGAGCAGTCTTATATTTTCAAAGCTGTTTCCTATTACCGGTGCAAGATTTAGTTTTTCCTGCAATATTTTTTCCTCTGTCAGTCCCAGTTCAAATGCATTCAAACTTGCATGCCCTGCCTGATCTATTTTTTCAAAAAGATACTCTATGCAGTCTGCCATGACGGAATGGCCTGCATTGCCCGGATGAAACATATCATAGAAAAACTGATTTTTGGTTATTACCCTTCCCTCGTCATTTTTTAATGCAAACTGAGGGGAAACCGCATCCAGCACGCTTACCATTGGCAGATCATAGAGCTTTCCAACCGGGCTTAGGCGGTCTTGAAGGTTCCAGTCATTTGCAAATACTGAAAAAAGCAATATGACTGCCGGTTTACATGGCAGATTAAGTACTTTACGTACAAGGCTTTCATAGCAGTCACCCTTTGTCTCATCCCCCTCATCATTTACAGCAAATTCAATAACTACTATATCAGGCTGCTGTCCGTCTCTTAGTACATCCCTGTCAAATCTGATCATTCCCAGCTCCGATGGTGTGCCGCCCACACCGGCTTTTATGAATTTCACATTATTCTTTGCAGAAAAACGCTTCTGGAAAAGCTGATAGGATTTGTATGCATAGCACTCTGTATTTATAGGTGTCGCACCTGCTCCCTGTGTGATAGATCCACCGATGTATGCAAGTGTTACCTCTTTTCCGGCTCTAGTCTTTTCGATGGCTTTTCTTATGCGGTATGCATTTCCCATATTCATAAGCGAATGACTTATCATGCTGCAGTATTCATCAGAGTTCATATCCACCTCTGTTTCCTCAATATCTGCCGGAGCCTCATAGCCGTCATTCAGATACAGTCTAACACTCGCTTTTCCCATGATATCCGGTGTATTAAATATGAACTTTATCTGTCCCGGTATATCATCATCCGGTGTCCACTTATAATCTGACAGGTATATCTTTCTCTCCATTCCATCACCTGTCAGCTTTACCTTAAGATTAGTACCGCCTCCGTACAAGTCCTGCTTTCCGTACATCTGAAACACAAATTCGATCTGTTCGTTTTGATTATCTGTTTCCACAGATACACCTATGCTGTGTACAAGCCTGCCAAAACCTTCCACTGTCTCTAACAGTCCCAGTTCCTCTTTATTTTCTATATTTCCGGCTATCTGTGCACTGTTTATCAGTCTTCCGTCGCTTTCATATATAAAATGTATAATGCTTCCATCTTCCTGTACTGAGCCGTATATATCCTTATCCTTCATGATGTAGAAATAAGGTCTTTTTCTTTCCGGATCCTTTGGTGCTTTTGGACCTGCCATCTTTCTGCCTCCTTGTTGTGTCGATCTTATCAGCTATAATGATTATATGATACAAAAACTCCCGGTGCTTTGCACCGGGAGAAATTATAGATATTTGTCCTGTCTTTTATAGTTTATGACTGCTT
>OHHZ01000438.1_pt1 | contig 19767 bp, 14 predicted proteins | sample 1568081 | NCBI WGS metagenome assembly OHHZ01 (sample SAMEA3879597, study PRJEB24766) | human gut metagenome | biome: human-associated habitat; feature: feces | place: USA | collected 1985/1987
CCTCACAGCCTATAAAAGCACCACAAAATCTGCTGCTCTATGGTAAGTTAAACTCCGGTTATAACACTGATTGAATGTGAAGGTCAGGCTGAGTCGAAAGATCAATGCAGCTTCCATCCATCAGCTGGATGATCGGTTTTGATAAGCGGTTACGGTTTAGCATTACAATATTAGCGACTCTTCCGTCATTGAGGAGAACACGATTATTCTGATAAGTGCCTGCAATGTGGGACAGGAATGTCAGAATAAATTTTGGATTATATTTGGAAAGACCATCATGTTCAAAATTGTTAATTACCTGGAAGACACAGAGCGGTGCGCGGTAAGAGCGCGCAGCGGTCATGGCATCGTATACGTCTGCGATGGAAACAATTGCCGCATATTCATCAATATCGGATTGAGACAAACCGGTTGGATAACCACTGCCGTCACTTCTCTCGTGATGGCAGAGAACTGCTTTTTTCACGTGAGAGTCTAATGGGAGTGATTTTAATATGTCATAACCAAATTTTGGATGCTGTTTTACAAGGGCAAATTCCTCATCGGTATATTTTCCAGGCTTATTGAGAACTTCGGCAGGAATTTTTAATTTTCCAATATCATGTAAGGCGCCTGCTAAGGTCAGTGTGTCTAATTCTTCGGGTGAAAACTTTAACCAGCGTCCAAGTCTGCGGCTGATCAGAGAGACATTCAGTGAATGTGCATAGACCGAATCCTCTACGGAGCGCATATTGTGAAGCATATCAAAAAGTTCTAAGGATGTTTTGCAGGAATAATATAATTCCTTCGTATCAGACAGAAGCTGTTCATAATTTAAAGACTTATGATAGATGACACAATCTTCCAGAACCGTGCGGTAAGTGGCGATTACTCTGGAATAGGAAATCTGAAAATTCTGGAATTCTTTAGAGCAGACAACCTTCTGCGAATAAGAAGGTGCCTGGGCTTCCGGTTTTACAACATGGGAAGGAACTTCGACTTGTTCCTCTTTTTTTGTGGCAGGAATTGGATCTTCTGTGACCGATACCTGCGGGATCGCATAAAATTTAATGCGGGAAATGAGACGATCCGTGAGAGAAACTCCATTTTCAACGATCAACTGACCGCCTTTGGTACGGACTTCTCCAGCAGTTACCATCCCTGGTACTAATTCATCCGTTGGATAATATTTTGTCATTTGCATACCCCAATCTATACATTTTATTATAAAATAGTATAAGATTGCACAAAATGAAAGTCAATAGATACTGCTGGCAGAAATTCCCATAAAATATAGTTTTTTAGAAAGAACAAATAGTAGTATACATTCCACATGGTTTGTATATCATTTTGAAAAAACTCTTGACAGAGAGGCGGTTAGATAGTATTGTATAGCACGTGAGATTTGAAACAGTTTATGTTTCAGTCTGTGTAAACAGATTTGAAAATTCAATATTGTATAAGATGTAATTAGAAAGAGATTTTTAATTACGGAAAATTTTCTTATTCAGAGTGATGGAGATACATAGGATCTATGAAGTCACGGCAACCCCTCTACGGAAGGTGCCTACCTGAGCGAGCAAATATTTGGATGATTTATCCAAGACTATATTTTATAGTTCGAACAATAAGAGGATTTGATAATCTGATGATTTATTAACTCCGCTTGTTTGTGACAGCGGAGTTTTTTAGTTACCAAATGAACAGCCAGAAGAAAGGAAAGAACAAATGGAAAAATTATTATTTACATCCGAGTCCGTTACAGAAGGACATCCGGACAAAATGTGTGATGCCATCTCTGATGCCATCCTTGATGCATGTATGGAACAGGATCCAATGAGCCGTGTAGCATGTGAGACAGCAAGCTGTACAGGATTTGTGCTTGTAACAGGTGAGATTACAACAAAAGCACAGTTAGATATTCCTTCCATCGTTCGTAAAACAGTCAACGAGATCGGATACAACGACGCAAAAACAGGTTTTGACGGACATACATGTGCAGTGATGGTAGCGCTTGACCAGCAGTCTCCGGATATCGCTATGGGTGTTGACAAAGCATTGGAAGCAAAAGAAAACAAAATGTCTGACGAGCAGTTAGAGGCAATTGGTGCCGGTGATCAGGGTATGATGTTTGGTTATGCAACAAATGAGACACCGGAGTTAATGCCATATCCGATCTCCCTTGCACACAAACTTGCTTTACAGCTTACAAAAGTGCGCAAAGACGGCACATTAAAATATTTAAGACCAGACGGAAAAACACAGGTTTCTGTAGAGTATGATGAGAATGGCAAGCCAAAGAGATTAGAGGCAGTTGTATTATCCACTCAGCATGACGAGGATGTAACACAGGAACAGGTCCATGAGGATATCAAAAAATATGTATTTGATCCAATCCTTCCAATAGAATTAGTAGATGCAGAGACAAAATTCTTCATCAACCCAACCGGCCGTTTCGTGATCGGTGGACCACACGGTGATGCAGGTCTTACCGGACGTAAAATTATCGTAGATACCTACGGTGGATATGCCCGTCACGGCGGCGGAGCTTTCTCAGGAAAAGACTGTACAAAGGTTGACCGTTCCGCAGCTTACGCAGCACGTTACGTTGCAAAGAACCTTGTAGCAGCAGGTCTTGCAGAAAAATGTGAGATTCAGTTGTCTTACGCAATCGGTGTTGCACAGCCAACCTCTATCATGGTAGATACTTTTGGAACAGGAAAACTTTCTGATGAAAAACTGGTTGAGATCGTTCGTGAGAACTTTGATCTCCGCCCGGCAGGAATCATCAAAATGCTTGACTTAAGAAGACCAATTTACCGTGGAACAGCAGCTTACGGACATTTCGGACGTACAGACTTAAATCTTCCGTGGGAAGCAACAGATAAGGCGGAAGCATTAAAGAAATATTTATAATCAGCGTTGAGCAGATTAATTTATGAAAAGTTTAGAATCTTTTTCGGAAAATGTCATAGGATTTCGGACGGTTCATGCTATAATAGGTCATAGGGTTTATCCTTGTGGCCTATTTTGTTTCTATGGATACAAAAGTGGGTGAACAAGGGTAGAAACATAAACATTCATAGAAGGAAAGCGTATGAAGTTTAAGAATAAGATTATTATTTCATTCTGCATCATTATATTTGTACCGATTTTCCTTGCAACACTGGTTTTGTTCAGTATGCAGCACATTCAGATGCGGGCAATCGAGCAGACCTATGGTGTCGAAGGGGACGGATACAGTTATTTTTCCAATTCTGTCCAGCTTCTGAGCCGGTTTACAAGAGAAATCTATAGGGAAGTATACAAGGTGGCAGACAACCAGCCGGAGAAATTGGAGGATGGAGCATACCTTGAGAAGATCAACCAGCAGTTGGAAGAAAAAGCGTCCTATCTCATCGTCCGGAAAGGACAGGAGCTGGTATATATAGGAAAAAGCGCAGGGACATCGCTTTTGACGGAGCTTCCGGAGTATGGAAGTGCCGATGGCAATGCGGATTCCGGGACATACATGGATGGTGAGGAGCAGGCACTGGTAAAACAGATTGATTTTGTTTATCCGGATGGTGCAAAGGGCAGCATTTTTATCGTGACCAGATTAGAGGAGATGGTTCCTGAATTAAAAAGTCTTCTGATCGATATTATGGTTTCCATTGTGCTGATCCTTGTTCTGACAGCATGTATGCTGACGGTATGGATTTATACCAGCCTGATCAATCCAATCAAAAAATTGCAGGCTGCCGCACAGAATATTAAGGAGGGCAATCTTGATTTTACGATCGAGGCAGAGAGCAGGGATGAGATCGGGGAACTCTGCACAAGTTTTGAAGAGATGCGGCAGAGGCTGAAAGACAATGCCGAAGAGAAAATCAATAGCGAGAAAGAAAATAAAATGTTGATCAGCAACATTGCACACGATCTGAAAACGCCGATCACTGCGGTAAAAGGATATGCGGAAGGATTGATGGACGGTGTTGCGGATACCCCGGAAAAACGGGATAAGTATATCCGGACAATTTATAATAAAGCAAATGAGATGGATACGCTTATCAATGAGCTGACGCTCTATGCGAAGATCGATACGAACCGTATACCGTACAATTTTGCCAAAATCAATGTTGGTGAATACTTCAATGACTGCATTGAGGAGATCGGACTGGATCTTGAGTCAAAAAATATCGGACTGGCATACTTTAATTATACGGATGGATCGACACAGATCATTGCGGATCCGGAACAGCTTCGCAGAGTGATCCACAATATTATTGGAAATTCCATTAAATATCTGGACAAGCAGAGAGGACTTATCAACATCCGTATCAAGGATGTGGGTGATTTTATCCAGGTGGAGATCGAGGATAACGGCAGAGGAATTGCAGCGGCGGATCTGCCATACATTTTTGATCGTTTCTACCGGGCGGACGCTTCGAGAAATTCCGCAACCGGTGGCAGTGGAATCGGATTGTCAATTGTGAAAAAAATTATTGAAGATCACGGTGGTAAAATATGGGCGACCAGCAAGGAGTCCATCGGAACAGTTATGTATTTTGTAATCAGAAAATATCAGGAGGTGCCAAATGAGCAGAGTATTAATAGTTGAAGATGAAGAAGCGATCGCAGATCTTGAAAAAGATTATCTGGAATTGAGCGGATTTACCGTAGAGATCGAGAATAACGGAACAGCAGGATTGAAAAGAGCATTGTCCGAGGAATTTGACATGTTCATTTTAGATCTTATGCTTCCGGGAACGGATGGATTTGAAATCTGCAAAAAGATCCGTGAGGAAAAAAATACACCAATTCTTATGGTTTCAGCCAAAAAAGATGATATTGACAAGATCAGAGGTCTTGGACTTGGTGCGGACGATTACATCACAAAACCATTTTCTCCAAGTGAGCTGGTAGCGCGGGTGAAAGCACATCTCGCCAGATATGAGCGCCTGATCGGAAGCAGTGAGGCAAAAAATGATATCATTGAGATCCGTGGTATCCGCATTGACAAGACAGCACGCCGTGTCTGGGTGAACGATGAGGAAAAACAGTTTACAACAAAAGAATTTGATCTTCTTACCTTTTTGGCAGAAAATCCAAACCATGTGTTTACAAAGGAAGAATTGTTCCGGGAAATCTGGGATATGGAATCCGTCGGAGATATTGCAACAGTTACCGTGCATATCAAGAAGATCCGCGAAAAGATCGAGATGAATACCAACAAACCGCAGTATATAGAAACAATCTGGGGGGTTGGGTACAGATTTAAATTATAAAACAAGAAGCAATGTGTTTTGTGGCACATTGCTTCTTGTTTTATAAAGGCTTTCTCGCCTTGATTTTCGTAAATTCTATAATTTCTTTTTTGTCTTCATCAGATATTTTATTAAAATAGAAAAGTAATTCCCGTTCCAAATTTGTGTTAAACATATATTTTTTCTTATTAGAAGGATCATTAAAAAATTCAAGAAATTCTGATAAATCGGTGCTTGCCTGTGTTGGCGCAGGCGCATCGTAAGATTCCTCCCTGTCAATATCGATTGTCAGATGAAGCAGATCATCAACGGAAATATTATAAAGCCCTGCTAATTTGTAAAAGGCTTCCGCATCCGGTGTGCGTTTCCCGGTTTCGTAATGGCTGTATGTCTGCCGTACAACACCCAATACCTCCGCAACATAATCCTGTGTGTAGTTATTGACTTTGCGCAATTCTTTTAACTTCTGTGGAAGTAGTTTGTTTTTCATATAAATACCACCTTTGCTATTAGTATATTTTTATCTGTGCCTTAGATGTAGCAAGGTGTAGCATATCAGACAACAAAAGTTAAAATGTTAACACTGATTGGCATTGAAATTGTAACAAAATGTTGCGGAAAAAATAAAGTTACTATTAATTATGCACAAAATAACAACATTTATTCACTGGAAAAATAGATTGTTGATTGTAAAAATGTAACAAAGTGTAGCAAAATATAAAAACAGATGTTAACAAATTGTAGCGAAAAGACGATATAAATGATACAAAACGTAGCAAATGGAATTGCGATGAAAAACAAGGAGGCTAAATCCTCTCCTCACCATTAGGTTCGGATTTTTCCTTCGGAAAAACATGGAGGATTTATGTTAAAGATTTCACTGAAACAAGGTCAGTATGTAAATATCGGAGATAACATCCGCGTAGTTTATGTGGGTGGAACAGGAAATCATGGAAGGCTTATGATCGATGCGCCAAAAGAGGTCAAAATCGCAAGGAGCACCGTGGAACAAAATCCGGAGCGCAGAAAAGATACTTATTATCCGGAACCTGCGATCTCAAAAGAAGCACAGGACGAGATCAAGAAGATTTTATGGAATGAACGCATGAAAGCGGAAACAAAAAAAGATGCAGAAAGAATGAGCCATTAAGTTCATTAAAAACATCGCACAATCATCTGGTAATAGACAGGGCACAACCCGGGACGCTCTGTTTGTTATAAATAATGCCGGAAAAGGAAGTCCGGTCAAAAACATAATAACTCATCATAAGGATGAGACAAGGAGGATTATATTATGGTAGTACAACACAATTTACAGGCAATGAATGCTAACAGAATGTTAAATGTAACAACAGGGGCACAGAGTAAATCAACAGAGAAATTATCTTCTGGTTACAAGATCAACCGTGCAGCAGATGATGCAGCAGGTCTTTCAATTTCTGAGAAAATGAGAAAACAGATTCGTGGTCTGGATCAGGCATCTTCTAATGCACAGGATGGTGTATCAGCAGTTCAGACAGCTGAGGGTGCTTAGACAGAAGTTCACTCCATGTTACAGAGAATGAATGAGTTGGCAGTTCAGTCTGCAAATGGAACGAATGCACAGTCTGATCGTCAGGCGATTCAGGACGAGATTGATCAGCTTGCAACAGAAATTGATCGTGTATCAGAAACAACAAAGTTCAATGAAATATATTTGTTAAAAGGTGATACAAAGACTGCAAGTAAGGCTAACTTCATGAAGAGTACGTATGTAATGGGTAAAGACTTGTTTGCAAAAGGTGGTAAAACCAAACTTTCTGCGGACCAGCTTAAAGAAGAATTAGCAAAGGGAAATAGGGTATATACAGTGGCAGAAGCCAATGCAGGAGATCAGACAGATGCTAATATAGCAGAAGCTGGAAAAGATTATGTGTATGCAACAAAATTATACGATGCCAAGGGTAAAGAAGTATCAGCAGAGCAGATAGCTGATTCAAAAAATGCAGATGGATCAACAGCAACTAATTATTATGTTAATGAAAAAGGTGCAGTTGCAAATGCTATTGCGATTACAGCAGCAGATGCTAAAGCAAAAAACATTCAACCGTTTGACGTAAATGGTGAGCTTTCCTTTAACCTTCATGTTGGGGCAGATTCAGCAGCAGATAATAAGATTGCAGTCAAAATCGAATCAATGAGTGCAGCAGGAATTGGCGTGAAGGATCTTAAAGTTGACACAGAAGATGATGCTACAGCAGCAATTGACCGTATTGCAGAGGCAGTGGCAAAGGTTTCTTCCCAGCGTTCCGCTCTCGGTGCTGTTCAGAACAGACTTGAGCATACGATCGACAACTTAGACAACGTTGTAGAGAACACAACAGCAGCTGAATCCCGTATCCGTGATACAGATATGGCTGAAGAGATGGTTAACTACAGCAAGAACAACATTCTTGCACAGGCAGGTCAGTCTATGCTTGCACAGGCTAATCAGTCTACTCAGGGTGTACTCTCTCTGTTACAGTAATTTGTGTAAAATGTATCAAAAAAGAAGCTCGCAGTTTTGTGGGCTTCTTTTACTAAGTTATTGCTGTAGCTTTTTCAATTCATCAATTGATAGACCAGTAGCACGAGAAATATTCTCTAAAGACAGCAGATTAAGCTCCAATAGATGACGTGCAGTATTAAGGACACCCTTTTGAATACCAGCCTCATACTCCGCTTTCCGAAGTTTCTTCTCTTCTTCTTCCTTGTCATATTCAAATATACTCATACTGATAACCTCCGCGCGGTTCTTTCGAAGAAAATCCGCAAGAATATTTTCTTTGATACATTCATCAACAGCACGTTCCACCGCCTCGTTCAGAGACAGGTCGGCTGTGTATTTTCGCACTTTTGCAACATATTGCGCATATTCCCTTAGCGTTTTGCAATGCTCCATAAGAAGGGCATTGTGACCTTCATTGATATTTAAGACAGTTACGATCAGTTCCAGTTTTGGCTCACCCGACAGATGTTCAAAAGCAGAGGAAAGTCTGTGCTCAAAAACATCGCAAACTGGATCAGAACCATTATAAAACTCAATAAAATTAGGAGTAGGTATCTTTTGCAGGCTGGATGAGTATAAAGATTTTTGATCCAGCATTTTTTGATATTCACTGCTAATGTAAAATAAATCACGAAGTGGCATATTTGGATTGTAAGTCGACTGATGTTCGTACAGGTATAAATTCGTGTCAATGATAAATGCCAGATCGTTTTTCATTCCCATATAGATAGCGTTTTCCAAAGTAACAATCTCTAAATCATCCGGATTCGTATAGTCTCTGCTGTTTACTGCATTGTAAAGCGAGAGCAGATTCTTTTTGTCTGAAAATAACATCCGGAAAACAGTATCTTTGTAGTTGCGATTTGCAGAAACTGCTCCTGCTGTAGTTGATTTGTAACGATCTTGTGGTCGCATTGCCATAGGCTTTCCTCCTTATCACGGTGGACGGCAGATGCACATAAATGCATCGTGCCTCCGGCAGGAGAATAGAGCATTGTAAAAATAGTTTTCATCCGTTTCCTGCTTTTAAATTGGTTAATGGGTAATAAAAGCATAGATACGAAATGAATGACACCGATTGTTTTTGATAATCGAGTGCTTCCTAGAATACAGATGGCTCATCAGCCACAAAGATTTTGTAAAATATGCTTTGGGATATTGTATCATACCAACATCAGAAAATGCAATGGAGAAAATAGTAAAATTTTAAATATTATGAGTACTAAAAAAATGAATAAAAGCATTCATTCAAATCTCCGCAACAGTAGCCCAAACAAAAGAATCATGCTACAATGAACAAAGGAAGATAAAAACAGCAGAAATGCCATAGAATAACGAAGGAGATCATCAGACATGAACATAAATATTTTATATGAGGATGAGGAGGTTATTGTCTGCGAAAAACCGGCGGGGGTTGCGGCGCAGACAAGACGGTTAGGACAGGCGGACATGGAAAGCCTTCTGAAAAATTACCGGGCAGGAAAGGGAGAACAGCCGTATATCGGGGTGGTACACAGGCTGGATCAGCCGGTGCGCGGAGTGATGGTTTTTGCCAAAACAAAAGAAGCTGCGGCGGATTTAAGCCGTCAGGTGCAGACAAAAATGGCAGATAAATTTTATTATGCGGTGACAGACGGTGTGCCGGAACAGAAAAAAGGTACATTGGAAGATTACCTGCTCCGGGATGGAAAAACAAACACTTCAAAAGTGGTATCTAAAAGTACGGAGGGCGCAAAGTCAGCAAGGCTGGACTATGAAGTGACCGCACAGAATAAAACGAACGCCATTCTCCGGATCCGGTTAGACACCGGAAGGCATCATCAGATCCGGGTACAGTTAGCAAATGCAGGAATCCCGATCGTAGGGGATACGAAGTATAATTTTAAAGAGACAATGACACGGAGTGGAAACGGTCTTTTACTCTGCTCTTATAAAATCGGATTTAAACATCCAAAGACACATAAAAAAATGGAGTTCGAAATCAGGAATCCATTTCTCATCTGAGACAGAAACGCAGGAGTTACAAATAACTTCTGCGTTTTTGCTATAAAAATAGTTACTGTTCACTCAGCAGTAAAACACTTGCTGTTTTGCTGCGTAAGAAAGTGATTCAGGAGTGAGCAGACTCCTTTTGTGAAGCAAAAACTGAAATGAGTCAGCGAATCGTTACTGGAACGAAGTATGAGTGAACAGTAACGAAAAATAGAATAAAATCACGAAAAATGTCGAAAATAGAGTGGTAAAATAAGCATAATGTGCTAAAATACAAATAGGATTTAAAATTGGGTTCATAAAATAAAAAAGATGTAGTAGGAGGTATGGGTATGAACAATATTAAGGTGAGAACAAAATTAGTTATTGTAATGGTGATTGCACTGATCGCACTGGCACTATGCGCCGTCATTTCCAACACAAGCCTGTCAGGACTTGGAAATAATGCGTTAGACATTATCGAGAATGATATGCGTTCCTCGTATGATGAACAGATCAAGGCACAGGTAGATAATGTAATATCTCTTTGCCAGAGCATTTACAATCGGTATGAAAAAGGTGAATATACCTTAGACGAGGCAGAAAAACTTGCAGCAGACCAGATTCGTGATCTGCGTTACGGCAATAATGGATATTTCTGGGTAGATACCTATGATGGAACAAACGTAGTCCTTCTCGGCAATGACACAGAGGGAACAAATCGTATGGATGCAGTGGACACCAATGGATTTGCGTATATGCAGGCGATCATCAACGCAGGAAAGCAGGAAGACGGCGGTTTTACGGATTATGTATTCCCGAGAGAGGGTGAGACGGAGTCTTCTCCAAAACGTGCTTACAGCAAGGCATTTGAGCCATTTGGCTGGGTACTTGGAACCGGAAATTACACGGACGATATTGATGATGATGTACTGGATGTCAAAAATGAATTTTCTTCCTATGAATCCAACAGCAGAATGGCGATCATCGGAATCGCTGTTGTCATGGAAGTAATCTTAATTTTAGTCCTGACACTGATCATAGCCAGCATTGTGAAACCATTGAAAAAGAGCCTTACCCACATTAACGAGATAGCGCAGGGTGATTTTTCAAAAGAATTTGAACAGGATCTGTTAAAGAGAAAAGATGATTTTGGACAACTGGCAGATTCGCTTGAGAAAATGCGCTCTGAGATGAAGGAACTGATTGGAGAGGTGAAATCAGAAGCATTAGAGATCACCGGCATGGTGCAGGAGATTGATACAAGTCTTCAGGCATTAGATGATCAGATTGAAAATGTATCTGCGACAACGGAGGAGCTTGCGGCAGGTATGGAGGAGACAGCGGCATCTTCGGAAGAGATGAATGCAATGTCACATGAGATTGAGAGCGCTGCGAAGAGTATTGCAGAGAGATCTCAGGATGGCGCTAACGAGGCAGATGAGATCAGGGAACGTGCTGTGAAAATCAAAAAAGATACAGACGAAAATGACAGACGTACCAGATCGATTCATGAGGAGATTAATGAGAGCCTGACCAAAGCACTCGAAGATATTAAGGTTGTGGATCAGATCAATGTTCTTGCCAAATCAATCATGGATATTACCGGACAGACGAACCTTCTGGCTTTGAATGCATCCATTGAGGCTGCCAGGGCGGGAGAGGCAGGAAAAGGATTTGCGGTTGTTGCAGATGAAATCCGTGTATTGGCAGAGCAGTCAAAAGCCGCAGTTGCCCATATTCAGGAAGTGACTGGCAATGTGACCGCAGCCGTTGAGAATCTTGCAAATGATGCAGAGAGGCTGCTGGAGTTTGTCGGAAATGATGTTGTGGAGAGTCTTGGAGGATTTGCAGAAATGGCAAATTCCTATAACAGTGATGCTGCCAATGTAGATTCTCTTGTAACGGACTTCTCGGCATCATCAGAGCAGCTGCTCGCATCCATTAACGGAGTGATGGATGCTATCTCCGATGTCAGCAAGACTGCGACAGAGGGAGCTACCGGAACAACGGATATTGCTGAAAAAGTAGGAAACGTTGTGCAGGAGGCAGAGGCAATTAAACAGAAGGCAGAGACAACCTATCATTCTGCTGAAAAACTACAGAAAAATGTGGAACGTTTTATTGTTTAACGGATATGGGATATTGATATAGAATGTGACAAAACAGCAAGCGTTTTTTTGGAGCAAAAGGGGATCGTATGATAGAAAAGTATTATAATGGGGTTATCGAACAGGTCGCAGGAGGAATCGGAAATGTAGAACATAACAGTATCCTTGTGCGGTATAGCAATGATTTTTCTATATGGGATTTAGAGAGTGTCAATCATTATAAGGACCAGACAGATATCTTTTTTACCTGTCATGAGTTTTCTTATAACAAGATCGCAGAGGCTTATGAACCATATCTGGGACTGATACGGCAGATGTTTCATAAGTATTGCAGCGGCACACTGGAAGAGTTTATGGAAGAATGTGATGTCTACAAGCTTCAGAGACCTGTGTTTGAAAGTTATTTTGAAAAGGGATTTTGCGAGAGAACGGAACAGATTCTGATCGATGAGGTAGAGTATGAGCAGGAGCGCATGCACAGTTCGATCGTGACCATGCTTCAGAAATTATCGGAGATCTGTCCAATCGTCATTGTGTTGAACCGCTTTCAGCTGGCTTCGAAAAGTACCATGCAGCTTACCAACAGACTGCTTCAGACAAAGAATAAAAATATCGGCATTGTCTTGGGAGTCAATGATGTGCAGTCGATTCCGGAATTTGCACATGAAGAGTGGGATGCGATCTGTGAGAGTATGGATGACCGGAACATGGTGTACCATATCGGAAATGCAGGCAGGAACATGGAACCGGATGTCATGGACTATTACTCTGATTATGAGAGTGACGATGGCTATCGGAAACTGAATAATCTGGTATACTTTCTGGATTTTGATCAGGCAGACCATCATCTGAGCAAGATTGAGCGCCGGATCAAGTTTGATAACTTTACGATTTCTGAGAAAAAGCATTATCAGCTTTTGCTGTTACAGATTATGGTGTCGGTGTTGCAAAGAGATATTGCGAAGGCTCTGGAATCCTGCGAAGATCTGGAAAAACTGCAGGATCAGGAGAAAGAGGGAGCATTTTATTATAATTTCTGGATGGCAACTTCTTACATGTATCTTGGAAAGTTAGAGGAAGCCATGATTTATGTACAGAAGGCAAAGGAGTGCGGAGAAGCGCTGGGGGATGATTTTTTAGTGTTCCGTGCAGAACTTTTAAAAGCGCAGAACCAGATGTCCGGCTGGTGCAATATTTTCTTCTGTGCCCAGGATATTGAGATCAGCGATAAACTGATCGAGAAGCTGAATGCGTACCATTACAAAAATCATCTGGCGCATATTTATATTTATGCATACGACAATAAACCAGAGATCGTGGCAAAAGCGTACCGGTCGGAAGCATTTCTGATTTATTTTTCCAAGGGCGTTGCGCTTGCAAAAGAGATTGGCAATGAGCAGCTTATCAGCATTGCATACCGGAAAAATATCATGATAGCATCCACAAATGGCGAGTACGAAGTTTCCCTGTTATATTCGATCCGTACCTATGAGGCGATGAAAGATGTTGACAGCGTGGAGGGCGGAAGGATCTATTCCGGTATTGCGTATAATTTATGTGCAATGGGAGAAAATGAGAGAGCCCAGAGCTATTACAACAAGGCAATTAAGATATTATGTAAACTGAGAAAGCCGGAGGATATTGCAGAAGTACATTATAATATGTCATTGAACTGCGTTATGCTGGGGCAGTATGACAAGGCGCAGGAATACCTGACACAGTGTATGAAAGCGATCGAAAAGCTGCATCTGAACAGTCTGCGTGTCTGCAACCTGTCCAAACTGTATGGATTGTTTGCTCTGGTTTCCATTTTACAGGGAAACCGTTTTAACTGTGAGAGGTATCTGTATAGCTGCCGCCAGTTTTTGAATTATATTTTCGAGAAGGAAAAGACAGAAAACAACCTCGCCACTGTGCATGACTACGCAAAGGCAGATGATGATATGTTCCTCTATACGTTTTCCAAGGCATTATTAGCACAGCATGACGGAGACAACGAGGAGGCGCTAAAATTATATGAGCAGGCAGATATTTATTTAAAGAGAGCAGAGGGAAACCAGTTTTTCTGTTATGTGCTGTTCCGAAGGAACAGGATGGAATGCTTCAGGAATGCAGGAAAAGAGATCCTTTATGAGCAGGAAGAGTTTATTTTAAAACAGTATGAAGAGACACATCGTATCATGTTCCATGAGTACGCGGAGGATATGAAAGATCTTCTGCCACCGGTAGATGACGACTGTGAGGAATTATCAACCAGGGAAATCGAGGATCTGTTAAAGCAGGAGAGCGTGGAGCGGGCATATAAGAGTAAGAAAGAACAGCTCGACTTTATTTCTATCTGGCAGAAACTGATCGATGTAAATGGTATCACTGCAAAAGAGATGCTCAATATGGTCATGAAGACATTTTTAAATCATTTTGACGTCGACCGGGCAGTCTATATCCGCTATAGCGAGAGGGTGCCGCAGGTACTTTACAATGACACAGAGAAAGAGATGACGCCGGAGATCATGAAGATCATGGAAAAATCCATGCGGAAAAATGCGGGTGGATTTGTGATCTCCAAGATCAGCAGCAATTATTCTGAACATCAGGATATCACATCGATTTTTGGTGATGAAGATGTGTGTTCTATGGTGGCGATCCCATTTTTTAACAACGCAAAAATCGAGAATATTGTCATCACCTATGTGCTGATGAAGGATAACTGGCATTCCTCGGTGAACCGTTATATGCTTGATGAGGACGATCTGAACTTTTATCAGCTTCTGTTCCGTGAGGTGCGTTACGCATTGAACAGGCTTGATGCCTATGACAAGATTTATGAGATGAATACAAAACTGTATATGTCGGCAGTTACAGACCAGCTGACAGGGTGCTATAACCGTGAAGGGTTCTACCGCAAATTAGACGCACTTCTGAAAGAGATCGCAGGGGAAAAAAGAAAACCAAAGCTGGGAGTGATGTTTATTGACCTGGACAATTTCAAACACTATAATGATACGTACGGACATGATGTGGGCGATTTCGTTCTGATCAAAATGGCTGATATTTTTACGGAAGTCTGTGGAAAAGATGGTTTTGTGTGCCGTTATGGCGGGGATGAGTTCCTGATCTTCCTTTATACAGATGACAGGGATATTTTCAAAGAAAAGGCAGAGCGTATCTATCAGATTATTGATGAGGCAGACGGATTTTCGGCGGAGATCAGTGAAAAACTCGGACAGTCATTCTCAATCGATAAACAGCATCAGATCTCCTGCTCCATCGGTATTGCAGCCGGAGACCATATCTGTACGGAAAATGATATGACAGAGATGATCAAGAGGGCGGATGATCTGTTATATTCGATCAAAACAACGACAAAAGGAACCTATCGTATATGAAAATCGTTTTACCTGAGAAAGTAACTTATATTATTGACACACTGACACAGCATGGCTTTGAGGCCTATGCTGTAGGTGGGTGCGTCCGTGATACGATGTTAGGACGGATTCCTATGGACTGGGACATCACGACATCAGCAAAACCGGAACAGGTAAAAGAGTTATTCCGACATACCATAGATACTGGGATCCAGCATGGAACGGTTACCGTGATGCTTGAACATGAGGGATTCGAGGTGACCACATACCGTATAGACGGGGAATATGAGGATGCAAGGCATCCTAAGGAGGTACAGTTTACTTCCAATCTGTTAGAAGATCTGAAGCGCCGCGATTTTACGATCAATGCCATGGCTTACAATGATAAGGATGGGCTGGTCGATGCGTTTGATGGTGTGGGAGATTTAGAGCGCGGTGTGATCCGGTGCGTGGGAGCTGCTGTGGAGCGTTTTACGGAGGACGCGCTTCGTATGCTGCGTGCAGTGCGTTTCGCATCGCAGCTGGGATTTACGATTGAAGACCGGACAAGAGAGGCGATTGTTTCCCTGGCACCAAACATTGCAAAAGTGAGTGCAGAACGTATTCAGATCGAAATGGTAAAACTTCTCACGTCCGGACATCCGGAACTGCTGCGCACGGCCTATGAGACAGGACTTACCGCAGTTTTTCTGCCGGAATTTGACGAGATGATGAAAACACCGCAGAATAATCCGCATCACTGCTATTCTGTGGGGGAGCACACGCTGCATGCCCTGATGGAGATACAGCCGGATAAAGTGGCGCGTATTACAATGCTGTTACATGATGTGGCAAAACCGATGTGCAGAACCACGGACGAACATGGCGTGGATCACTTTTATGGACACCCACAGGAAGGAAGTCTTGTGGCAAGGAAGATTTTGCGGCGGCTGAAGTTTGACAATGATACAACCGACCGGGTATGCAGACTGATCTTATGCCACGACGATAATCCGCCTTTGCAGGAGCGGACGGTCCGCAGAGCAATCTACCGGAACGGTGTGGATCAGTATCCGCTGCTTTTTGCAGTAAAAAGAGCGGACATGCTGGCACAGAGTGCATACAGGCGGGAGGAAAAAGCAGAGTATTTAAAGGAATACGAAGAAATATATGAGCAGATCATGGCGAAGCGGCAGTGCCTTTCCATAAAGGAACTTGCGGTTACGGGAACGGATCTGATCGCAGATGGAATGCAGCCGGGAAAGGCGATCGGCGAGACGCTGAAACAGCTTTTGGAGTATGTGCTGGAACACCCGGAGGACAACACGAAAGAAAAATTAATGGAACAGGTTCATAATATCGCATCCCCTCACATATGATGAATTGACACGGCAGGAGAGCATTTTGCTCTCTTATCGCAGATTCATCGTATGGAGGGGATTTTCATGTATATCAGGCCGGAACAGATAGCAGAACAATATGAGATGGAGGTAAAGTCTATTTCGAAGGGAAGAGACTGTTTTTTGTGTGAAACAGATCTCGGAATGCGCGCACTGAAGGAGTATAGGGGCTCTGTGGAGCGTGCAGAATTTCTGGCTGGAATGCTTGATTTCCTGAAAGAGCAGAATATTGTGGCAGAGCAGATCTTTTATACAAAAGAAGGGGAAATTTTTGCCAGGGACGAAGAGGAACAGAATTATCTGTTATTGTCAGTTTTCCGTGGAGCCGAGTGCGATACGAAGAGCAGGGAGGACATGGTGTATGCGGTAAGACTGCTCGCTGGTTTACATAATGCAACTGAACAGTATCCGGACGAGGTGCCTGAGTTTGTAAAAATGAATCCTAACGCCCTGCTTTTGCTTTATGAAAAACATAACCGTGAATTGCGGCAGGTGCGCAATTATATCCGTGGCAGAAAACAGAAAAATGAGTTTGAAGAAATGTTCATGCGCCAGTTTGCAGGTTTTTTTGAAAAGGCACAGGCTGTCACAGAGCAGTTGCAAAATATGGAGATTCGTGAGGAGTTGACTGGCTTCTGCCATGGGGATTATAACCAGCACAATGTCATTTTTTCGAGAGAGGGCGTGGCAATCGTCAATTTCCTTAATTTTTCCTATCAGATCCGGGTGAGTGACCTCTCAAATTTTGTGCGGAAGATGATGGAAAAAAATAATTGGAACACGTCGCTTGGAATGGAGTTGATCGGGGCATATGATTCTGTGCGGAAACTAAAGCCGCAGGAATTTTCATATTTGTATTTTTACCTTGCGTATCCCGAGAAATTCTGGAAAATTGCAAATCATTATAGCCAGTCCCACAAAGCCTGGCTTTCCGGCAGAAACACCGAAAAACTCAGCAAGGTGATCACACAGGAGGGGGCGAGGGAGCATTTTTTGCAGACGCTTGCAGGGAAAGTAGAAAATAGGATATAATTAGGTAACAGCGAAACTTTTTTTTCACAATTCTATTTACGCTTTGATGAGTTTCGCAATTTACATAAGAGGTGATACGTTGAGAAAATTAAGATACATGTATTATAGCATTATTTTAAGTATGATTTTATTAGCGGGATGTGGACAGCAGACAAGACCGGTCTCGACTGCACAGTATTATAATCCGGCGAAAGAGACAGCGGCAGATACTGAGGAAGCAGAGGGTGCAGGGGCGGAGACATCGATCGGAACCGATCTCTATCTGATCATTGGCAATGACATGACCAATGAACAGTTGAATTTAAAGCAGCTTGCATCAGCAAAGCAGTATCTGTATGTTTATTCATTGTCTACAGACTTTCTGGATAAATACGGAAACAGTGCAACAACGATGGATTTTGAGCCGGGCAGGGTGATCCATATTGGAAAAAAAGATGGCGAAGGACGGCTCTTGCAGGCAAAGATCGCGGATGAAGTCTGGGAATATTCGGATATCACAAAATATTCGGTAGATACAGAGCGTGGGATTTTCAAAATTGCGGATTCCAAGTATTCGTATGACGCAGATTTGTTCGTGGAATCGAATGGAGAAAAAATCCGTCTGTCCGACCTGAACGAAAAAGATGAGATCCGTGTCGTTGGAATCGGAACAAAAATATTATCCGTATCCGTCACTACCGGACAGGGAACTCTGGAGTTAAAGAATACATCCGTATTTGAGGGAAGTTTTATTCAGGTGGGAAGTAAGATTTTTGCACAGATCACACACAATATGAAGCTGGAGATCCCGGAGGGAACTTATACGGTTACCGTTGCAAATGAAGGATATGGCGGCAGCACAGAGGTGGAGATCGCAAGAGGGGAGAACTGCACGCTTGATCTGGATGAATTAAAAGGTGAGGGTCCTAAGACTGGAAGTATCATATTTTATATTGATGTGGAGGGAGCAACGCTTTCCATTGATGGGGATACTGTGGATTACAGCGCACCTGTGGTACTGACCTATGGCGTGCACACATTGCATGCGGAGGCAGAGGGATACGACGATTTTGATAAAAAGCTTTTTGTTAACTCTGCGGCAGCGAATATCGATATCTCTCTTACCGGAGACGGTACTACGTCAGACAATGACATGACAGAGGGCACAGAGTCTGTGGAGGAGACCGAAACTGCTGAGACAGAGACAAAAGACAGTGAGGAGGAGACAAAGAGTACAGAAAAAGATTCGGAGACGTCAGACAAGTCCACGGACAAAGATGTGACATCTGATTATCTGTCCACACTTTCTGATCTCATCACGTCGTTGAATAAGTAAGAAGATGTAACTATTCAGAACCTCATTCGCAAAATCGTTCTCTCAGAGCTTTCCTTGAATAACAAGCATGCTTGTTATTTGCTCATTGTGGTTACTTCGCCAAAGAAATTTTCAAAATTATGCTCATTCATGCAAGCATGATTCGCAAATTTTTGAAAACTGCCCTGGCTCTGAATAGTTACAAAAAAATAACTTGAAAATAGCGGCTGACAAAGCTAAACTATAAACGAGATCAATATAGGGAGGAAATAATTATGGGATACAAAGAAATGTATGAAGAATGGTTAAATAATCCATACTTCGACGATGCAACAAAAGCAGAATTAAAAGCGATCGAGGGGAATGAAAAAGAGATCGAAGACCGTTTTTATATGGATCTTGAGTTTGGTACGGCAGGTCTCCGCGGCGTGATCGGTGCCGGAACAAACCGTATGAATGTCTATACAGTCCGCAAGGCAACACAGGGACTTGCAAATTATATCAACAATGTGCATGCACAGGAGAAAGGGGTAGCAATTGCATATGATTCCAGACATATGTCGCCGGAATTTGCAGATGTTGCGGCTTTATGCCTTGCTGCAAACGGAATTAAGGCGTATGTGTTCGAGTCGCTTCGTCCGACACCGGAACTTTCCTATGCAGTCCGCAGATTAGGATGCACCGCAGGAATCAATATCACAGCCAGCCATAACCCACCGGAATACAATGGATACAAAGTATACTGGGAGGATGGTGCACAGATCACGCCACCTCATGATACCGGAATTATGGCAGAGGTGAAGAAAGTCACAGATTATGCGGCCGTTAAGACGATGGACAAAGCTGCCGCAGTTGCAGCAGGT
>OHHZ01000462.1_pt1 | contig 19301 bp, 18 predicted proteins | sample 1568081 | NCBI WGS metagenome assembly OHHZ01 (sample SAMEA3879597, study PRJEB24766) | human gut metagenome | biome: human-associated habitat; feature: feces | place: USA | collected 1985/1987
TGGAATTAATAAAATTAATAAAATTAATTTAATTCATGAACAGCTTGCTTCAGCTGCTCAAGTCCCTGTAATAATAGCGCACGAGGGCAGGCAACGTTGATACGTTCAAAGGCTTCTCCATCTTTGCCGAAGATACCGCCGCCGTCGAGCCAGAGGTGTGCTTTATGCCAGAGCCACTGCTCACGTTCGGCAGATGTAAGGCCTAAGGCGCTGCAGTCGAGCCAAATCAGATATGTCCCCTCAGGCCGGAGCAGATTAATCTGCGGCAGGTTCTGCTTCAGATAGGCATCAACGAATTTAATGTTATCTTCGATATAAGCCTTCGCCTGCTGCAGCCAATCCTCGCCATAAGTGTAGGCTGCCTGGCAGGCAACAAGGCCTAAGGTATTTACCTGGCTGTAGCCTGCTGCCGCTACCTGCTTGCGGAAGCGGCGACGTAAATTTTTGTTGGGAATGAAGATATTGGATACCTGCAGGCCGGCGATATTGAAGGTTTTGCTGGGCGCAGTGCAGATTACGCAATTTTGCTCATATTGCTCACCTAAACTGGCAAAAACTGTCTGAGAGTTATTTCCCCAGACGAAATCACCATGAATTTCATCACTTACGGTAATTACACCATGCTTAAGGCAGATATCGCCCACTTTTTGCAGCTCAGCGCGTGTCCAGACACGGCCTACGGGGTTATGCGGTGAGCATAAAAGCATCAGCTTAACATTATTGGCGACGATTTTTTCTTCCAAATCGGCAAAGTCCATTTCATAATGACCGTTTTTCAGAATAAGAGGTGAATTAATCAGCTTGCGCTCATTATCCTCGATAACCTCGCTGAAAGGATAGTAAACCGGCTGCTGTACAAGTACGCCCTCACCTTTTTGGGTGAAGGCCTTTACTGCCATAGCAAGGGCAAAAACTATGCCGGGAGTTTTGGTGAGCCATTCTGCTTTGGGGCTCCAGTTAAAATGCTTAGTATACCAGTCGCGGACAGCGTGAAAATATGCTTCTGTACTTTCGCTATAGCCGAAGATGGCATGCTGGCAGCGTTCAACAAGTGCTTCCTGTATTTCCCGGGCAATAGGAAAATCCATATCTGCTACCCAAAAAGGTAAAACATCAGCCGGACGACCACGCTGGATGGCAAAATCGTATTTTAGGCAGGCTGTATTACGTCTGTCTATTATTTTGTCAAAATCATATTTAGTCATAGTCTATAACCAAACTTTATTCGTATAAATTATTCTATTGCAGCGAAGGCCTGTGCCAAATCGTCAATCAGATCCTGCGTTGCTTCAATGCCTGTAGAGAAGCGCAGCAGACAATCTGTAATCCCCTTTTCAGCACATTCTTCGGCAGTAAGGTCGGTATGCGTCTGGCGAATCGGATAGGTTATCAGGCTTTCTGTACCGCCAAGGCTTTCGGCAAATTTGATGAGCTTGACGCCTTCCAAAATTTGGCGTGCTGTTTCCGCGTTGTCTACAGCAAAGGAAATCATGCCGCCGAAGCCGGTGGTCTGCGCTTTGTTGATTTCATAACCGGGATGATTTTCCAGACCGGGATATAAAACGTATTGTACACGCGGTTGCTCCTGCAGCCATTTCGCAATAGCAAAAGCGTTTTTCTGGTGCTGCTCCATACGCAGCGGCAGAGTTTTGATGCCGCGGATAACGAGCCAGGCATCAAGTGCTCCCAGACAGGCACCGGTTGTTTTATAAATCAGACGCAGCTTATCGGCAATAACGGGGTCCTTGGCTACGGTAAAGCCTACGAGTACATCGTTGTGGCCGCAAAGAAATTTGGTTCCGCTATGGATAACGATATCAGCACCAAGGTCCAGCGGTCTTTGAAAATATGGTGTCAGGAAGGTATTGTCGACGATAACCAAAAAATTATTTTCATGGGCTATTTTGCTGATAGCACGCAAATCACTGATTTCCATTGTGGGGTTGGTCGGTGTTTCCAAAAAGATGGCTTTGGTATTGGGCTTAATGGCAGCCTTAATTTCTTCCAGTTTAGAAGTATGCACAAAGGTGAACTCTACGCCGTTTTTGGCGTTGAGGTTGCGGAACAGACGGAAGGAGCCACCGTAGAGATCGTTGCCGGTGATGATATGGTCGCCGGGTGCGAACAGATTCATAACCGCATCAACTGCAGCCATGCCGGAGGAAAAGGCCAAGGCATCGACACCGTTCTCCAATGCTGCCAAAAGCTGCTCCAGGCGTGCACGCGTATGGTTGGATTCACGTGTATAATTAAAGCCTGTGGTGTCCCCCAGCTTGGGGTGTGCGAAGGTTGAGGAAAGATAAATTGCCGGTGTTACGCTGCCGGTTGCGTCGGCCGCACCGATTTCATGAATACATTTTGTTGCAAATTCCATAGTGTCATCTTCTCCTTTTAAGGTCAGGCGGCAAGATACCGGATATTTCATCAGGACTGCCGGAAGCTAGTTTATGCACGTTACTGCATTTTTTCGCTGCCATCTTCTCACCTGTTTAGCATGATATTGTCAATTTTTTACTGCGTGAAACAAATTCAACAAGCATTGCTTGTGTGATGGTGCTTGATAATTTACATGATAAAGCCTAGTTTGTCAATAGGCAAATTTACACTTTTTGTTGTATTTTGGGGCGCTATAATGTAGAAATGTAAAATAAAAAATAATATTTCTGTTGTAGGGGCCAGAATAGAAGTTGTATAAGTAAGTGAATTGTGTAACATCGTTTACAAATCTACTAAAACACTAGGCTTTTTAAAAAAAATTCCTGTTTTTTGTTGACAGATGCTTTGACAAGTTGTATATTTTTACTCACAAGTTCATATACGAGCGATGAAAAGAAGAGTACGCAAGGAGTACTGCCACAGAGAGCTTCCGTTTGGTGCAAGGAAGCGCAGGAGACTTTGCCGAAGATGGTCTTGGAGCTGATTGGCTGAAGCGTAAGTTTAGGTCGTCCGGGCGCACCCGTTACAGTGCTGAAGTATTAATGGCTTAGTCCGGCGTACTTGAGGAGGCTGCTATCGTGAGGTAGCAGTGAAATTGGGTGGTACCACGAAGTTTGCTTTCGTCCCTTACTGCATAATGAAAATGCGGTATGGATAAACGAAGGCTTTTTTTATTTTAGTATTGCAAAGGAGACGATGAATTATGTTGAAAAAATTATTGGTTATTGCATTATCTGTAGTGGCATTGGCGGCAGCAGGCTGCGGCGGCGGTGACAAACAGGCTCAAACAACGATTAAGGTTGGTGCTACCGCCGGTCCGCATGCCGAGGTTGTGGAGGCTGCAGCCAAGGAAGCGGCTAAAAGTGGCCTGAAGGTACAGGTTGTGGAGTTCTCTGATTATGTTACACCGGACAAAGCTTTGGCAGATGGCGAGCTGGATTTGGTAAGCTATCAGCATAAGCCCTTCCTGGATAACTTTAACAAGACTAACAAGACTGACCTTGTGCCCATCGGCAACGCTATTTTAATGCGCATGGGCATTTACAGCGATAAGGTGCATGATGTGAAGGATATTCCTGACGGTGCAACGATTGCTATTCCTAACGACCCGACAAACGGCGGCCGCGGTCTGCTGCTGTTGCAGCGTGCCGGCTTGTTGAAATTGAAGGATGGCGTTGGCATGAAGGCTACACCGAAGGATGTTGTCGATAATCCCAAGCATCTGAAATTTAAGGAGCTGGAGGCAGCACAGCTGCCGCGCAGTCTGGCTGATGTTGATGCTGCGGCTATTACCATGAACTATGTAATGAGCGGTGGCTTGGATGTTAAAAAGCAGAATATCTTCCTTGAGCCTAAGGACGAGCCGCTGGCTGTAATGATTATTGCTGCCCGCAACAAGGATAAGGATAAAGAGGCTTACAAGGCTTTTGTGAAGGCTTATAAGTCCGAGGCTGTGAAGAAGTTTATTGCCGATAAATATAAAGGAACCATTGAGCCTGCATTTTAATATAGAAAATAAAAATATATAGAAAAGCTCCCCTTAATATCAGCTGCAGCAAATGTACGGTATATTAAGGGGAGTTTTTATTAACTGGTATAGTTTACAGTTATTATTTTTTATTGTTTTCTTTCATACGGAAGCAGAAGGTGCAATGACCATCTGCATACATGATATGGTCATGCACACATTCCATATTTTCGTTATAGCCTTCGGCGATAGCAGGATCGATATTTTCGCAATAAATGCGTCCATATTTTTCTTCACCTGCATCCATCCAGGTTTTGGCAAAGACGCAGCGGTGAAAATCCTGATGAATACCGTCTTGCTTATAAACAGTATCGTAACCGAATTCTTCGCTGCGACCCATATCATAGTTATTCAGATAATTTTCCAGTGTATTTTCTTTGCTGTTGGCTTTGGCACGGGCAGCAATGTCCTTGCCGCGTTCAATACCAAATTCTTTAACGCTGTCCTCTAAGACCTTCAGGCCTTTTTCGCCAAATTCTTTTTCCAGATTTTTGGCGGTAATAGAAAACATTTTGGCGAATAAAACAAACATGGAAACAGGTTCTTTTACTTCTTCTTGCATTTTAATAATCCCTCACTTGTTTTGCATTGGACTATATAGGGAAACCTATATAGCTCATATGCATTATACAAAAAAGTCGTAAATCATACAAGACGAAATTGCAAATTTCAAAACGATAATATCGTAAAAAAGAAAAATCTCGTTACTTGCGCAAGGAAGCAGCGAGATTCATAAAATATTTATTTTGGCATACCGATTAAACTGCCAACCTGTTTGGAAATTTGCTTCAGGTCATGCACCAAATTTTTTTCCAGACGTGGCATAGCACTGGCAAAGACAGTGACACTGACGGTGCCGATGAGATCTTTATTTAAATCAAATATTGGTACAGCGATACTGCCGACATCAAGATTAAATTCTTCTTTTTCTACAGAATAGCCTTTAACCGTAATTTCATCGAGCTGTTTTTGCAGCTCCTGTTTATTTTTTAAGGTATACGGAGTATAGGGCTTAAATTCAATATCGTCCAGATAATCAGGGCGTGCGGGAAGCAGTACATGCTTTAAAAGCAGTTTGCCGGATGAGGTAACGTATTCCGGCAGAGGCGTATATTCGGACAAGGTGATGTAATAAGAGGTGCTGACAGGATAAGCACAATAAATCGTAACAATTTCATCCTGGTTGACAATCTGCAGGCTGGCAGTTATATGATACTTTTCTGCCAACGCATTCATCAGCGGTTTACAGAGAATGATATAAGAACGGATTTGGCTTTGAATAATGCCTGCCTTGCTCAGAAAAAAGCTGCCTAAGCGATACAGGTTGGTGTTATGGTCTAAAAGCAGCAGATTGTTTGCTACCATTGTATTAATAAGTCCGCGTGCTGTATTGACATTCAGCTTTGTTTTGGCACTGATTTCATTAATGCTTATATCAGGCTTGCTGTTGGTGAAGCAGTTGAGAATATCAATGGCACGTTGGACTGATTGAATTAGCTTTGGTGTAGTATTCATGATAATGCTCCTTCGATATCTTCGATAGATTAAAGATATTATAACATATATTTAGACTGACAATGAAGAAATGTAGAGCCGTTTTTGTGATACATTATTTTTGATTGGCGCAGGCTATTTCATCGTTTGATTAAAGAAAGTTTCTGAAAATGTAATTTTGGGAGATGTTTTAAATTAATTGCATAAAAAAATCTTGACAGAGCTACCGTAAAGTGATATAAGAAATAATATCAGACGATAATATAAAAAGAGAAACGATAATGTAAAGCGAAATACGTCTGATATATTTATTTTTTTTGAGGGGGCATTATAAATGCAAAAGGAAACAAATGGTGCTAAAGCACCGCGTCACTTTACTTTTAAAGAAAAACTAGCTGCTTTGGGACCAGGTTTTTTAATCTGCGGTTCCTTTATCGGGCCCGGTACCGTAACAAGCTCTACCAGAGCCGGTGCCGGTTACGGCTATGAATTATTATGGTGCATAGTTTTTTCCGTAATTGCCGTTATTGTTACACAAGGTATGGCAGCGCGTTTGGGTGTAGTGACCCAAAAGGATTTGGCGGAAACCTTGCAGATTGCTTTTGATGACCGTCCGCTGCTCAGAAAATTTCTTGTAGGCCTTGTTGCCGTGGCTATCGCTGTAGGCGGCTTTGCTTATATGGGCGGTGATTTGACAGGTACTGCTTTGGGCGTCAGTGCATTGACCGGCGTTTCTACACATATCATCGCACCTATTTGGGGCCTGTGCATTATGGTGCTTTTGAGCTTTGCCGGTGATGCTTTGAAATATCTGGAAAAGCTTTTGGCTGTCTGCGTTGTAGTTATGTGCATTGTTTTTCTGATTACCATGATTGTTGTACAACCTAATCTTGGCGAATTGTTTGGCGGTCTTGTACCGCATATTCCGGAAGGTTCTTTGATGACCTGCCTGGCTTTGATTGGTACTACCGTTGTTCCTTATAACATGTTTTTACATGCTGCCAGCGCCAAGCGCACCTGGCATAGTGCTGAGGAACTGCCACTGGTTGCCTTTGGTACTAACATTCCGATGATTATCGGCGGCATTGTAACCGGTGCGATTTTGATTACTTCTGCTGCCGTTATGCAGGGCATGACCGTAAAAAATGCTATGGATATGGCAGTTCAGCTACAGCCCACTCTGGGTGATTTTGCTCAGTCGTTTATGGCTGTAGGCCTGGTTGCTGCCGGTATTTCCAGTGCTGTCTGCACACCGATGGGTGTATCTTATGTACTTGCCGGTTTGTGGGGCTGGAAGACTGACAGAAGCGATAAACGCTTTGTTATTACTAATGCAGCGGTTCTTGTAACCGGTATTGTTATTTCTGCTTTCGGCTTTAATCCGATTGCGCTGATTATGACGGCACAGGCTGTTAACGGTATCGTTCTTCCTGTAGTTGTCGGTGTAACGGTTTATCTTACCTGCAGCAAGAAAATCATGGGTGAATTTACTAACAGTACTCTGCAAACTGCATTAGGCTGGATAATTTTCTTAATCAGCTTATATCTTGGTCTGAGCAGCGTTATTAGCCTGTTCTGATCTTATGTATAAAATAGTGAATTTTTAACTAGGAAAGAAGGATATTTTAATGAAAGACAGTAGACCTACTATCTATGACCCTAATTTTTTACCGACTAATATTTATAGTGGCGTTCCGACATTTTTGAATCTGCCTGTATTGGAAAACAAGGAAGATTTAAAAAAGGTTGATGTTGCTGTTATGGGTGTGCCCTGGGAAGGCGGCTGCACTATTGGCGGTTATTCCTCCTGCACCGATGGTCCTAAATCTATCCGTACTGCTTCTATTCGTTATACCGGCTATCTGCCTGATTTTGATATTGATTCCTTTGAACATCTGACCGGCGGTGATTATGGTGACGTTGCCGTGCAAAATGGTAACTATGAATTTACCTTCGCACAGATTCGTGAAAGATATGGCGAGCTGCTGGATGCAAAATGTGTGCCTATTGTTTTAGGCGGTGACCATGGTATCGCTTATCCTCTGATCAGCGAAATGGCCAAACGCCATCCGAAAAAAGTAGGCGTGCTGCACTTTGATGCACATCTTGATAACTACGATAACTTCGGCGATGACAAATACTCTCGTTGCTCTCCGTTCTTCCAACTGTATAATGACCCTAATATGGATGCAACCAAGATTGCTCATATTGGTATCCGCGGACCGCGTAACCATCAGCAGGAATACAGAAATGCCCAAAAATACGGTGCTACCGTTATTCCCTGCCGCGAGATTAAAGAGGAAGGCTGGAAGGCAGCGATTAAAAAAGCTTTGGCTGTAGTTTCCAAAGATACGGAAGTAATTTATATTACTATCTGTGCCGACTCTCTGGACGCTGCTTATATGCCGCAAGGTCCGCAAGATATGGGCGGTCTGACCAGCTATGAATTGCTGAGCATGGTGCATGAGGCAGCTCTTGCCGGTGCCTGCTCTCTGGATTTCGTAGAAATTTATCCGGAAAACGGCACTCTGCAGACAGCATCTCACGTTGGCTGCTGGCTGGCACTGTACTTCCTTAATGGTGTTGCTGAACGTCGCATGAAGCTGGAAAATAAATAATTTTAAATACAAAAAGAGCAGTCTGTGTATAGTTGCAGACTGCTCTTTTGCTGTTCTAAAGTTTTTTGTGTGGCAAACTTACCACCCTACTCCAATCCATGGACCGTGGTGGTGATGGCCGCCGCCGATGCCGATACCTATGCCGATTGGGAAGTTCCAGCCACCACTGCGGCTTTGCTTTTCGCGTTCAATCTTCATAAACCACAAGCGATAGATTTTACCGCCGTTGTCCAGCTTTTTCGGCGTATCCTTATCGGTGATAATCTTATAGCCGTTGAAGTTGGCGTTGGAGCTTTCGTAATCGCTGAGCATTTTGTTCATCTGCGCAAAGGTAGCCTTGTTATTGGTATATAAGCGCAGCATTTCGGTATTGGGCATGGTTAAAATCAGCTGCTTGCGCAAAGAGCGGTCTGCTGCCAGACCTTGATAAACCTCTACCCTGTCTTCTTTGATTTTTACATATAGCAGGTCGTCGCTATCGCCTGCCTGCAATCGTTCATTCATTTCGGTAGCGCTGATGGTTTCAATCGGTTTGATTGCGTCCGGATCATCGGCAGCCTTAGTTTTATCTGCGGCGAGTGCCAGCGCACTGCAGCAGCACATCAGTAAGCAGGTTAACAGTAAAAGCAGCTTGCGCATAATTCTCACTCCTTTGGAAGCTGATGGGAAAAATCTACATAAAAGACTTATATATTCCTCAAGAATATGGTATCATATTTACGTAAATTTGTTAACTGAACTTTAGGTGATATCTGAGGAACAGTGATATTGAAATACGAGGAGATTATATGAAGAAAAATAACCTGATTTGGATAATTATCTGTAATATCTTGGGAGCACTGCTTTTGGGAAGCTGGCTGGCAAGCACCCCTACCGCCGGCTATCACGGACCTTGGCTGGCGCTGGACCAAAGTGTCTTTTATTTCTTTAATCAGAAGCTGGCGCAGGGAACGGCCTTTACTTATTTTATCGCTTTTGTTAATCTGCGTGCCTTTGATGTGGTTGCCTTTGTGGCGATGCTGGCGATTTTTTACAGCTATTACCGCAAAAGCAATGTTGAAGGCAAGCGCTGGCTGTTCTGTATCGGCGTTGCCATGTTGGTAAGTGCGGTAATCATTAAGCAATTTGATAAATTACTGCCGATTGACCGCGCAAGTGCTTCAGTCTATTTTGACCAACTGTATCACAATGTAAACTGGGTTAGTCAGCTGAGCGGCTGGCCTGCCAAGGATCGCTCCGGCAGCAGCTTCCCCGGCGATCATGGCATGATGCTGTTGATATTTGCTGTGTATATGTGGAAATATATCGACAAAGATGCTTTTATCAAAGCGCTGGCTGTATTTATTATTTTCTCACTGCCCCGTATTATGGGCGGTGCGCATTGGTTTACGGATGTTTTTGTAGGCTCCGTGTCCTTTGTCCTGCTTGTTTTAAGCTGGATTCTGCTGACACCGCTGGCAGATATCTTTATCGGCTTGTTGGAGCAGAAGCTGCCGCTGAGATGGTTTGTGAAGAAGAGAGAATAGAATTTCAGGCTGTTGCCAGTTTCAGTTTTGCTTACGGTAAGACTGAAATGGCAGCAGCTTTTTGTATGTTATATGCTATTTCACAGTTCGTTTACTCGAAAGAATTGTAAACATATGGTAAAATATATAAGCAAACACAACTTGTGTGGTGAATATAATGAAGCTGGAAACAACCATTAAGCGTTCGAAGATAATGAAATCAATAAAAGGTTCTGATACTGGGATAGAGGTGCGCCTAAGAAAAGCATTGTGGCATAAAGGTGTTAGATACAGAAAAAATTTTAAGGTTTTTGATTGTCACCCTGATATAGTAATTACTAAATATAAGATTGCTGTGTTTTGTGATGGAAATTTTTGGCATGGTAAAGAGCTGCAGAAACGTCCTATAAAGCATAATTCCAGTTATTGGAATGAAAAAATTAGGCGTAATGTAGAACGTGATTTGGAAAATACTATTGAATTAAGAGACAATGGGTGGATTGTTTTACGTTTTTGGGAGGATGATATTCAGAACAATTTGCCTAATTGTGTCGATGATGTACTTCGTTATATTTCAATAAGGAAAAGTTTTGGACAATAATATTTAAGGGGGATAATCTGTAAGGATGCTTACTACAATAGAGTTATTTGCTGGTGCTGGTGGTTTGGCGCTCGGCATTGAAAAAGCAGGATTTCACACGTTAGCTTTAAATGAATTTGACGCAGATGCGTGTGCAACAATGCGTATAAATCGACCATATTGGAATGTTATTGAAGGTGATGTTGCTAAAATATCATCATTAAATTTAACTGATTTTTTTAGCTTAAAAAAAGGAGATCTTGATTTGTTGTCTGGCGGTGCACCTTGTCAAGCATTTTCTTATGCTGGAAAACGATTAGGATTAGAAGATGCGCGTGGTACTCTTTTTTATCACTATGCTTTGTTTCTTGAAAAGTTGCAGCCTAAAATGTTTTTGTTTGAAAATGTCAGAGGTTTATTGAGCCATAATAAAGGTAAAACTTATGAAACTATGACTGCTATCTTTGAACAAGCTGGTTATACAATTCAAAAAGAAGTTCTTAATGCTTGGAATTATGGCGTACCTCAAAAACGGGAACGATTAATAACTATAGGTATACGCAATGATTTGTGGGGGAAAGTATATTTTGAGTTCCCAAAACAACATGAGTATAAGCCTGTTCTAAGAGATATTTTATTAGATTGCCCTAAAAGTGAAGGCTCGTTGTATTCTGAATATAAAACTAAAATTTTTGAGTTAGTACCGCCTGGTGGTTATTGGCGTGATATTGATCCTGTGATAGCTAAAGAGTATATGAAAAGCTGTTGGGATATGGAGGGTGGCAGAACAGGAATATTGAGAAGAATGAGTCTTGATGAACCTTCTCTTACGGTACTTACATCACCTAGTCAAAAACAGACAGATAGATGTCATCCATTAGAAGCAAGACCATTTACTATCCGTGAAAATGCGCGTTGCCAAACATTTCCTGATGATTGGAAGTTTTGTGGTAGTGTCGCTTCGCAATATAGACAGGTTGGTAATGCTGTACCTGTAAATTTGGCTTATGAAGTTGGTTTGAAAATCAAGGAGGCATTGGAAAGATTATGACTTGGGATTTAAGCTTTATTACGGAAGAGAATTTTACTAAGCATGTTCAAGATACTATTGAAAAATATGGTGATAAATTAAAATCATTTGATGTACAACGGTTTAATAAAAATATTATTGACCCTGTTAAATTGATTTTCGATAAGACAGTTTACCAGGCTGATTAGAAAGAAACTATCAGTAATGAGATTTTCAGACAGCGTGATAAATCGAACAATAATGATATTGGATATTTTCATCAACGTATATTTCAGTATATTGACAAATGCCATGTACCGGATAATGGCACTGAAGGTGGTTGGGATGTTATCTATAAAAATCCGGAAGGAATAATATTACCTGATGGTTCTTGTGTACATACCATTTATGTTGAAATGAAAAATAAACATAATACTATGAACTCATCTGCTGCTGGTAAAACTTTTATCAAGATGCAGAACCAATTATTGAAAGATGATGATTGTGCATGTTTTTTAGTGGAAGCTATAGCTAAGAAATCCCAAAATATAAAATGGGAAACAACTGTTGACGGACAAAGGGTTGGACATAAGCTTATTAGGCGTGTAAGTATAGATAAGTTTTATGAGTTGGTTACTGGTCAAGAAGATGCATTTTTTGAACTTTGTATGGTACTCCCTACCGTTATTCAAAAAGTTGTCGACAACAATGGGAATAACTTAGTACCCCATGATACTGTATATGATGAATTAAGACTTGCTGCAAGCAATGTAGAAGACAAAGATATGATTATGGAGATAGCAATTTTTATGTTAGGATTTTCGACATATAACGGTTTCTCTAAGCTTGCCAAGCAATAGTTAAATAAGCCTAGCTTGTAGAAGTTTTTTACAGGTTAGGCTTTTCGATTATAAGTCAGAGGTGATAAAATGTCTGAAAGTCAACAAGAAATAATTAGTGGAATAAAAGTGTATATTAATGAATGCTATTCTGATTATGCTGTTATGTTGAATGGTAGTTGGGGATCTGGAAAAACGTACTTTGTAAAAAATGAATTAATACCAGCATTGGAAGAAGAAAGGAAAGCAGTAATTTATATTTCCTTATTTGGAATAAAATGCGTAGATGATTTGATCAATGTTATTACTATGCATGTGTTAAACATCTATTCCAATAAAAGAGCGCAAAAACGAGCTGAGATGAATATAGGTCTTAAAATATTAAATAAACAAGCAAGTTCTTCTGTTTCTCAGATACCATCAGTCTTTGTTGGTATTATAAATAAAGGCTTGAAGTTAGTTCCTAATGGTGATACTGCCAAGGCTTTTTTTAGTGATATACAAAAAAATACTATAAATTTTGCTGATTATGTGTTTATATTTGATGATTTTGAGCGTTCTGTGATAGATAAAATAGAATTATTAGGGTTATTTGATGAGATGGTTGAACAGAATCATGCGAAAGTGATCATTGTTTGTAATGAAGTAGCATTGTTAAAAAAAATAGAAAAAGATGATGAGGATTTCAATAATAAGAAAGCAGTAAACAATACAGAGAAAAAAATCTTAACAGATGACTATAATTTATATAAAGAAAAGGTTGTTGGTTTTACAATTAAGTATGCTGCAGATTTATCAACTGTTTATCGAAAAATATTAGATAATATAGTTGGCAAACAATCACATTGTTATGATTGCTTAATTGAATATAAAAGTGAGGTTTTAGAGTTATTTTCTAGGGTAGGCTCCCATAATTTGAGAACTTTAATTTTTGTTTTAAAGAGATTCAAAGAGCTTGAGCATGAAATAGAATTAGCTTTTGATGATGCTAAAATAGACAAGAAATATTACTCCCGATATATCGCACTAGTTTTATGTAATGTTACTTCAGTTTCTATTATGTATAAAGATTTTGGCATGAGTGATGTTTTTATTCCTAAAGATAGAGATGTAGTAGTAATGCCGTTTTCATCAGATGGTTTTGCCAAAGACATGATAGACTTTAATATAAATAATCATATCAGGTTAAGTAGATATGTGAATCAGTATATCTATGATTATGCATTAAACAAGGGTCTTCTTTTAGAAGATATAACGAGATTTGTATTAGGCGAAATGAATGATATAAAAAATAATACTGATAAAATAGACTCTATTTATTGTCTTGATAGTGACATTGAAGCAAAAAAACGATTAGATTCTGTGTTAGATGATATTAAGGAAAATCAATATTGTCTTGGATTATACCCGAGAATTTTAAGCAATTTATTTATTTTAATAGAAACTTTATATGATGATAGTAATCGTAAAATAGAGTTGCTAAAAAAGGATATTATAAAAAACGTAAAAGCTAGAGCGGATGAATTTGATGTAAGCAGTTGGCATTATTTCCATAGTGGTAATACGATAGCGAATGAATTTAACGAAGAACTTTACAGTATTGTAGAAAAAACTTTTCTTGAAAGCAAAAAGCAAAAATATAGAGATGTTTTTGATGATGAACAAGATTTTGTTGATCATTTTAGGGAGTTAGTAAAGGATGATAGTTCTATTTTAGGAGATAAAAAAAGTATGTTAAATTGTATTCCTGCTTCTAAAATGATAGACAAATTTGTTAATTTACCAAATAGCAATATAAGGAAAATCAATGGTGTATTAAGTTATTACTATCTTAATGTGAAAAACATAAACGATTTCCGTTCGGGAGATTTAGAGTTATTTAGAGAAATGGAAACCATACTATGCAAGAAAATCCCATTGGTTAACAGTAAACTTAAAAGACGTCATCTACAATACTTACTTGATTGCATTAGCAATATTTGTAAAAAACTAGCATAGCGTATCTTTGGGGCATATCATGTCCCACTATGGACTTTTTATTTTTGCTTCCCTCTTCTATTTTTTGCAGATTTGTGATAAAATTTAATTGTATTTTTATGAGAAAATTCAGCAAGGAAGTGACGGAATGGAATTTGTAAAATCTGCTGATGTAGTCGTTATTGGTGGCGGCATTGTAGGTACTGCTGTATTGCGCGAGCTTTCCAAGTATGACCTGAAATGCGTTCTGCTGGAAAAAGAGCCGGACATCGCTATCGGCACTACTAAAGCTAACAGTGCAATTCTTCATGCTGGCTTTGATGCTCCTACCGGCAGCCTCAAAGCTATTACCAACGTTCGTGGCAACGCTCTGTACCACGAGCTGCAAAACGAACTGGACCTGGATATTAAATGGACCGGTTCCCTGGTTGCTGCAACCACCGACGAGGAAATGCAGACTCTGCAGGAGCTGTTGCAACGCGGTAAAAAGAACGGCGTTGAAGGCCTGCAAATCCTGTCTAAAGAAGAAGTTCTTGAGCAGGAGCCTAACCTGACCACTGTCAAGGGTGCTCTGTGGGCTCCGAGTGCCGGCGTATGCTGGCCGTTCGGTGCTGCTATTGCTTTTGCTCAATGCGCTGTACAAAACGGTGCAGAAGTTATCCGCGACTGCAAGGTACTGGGCTTCGTTAAGGAAGACGGCAAAATTACCGGTGTAGAAACCAATAAAGGCACTATTGCTGCTAAATATGTGGTTAATGCTGCCGGTGTTTATGCTGACGAAATCGCTAAGCTGGCCGGTGATGATACCTTTACCATCACTCCGCGTAAGGGCGAATATATTCTGTTTGATAAGACTGCCTGCAGCAGTCTGGTTTACGGCGTGGTATTCCCCACCCCGACCAAAAAATCCAAAGGTATTCTGGTTTGCACTACTACCCACGGCAACACCTTCATCGGTCCTAACGCTAATGAGCAGGATTCCAAAGAAGATAAGGCTGTTACCACTGCCGGCATGAATGAAATCATTGCTTCTGCCAAGAAGCTGATTCCGAACCTGCCGATGGGTGCAGCTATTACCGAATTTGCCGGCCTGCGTGCCGTTTCCAGCACCGGTGACTTCGTACTCGGTCCTTCCGAAAAGGTTGAAGGCCTGTACAATGCTGCCGGCATGCAATCTCCCGGTCTGACCGCAGCTCCTGCTGTAGGTGAGCTGATTGCCAACGAAATTGCCCGTGTAAGCGGCGCTGCCAAGAAGGCTGACTTTAAGGCTGCTCTGCCGAAGCATAAAGCATTCAACTATATGACTGCTGATGAAAAGGCTGCCAAGATTGCTGAAGACAATCTGTACGGCCGCGTAATCTGCCGTTGCGAAACTGTTACCGAGGGCGAAATTGTAGAAGCAATCAATTCTCCTGTAGGCGCACGCACTGTTGACGGTGTAAAACGCCGTACCCGTGCAGGCATGGGCCGTTGCCAGGGTGGCTTCTGCGGTCCGCGTGTTACCCAGATTCTGGCACGCGAGCTGAACATTTCTGTTCCCGAAGTATTAAAAGAACGTACTGATTCCAATATGTTCTACGAAAAATATTCTGCAGATGGCGGGGAGGAATAATAATGAACCAATTATATGATGTAATTATTGTTGGCGGTGGCCCTGCCGGTCTGTCTGCTGCTTACAGCGCATGGCAGAATGGTGCTAAAAAAATCGTTGTTATCGAGCGTGACCGCGAACTCGGCGGTATCCTGCAACAGTGCATTCACAATGGCTTCGGTCTGCATCACTTCAAGGAAGAGCTGACCGGCCCTGGCTATGCACATCGCTGCATCGAGCTCGTTGCTGATAAACCTGAAATCGAAACCCTGGTTGATACCATGGTATTAGATGTACAAAACAATAAAACTGTTATTGCTGTTAATCCGGAAAAAGGCTTACTGAAGCTGGAAGGCAAAACTGTTATCCTGACCATGGGCTGCCGTGAGCGTACCCGTGGTGCTATCCGTATTCCGGGCGAGCGTCCTGCAGGCGTATTTACTGCTGGCGCTGCTCAGCGCATGGTTAATATGGAAGGCTATCTGCCGGGTCACAAAATTGTTATCCTCGGCAGCGGCGATATCGGTCTGATTATGGCCCGTCGTATGAGCCTGGAAGGCTGCAAGGTTCAGGCTTGCCTGGAAATCTGCCCCTTCTCCAACGGTCTTACCCGTAATATCGTTCAATGTCTGAACGACTATGATATTCCTCTGTACCTCTCTCACACTATCGTTGCTATCCATGGTGAAGAGCGCGTAACCGGTATCACCGTTGCTAAGGTTGACGAGCGTATGACTCCGATTCCGGGTACCGAATTTGATATCGAGTGCGATACCGTACTGCTGTCTGTAGGTCTGATTCCTGAGAACGAGCTGTCCCGCGGCCTTGATCTGGAAATGAACCCGCTGACCAACGGTCCGGTTGTTGACCAGCATCGTGAAACCAGTTTAGACGGTTTCTTTGCTGCCGGCAACGTAGTACACGTACATGACCTGGTTGACTTTGTATCCGAAGAAGCTGAAATCGCAGGTAAATATGCTGCATTGAAGGCTCAGGAGAAAATGGCAACCGAAAACCGTACCGTAACCGTAAAGGCTATTGACGGCGTACGTACCTGCGTACCGCAGAAGCTGACCATGCCTGCAGAAATTCCTGCAGACGAGAAGGTTAAGCTGTTCATGCGTGTTGCTGCACCGCACCGCAAAGTTAAGCTGGAGGTTAAGAGTGGCGACAATGTTCTGCTGAGCCGTCCTTTGCCCGTAGCAAAGCCCAGTGAAATGATTGCCGTAGAAATTCCGGCTGCAAAATTTGCCCAGATCGGTGACGAAGTTACCGTAGGTCTGGTGCTGTAAGGAGGGTATAAAATGGCTGTTGAAACTCGTGTTATGAACTGCATTATGTGCCCTATGGGCTGCGAAATGACTGTTACCATTGAAAATGGTGCAGTTACCAATGTTACCGGCAACACCTGCCCGCGTGGCGCTAAATATGCTAACGATGAAGTTACTGCTCCGAAGCGTATGCTGACCTCTACAGTTGCTGTAGAAGGCGGTATGCTGCCTTTGCTGCCCGTAGTATCCGCTAACGTATTGCCGAAGGAACGTATCATGGACTGCGCACGCTTCCTGCGCACCGTCAAGGTTACCGCTCCGATTAAAACCGGTGACGTTGTAGTTAAGGATATTCTCGGCCTTGGTGTAGATATTATCGCCAGCCGTGATATGTAATCAGCTGAGGATTCTTCTGTTACATATAATATAGTAAAAATTGCAAGAGCTGCAGTTGCACTACCTTGTGTAGTGTGAAACTGCAGCTCTTTTTGTGTATGAGTGATGAGGATGAAAAGAAGGATGTTAATCAGGTGTTTTTGGCAATTACCGCACCCAGTACAGCACCGATGATGAAGCTGGTGGTAGCTTTTTTGTTGCTGTCCTTTTTCGTTACGTAATTGTCGTCCTTATGACGCTTGTCGTAGCGATCATGTCTGTCGTAACGGTCGTGTCTGTCATAACGATCATGCTTGTCGTAGCGGTCGTGCCTGTCATAGCGGTCTGAATGACGCGGTGGCGGAGCATCGTGCCTTTCGTGAGCGGATGCTACGCTTGCTAGCGGCAGAGAAAGCACCATGGCAGCCATAGCAATTGCTGTGGTTTTCTTCATATACTTGGTTAATGTTGTCATCATATTTGGCACCTTCTTTCTTAAAGTGGTTGTTTACCTTTGTTGCTTTTATTATAAAGGCAGTATATGGCGAAATTATGACGATTTTGTCTGATTTACAAAAAATAAGCAGAAAAATTGTAAAGACTTTAGCATTTTACTTATATGAATATGAAAAAAGTGCTTTTTTTACTTGGTTAATACGCAAACAGAAAATTTTAGGTTATTATAATAGTAGTTATTAATCAACCCCCTTCCCCGTCAGTCGGCAAAGGAGGCTGTAGCATGAAGGCTGTTACCTATCTGAAACAATTTCTTTCCCTGAAGTCCCTGTGCCTGATTATAGGCGGCTCGCTGGTATATTCCATCGGCTTTAATATGTTCATTTTGCCATGTAATCTTTATAATGGAGGTTTTTTAGGGATAGCACAGCTGCTGGGATATTTTATGAGAAACGTCCTGGGACTGAGCTTTGTTACCGATAACTATATCGGCATTATCTATTTTCTCCTGAATATACCCTTGATGCTGCTGGCTATACGCAAGTTCGGCAAGGATTTTTTAGTAAAATCTGCTGTCTGCATCACAAGCTACAGCGTATTGCTGAGTCTTGTGCCTGTTGCGGAATATAATTATCTGCCTGATACGATTACGGCTTGTCTGGCAGGCGGTATTCTGTGCGGCCTGGGATGCGGTATGACGCTGATGAGCAAGGGCAGCGGCGGCGGTGAGGGCATTTTGGGACTGCTGCTGATGCACCGGTATCATAATATGAGTGTAGGCAAGGTCTTCAATATTATTAATATCTTTGTCTTTGGCAGCTGTATTCTATTATATGATGTTGCTGCAGCAGTCTACTCCATCTTCTTTGCCGTAATTACTTCCGTTGTTTTGGATAAGGCTTATTTGCCCAGTATTACGGTAACGATGATAGTAATTACTAAAATAGATTTGGTAGAAGAGGTTATTTTTGCGGCTGTGCATCGCGGTGTAACTAAAATTAAAGGTATCGGTGCCTATAGCGGTGAGGATACCAATGTGCTTTTAACGGTAGTTTCTAAGGTTGAGTCAATGAAATTACGTCATTTGCTTGAAGAATGTGATCCGAATATCTTTATTATTGAATACGAAAATGTATCGGTGATAGGAAATTTCGAAAAAAGATTATAGGAATTTTTGCCGAAAAATGACGTTTTGCAAGGTATTTTTGGGGATTTTTCGTAGATTTTCAAAGAAATTTATGAAGTTTTTCAGAGGCCTTAAAGCGTGTATACATGATACTTTATTTGCCCACTATGCCAAGTGTTTCACTAAAAAATCTTAAAAAAGTTGTAAAAAAGGTGTTGACATTACCTTGCCCACGTGGTATTATATACAAGTCGCCGGGATACAGCGACAAACACAAACAACAAAGTTGCGAACAAACGCAACAGAGTGAACCTTGAAAACTGAACATTGAACCTAGAAAAAAGCGAATGTGCGGGTCGAGCGCGAAAGCGCAAGACCAAGTCAAATAACTTCTTTTTTAAATAATAAGAGCTAGATTAGTTCTTCAATAAACTTTATTGGAGAGTTTGATCCTGGCTCAGGACGAACGCTGGCGGCATGCCTAACACATGCAAGT
>OHHZ01000480.1_pt1 | contig 18701 bp, 10 predicted proteins | sample 1568081 | NCBI WGS metagenome assembly OHHZ01 (sample SAMEA3879597, study PRJEB24766) | human gut metagenome | biome: human-associated habitat; feature: feces | place: USA | collected 1985/1987
GAAGCCGGTCAATCAACTGCTCGGTACTTTTCCGCGCCTGATTCAAAAGGTTTGCATCCTGCGGATATTTGATTTGAGACGGCGCACAGGTCGCATCAACGATCATAGTTCCGCTGTTGCTGTCATTATTGCCGTCATTGTCATCGGTATCTTCTTCCGTCTTGTTCCGGGATAGTATCATTTCATTAATATCGCCGAGGATTTCCGGCGTCAGTCGTTTGCGGAAATACACCATGCTCGATGAATCAAACGGCGGTTTGCCGTCGTCATAAGCTTCATAACCGCAGAAGTATTGAAGATAGGCGTTCTCCTGTATCTGTAATGTGATTTCCTCATCGGAATAACCGTATTCTGCCTGTATCATGCAGGCACCTAAAGCAAGGCGCAGCGGTTTTGCAGGATTCCCTTTGTTGCTTTTGAACAGTCCGGCATACTTCTTTTCAATTTCATCCCACGGGATCATTGCAGCTTTTTTGACCCAGCGGTTGTTTTCATTCAGATGCATTCCCATAGGCTGACCGAAATCTGTTATACTGATCTGTCCACTTTTGTATTTGTACATATCCCGACTCCATGTGCAAGCTTTTTTACGGTTTTAAGCATTTTTCTTTGCACTTATTATACCATAAATCACCGCTAAAGTCACTATTTATGCCGTTTTGCGGTTTATTCAGTAGACATTATATATACGTTTTCCCGCTCGGCAGGCGCTGTAAAGGTACGCTCATAACGCCATTCCCAGTCTTCAAATTTCTCGGTTTCCTTAATATTCTCCCCCAAATACAAATCCTTGGGAAGATACCCCTCTCTTGATAAATCAAGCTGTACACAGCCGGGAACCTCTGCCTTTAATATGACAGGCCTTTCTTCGCTTTCCTGCGGCTTGCCGGATAGTTTCCATTTTCCGTTAAGTGTTATTGTTTTCATATACATCTCACCTTAAAAATGAGTTTTTTCTTATGTGTTAAGCTCTCTTATTGTTTTAGGTCTTTCGCTGCAGCGATATAACAGGCGATAGCTGTTATCCGCATTTTTGCTTTCTGTTGAAAGACGGACGTTAAATTCTTTTGTACCCTCTTCTGACGGCAAAATAAAGTTAACCGTCGGCCCCTGAATATTTGAATTTGCGGAAAGCTCTCCCACGTTCCAGGTGAGTACTTTATACGTTTTTCCCGCCAATTCAATTTCAACATTTACAGTATCGCTGACCGCAAAAGGATTATCATTATGATAATATAAACTCGTCGGGCGCATTCGGAATGGGTGTACTGCAATTAATTGTTAAAATCACGGTTTCCTTATACTCTTAAACATTCCTTTTTTCTTTTACTTTATATCTCCTATTATATTGCGCCAATAACTTCAATCTCTTCAGGTGCTGTCCATTTAGTATGAATTTCGCCGTTTTCTAAACGCCTGCACTCAACCGAAATTATGCCGTATGGCGTGGGATATGTGCCCTTTGCCCAACTTAAATCTCCTAAATTCGGTTTAATTTCAACCTTTTTACAGCCTACCGAAAGAATATGAATTCCCAATACTTCCTCGGCTAAAAAGGCAGTCGGTGCAGAGGACCAGCCATGACATAAACTATGACGGAAACCTTTATAACAAAAAGCGCCGTTATCGCCATGAACATCGCTTTTTCCGTCTCCCGGTATTTCATCAATCGTCGAGGCATTTTTCGCCCATTCGATATTAAAATCCTCCCAAAATGCAGTAGCTCCGAGCTTGAGCATTGCGCCGTAATATTCTTCCAGCACCGAAAGGGTAGCAGTCATATCTTTTTTGGCGGCGGCTTTCAACAGATAATAGCTCATAAAGGTAGAAAAGCCCACTGCTCCGCCTTCAAGTATCTCACTTGCCGCTATGATTTCATCGCAACAGCCGGCAAGTGCAATCATCGCAGCTGTTTGCTTTGCTGTGCAAGTATTCCATTCGCAGGTTTTAAGTATTTCAGCTTTTTTATCACATAAATCAGCTGTGGCTATATCGTTACAGTATCTCGAAAGCTCAGCCGCCGCATTTAAAGCAAGGACAAGTAATGCACGGGAACCGTACTTCCCTGCCTCGGTATCGTTGGTAGGCCAGTCGAGAAAATAGTACCCTATACTGTCCGAGCCATCATCCGAAACAATCGAGCATATCTTTTTTGAAAGGGAAAGAATATATCCACTGTTATTTTCTAAAAATTCTTTGTTGCCTGTATAGAAGTACCAATCCCTTACAATTATCATCCACCAGAGTGAGTATGTTGGCATATTGTTCATCCATTTAGTCATGGGTGTGGCTTCTCTTATAAAATCAAGGGTTTTTGCCATAATCGGGATATTCCCGAAAACAGTACGAACCGTCAGCATTTCGGGATGCATATCCCCCACCCAGACAAGGCGGTCTCTCTTAATACCGTCCCATATATAATTTTGAAGGCAAAGCTTACAGGTATATGCGGCGGTATCATAAATTCTGTTAATGGTTTCATTATCACAGCGAAAGCTTCCCAAAGCGGGAATATCCCTGTAAACCGAAACCACCGTTACAGCTTTAAGAGAAAGCTTTACACCCTTTCCATTAAGGTGAATATACAAAAATCTAAAGCCTGTTTCATTAAAGGTCATATCGCTGTATGACGGCAGAAAAACGTCGGTATCACGCACCGAGTGGTCGTTTGTAGCATTTTTATAGCCAATCTTGCTTAGTGATTCGGCGACCGATTCGCCGTATGTAATGTGAACCGAAGCAGGCATTTGAGAATGGGAAGAAAAGGTTAAAATCCTTGCCGCTCCGTTTATTTCCCTGCCGAAATCGAGCAATATGCCTGATTCTTCACCGTCCTCGGTATTTTCAAGAACTGTGCAGTCAGGCTCATTAAGATTCACCTGTAGTAGCTGTTCTTTTAGTAAAGCTTCAGCGTTTGTCACCTTTCCGAAAAGCTTTACTATACGAATAGGAAACAATACTTCCCACACACGCTCATCATACCTGTTTTTCATAATGACACTCCTAAAAATTTGAAATGCAATTTTCTTTAAGATAACTTATTCTTAAAATTTTTATATTAAAAAATCTCATCGGCAAACGTTTCAACGGTTAATCGGTCGTTAACAAGCTTAAGGCGCTCTGCAGAAAGTCGCTTCAATCAGCAGCGCTTAAAATCAGCGTCTCTACGGAATTGGGAAGTGCTGTTCTTTTAAGCAGTTTTCCGTGAATACGCAAAATATATTCTTTCTCGTAATTATCCGGATTATAAATAACTGCGGCTATGCTACCGTCTGTATTCATAAAGGCGGTAGTTTCAAGTGATGTTGTGTAGGAGCTTAAACCAATCCTAACCGCACCAGGTTGTATAAACTTACTGAACTGACCGATTACATAGTAATTGGGTGTATAAACCAGCTTATCATTTTCAGTATCGCTGAATATACCCGCATCGCAGTAAGATCTGCCCTCTCTCCAATGGAACGGACCGTTTTTCTCGTCGAGGGTTATATTCCAATCTATAAACGATGTAAGACCCGCATTTAAATTACCGATAATGTCATGTGCGTATTTTTTGGACTGCTGCCATGCATCGGATTTATACATTCCCTTTTCCATAGAAAATGTACAGCCTTCGCTCATAATCACTCCCTTATCGGGGAATGCTTTTTTGCAAAGCTCTATTTCGCCGAAGTGGTCGCCCGAATACCAATGACAGGCAATTCCCGCAATATAATTTTTGAGTTCGGGATCGCTGTAATACTTTAAGCAACGTTCAAATATCCGTTCCTTACAATGGTCATATACAAAAATTTTTGCGTCTGTATCCTTAAGTGTCGGGCCAAGAGCACTTTTAACAAATTCCGCCTCCTGTTCGGGAGTAAATACACAGGATTCCCAAAGCTGATGATGCCTTGTTTCGTTTTGGGTTGTAACACCCCATATATCAACGCCGCGTTTCCCCATCTCGGTAATGTACTTATGTATATACTCTGCCCAAAGCTGATAAAATTCGGGCTTTAAATATCCCCCTTGCCATTCGCCGTTGTCCTTCATATACGGCGGAGGACTCCAAGGACTTGCCAGGATTTTTAAGTTGTCCGCAACCTTTGCTGATGCTTTAACAAACGGAATAACTGCGTTTTCTTCCCTTGAAATATCAAAGGAATCAAGTGTCATATCGCCTTCTTCCACATACGAATAAGGCGAAATTGAAAAATCACAGCTATGTATTGACAATCTTCCGAAGGTATAACCTATTCCGTCCTCTGATGAAAAATATGCTCGCACAAGTTCTTCCTTATTGCTGTCGCCAAGCTTCATCCAGCTCGCCGCCGAAGCCTCGGTAAGCGCGGCACCAAAACCCTCAAATCGGTCAAATGTCATCTCCGGATGCAAGTTAATGAGATTTGCTTCGGTATCATTGCGTTTTTGCTCCAATGTATCTAAAGAAAAAGGTTCATTTTTAAATTCCTGCGGTTCAAGCCTTGCAAGCTTTTCTTTAGTATCAGCACAGGTTCTGAAAATTTCTGCTTTCATAAAACGTTCCCCCAAAAATATAATTGATATCAAAACCGTATTATCGGTTTATTGCTGCTTTAAGTATTAATATTCCGTATTCAGGCATTTTAATTTCTCCTGTTACGGTTTCACCGCTTAAAATGTCTGTATACGCTTTTTCAAGAGAAATGACTGCCGAGGAAGCATTAAAGTTCTGTATGAAAATATACTCCGAATTTTCACCCACACGCCTTGTGGCAACTACACCGTAAGGAAGCTCGCCTGATACAACGCTCTTAATATCTGTATTTGAAAGAACACAACTATAGAATTCGTCTATAAAGTCTTCTTCCATACGGGCTGCTATAAAATAGACCTTACCTTTTCCGTAGTTATTAACGGTAACTGCAGGTGTTCCAGCGTAAAATTCAGATGTATATGTGCCTAATGTTTCAGCCGTATCGGTATTTATAATGTCGCAAATTTCCTTTGCAGTATATGCCTTTCCGTTAAATTCTACACTAACCGTCTGACCGTCATAAAGTGCGTCAGTTTCCATAATATTAAGTCCTGCCATATCACTGATAAGACCCGGAAAGCCGTTTAAATAGCAGAGGTCACTTTCATTTACAATACCGCTGAAATAGCTTAGAATAAGAATTCCGCCATTTTCGACAAAGCTACGCAGTTTTTCGGCGAATTTAGGGCGCAGCATATACATTAAAGGAGCAACAAGCAGCTTGTAGTGATCTATCTCACAATCCTCATCAACGATATCCGTACCGATACTGTTTTTCCAGAAATAGCGATGATGCTTTTCTATCGTTTGTTCATATTTCATTCCGCAATTTCGAGGACCATCAGTATGGTCCAATGCCCAGCGGTTTTCCCAATCAAACAGAATTGATACATCGTTTTTAACGACAGAATTATAAACCTCGCCGATTTTTTTTATGGTTTTTCCTAAATCTGCAACCTCGTTAAAGACTCTGCTCTTATCATTTCCGTAATGATCTACAATTGCTCCATGGAATTTTTCAGGACCGCCTCTGCAAGTTCGGAATTGGAAGTACTGTACCGTATTTGAACCGTGTGCTATTGCCTGAAGCGAGGATAGCTTATGAACTCCCGGTCTTTTTAATTTGGAAGCAGGTTTCCAGTTCATTGTGCTCGGTGTGCTTTCCATAAGTACAAAAGGTCTGTCCGGTTTCAGAGAGCGCGCAACATCATAGCAAAGTGCAGTACTGCTTGCCACGCTGATATCGTCCGTTGGTCCGTGCCAACTTGGATAACAGTCCAAAGCTGATAAATCAATGCTATCCTTGAACTTAAAATAATCAAGATCAAAAAACAAAGGCATCATATTAGTGGTGACAGGTATATCGGGATTATATTTTTTTACAGCGTCAATTTCGGTTTTCATATAATCAACCGTCAAATATGTGTTAAATCTTCTCCAATCCAGACAAATTGCTGTAGAAGTTGTATCACCTAATTCTGAAGGTGGATAAATTTGGTCCCAATCGGTGTAATTATGGCTCCACACGGTACTCCACCATTCATGATTCAGCTTTTCCAGGGTTACGTAACGCTGTTTAAGCCATTCGATAAACGCTTGACGGCAATTTTCACAATAACATCCGGAGCCGCTGAATTCATTGGAAATATGCCACATTACAACTCCCGGATGATTGGCAAACCTTTCAGCAAGCTTTTCGTCAATTATTTTTATCTTTTCCCTGAATAAAGGCGAGCTCTTACAAAAATTATGCCTAAAACGGTTATGCTCACGCATTCCGTGTGTATTTACTTGAGCAACCTCAGGGTATTTTTGTACCAACCAGTTAGGTTTACCGCCGGACGGAGTGGCCAAAACGGTGTAAATACCATTCTCGTATAAGGTATCAATTACCTTCTGTAACCAATCAAATGTGAAAACTCCTTCCTCGGGTTCAAGAGAAGCCCAAGAAAAAATTCCCACAGACATACAGTTACAATGAGCTTTCTTCATTAGCTCAATATCTTTTTCGAAAATACCGGGATATTCTCGCCACTGCTCAGGATTATAGTCACCACCGTGGAGAAAATTAGGATATTTGGGAGTTATTACTGTTGACATATGAAAATCATCCTTTAAAATACTTGAAATTTTTGTTTTATTTATAGCTTGCAGATAGTTTAACAAGCATTTAACTAATTACGAACGCGTTATCATTTAACATAAAATACTTTTATATCTTTAATGGCATAATCCCCGCTATGCTCTTTTATTACAATCTCGTACTTTGAGCAACGGAGTGAACTGAATTTACAAATTACCTTATGTCCTATAGTTTTGCCTTCAAAAAGTAAAATCTTTTTATGCTTGTATGCAGGCAGGTAACCATAGATACTGAAGGATTCCACAGCTTGACCGTTCGTTAAGTCTTCTTTAATCATAACACAATTAGAAAGTCGGGTTTCAAGCGGAATACTCCAATCCGAAGCGGAAGCATCACTATTGACAAGAGTGTAAGTGTTCCCGTTTTTTTCAGGTTCGGTAAACGGCACCGGTACGTCATAGCTTTCTTTTATTCGTTTTCCAAGCTCTAAAATACGCTCAACATCCGCTTCAGGCAGTAAACCCCTGTTATCCGGACCTATATTTATCAGTAAATTTGAACCGTGACCTACCGACATTTCATACATTCCGAAAAGCTCCTCAGTGCTTTTTATGGTGTTTTCGTTGAAATCATAGAACCATGTGTCACGTAGCTTGCAGTCACATTCCGCAGGCAAAAACTTTGCTTCGGAAAGCTTCTGCTCTTGTGTTGCAAGCTCTGAAAAGTCGGTTGTTGATACCACAAGCGGATTATTAAGAGATGCATAACCGTCTTCGTTGCCTACCCAACGCACCCCCGGTGTCCACTCAGGGTCGCAAAAGGTCAATATTTCGGGCTGCAGCTTGCCTATTGCGTCAACGATACGCTTTTTATCGTATTCGTGATTTTCACTTCCGCAACCGTCAAACCAAAGATAATCAATTTTGCCGTAATTTGCAAGCAATTCGCCGATTTGATTTATAAAATAATCGTCATATTCTTTTTCGTCGGAAAACGGAATAGAATACTTGCCCCACTGTGCAGGTGAGTAATAAAGACCTACCTTTAAATCATACTTGCGGCAAGCATCAACAAACTCGCGCACAACATCCCCCTTACCGCCCTTCCACGGAGTGTTGGCTACACTGTAGTTTGAATACTTTGAGGGCCAAAGCGCAAATCCGTCATGATGCTTTGTTGTTAAAATAGCATATTTTGCGCCCGCATCTTTTGCAGTTCTAATCCATTGCTCACAATCAAGCTGTTCGGGGTTAAACCTTTCGGGCGACATATCATCGCCGTCCCAATCCTTGTGTCCGGGATAAAACGAACGTATTCCGAAATGAAAAAACAATCCGAATTCCCAATCTAAAAATTCCAGCTGTTTCTTATAACCATTCATAATATATTTACCTCGCAATTTAAGAAAATAATTATTTGACGACTGAATTTCAAGCTTTTAATAACTCAAAATTTCCGCTATCAAGTGTCTTTTCTGTGACACCGTCCGAAAAAGCATAACCGTTTGGTAAAACAATTTTTCCGTGCAGGTTTTTATCTGATTTAATTTTTAAAACAAGCTTACTTTCGCTAAGCTTTTCCCAGTTTACAGAAATTCTGCCAACAGGCGTATCGTGATAAGCGCTTACGCTATTAAGCTTTTCGGGGAAAAGCGGCTTAATATCAACATTTGTTATATCCTTGCCTGTTGGGTTAATTCTCATTCCTGCAAGATAGGTATAGAACCATGCCGAAACATCACCCCAAAAATGATGGTTAAGGGATAGAACTCTGCCGCCTTCGGGCATGAAGGCCTCCCAAAGGGTGGTAGCCCCACGCTTTATCCAGTTACCGTAAGACGGAAAATCGGGACGGACTATCATATTATAGGCTAAATCAACCTCGCCGTTTTCAGCAAGTACACGGTAAATCACCCTACCGCCTAAAACGCCTGTGTTGAAATGACCTTCAGCTTCATCTATATATTTGAGCAAAAGCTCAAACGCTTTCGATTTTTCTTCTTTTGTAAGCATACCGTAAAATATTGCCATTGCCTGTCCTGTCTGGGTATTGCCCTTAACAGCACCGTTTTCTTTGTCCAAAAGATTTTCCCTAAAGGCGGTTTTCACCTTATTCGCCAAGGCAAGCGCAAACTGCTTTTGCGGCTCTTGCTTTAAAACATCATAAACAAACACGGCTTTACTTGCAATATCATAGGTAAGAATAGTGTCGGTCACAACAAGCGGAGTGTCATAAGCCCATTCATCGCGTCCTGCCTGACACCAATCGCCTAAACCTATTGCTATAAGTCCGTTTTCGTCAAATTTTGAAAACAAGTAATTAAGATAACGCATAAGCGGTATAGAAAGCTCTTCAAGCATTTCTTTATCGCCGCGGTATATATAAGTATAATACGGAAGATTTATAATTACATTATCCCAAGCCGGACCGTTGCCCCAATGGTATCCCCAACCGCCTGTAGGAACTATACCGGGCAGTTGACCCTTATCATTCAGAGCTTTATAAATATTCCTTATCCATTCCTTATAACAATTTTCAGGGCGGAAATTTAAAAGCATTTGTTCAGCCGATAGCGACGCATCGGCAGTCCAGCCGTTCTTTTCTCTCTGCGGACAGTCGGTGGGGAAATAGTTAAAATTAGAAATATCCGAACGGACAGTTGCCTCTTGAATTTTATTAACAATCTCATCACAGCAGGTAAATTCTCCCGCAAGCCCGTTCAGTGAGCTCATTTTCAGATATGTAAGCAAATCTTCGGTAGCCTGTTCTTCTGTTATTCCCTCAACGTAAACATATTGGAAGCCGTTATAAATGAAGCTCGGAGTGTGTGTTTGTTTTCCTTCCTTGCATATATATTCACTTTTTTGAGAAAAATCTTTTTTAGGACCTTTCCGCGAAGAAACACTGATATTGTCACGGCACAAAACGCCGTCCTTCAGCCATTCACCGTAACGGAGGACTATTTTCTGTCCCGAACTTGCATCTACCGAAATTCTGCAAACACCGGAGTTATTTTGACCGAAATCGTAAAGCCAACCGTTTTCCTGACGTGTAACCGATACAGGTTTTAATTCCTCGTAAACACGTACAGGATCTGCGGTACAAAGTCTTTTTTCACCGCGTGGAGGTGCTACCCTTATTGCGTTTTTTAAAGCACTGTCATCAAAATCAGTCGAGTAAAAATTATTGATTTCAAGCCTTGCATCATAATACTCACCGCAACGGTAATCGTCAAACAGTATAGGAGAATCACAAACCTTAAAGCTTTCATCGCTTTCAAGCTCGGTAACGCTTTCATCCTCTGCTACAAGGCTAAGCTTTATTGCGAATTCAGGTGCGCCTCTCCACGGTGCTTTGTCAAAGTCCCATACCTCGCCGCCTGAATTGTTTTGAAACCCATTGCCTAAAAGGACTGCGATAACATTTTCACCCTCACCAATAAGTCCGCTTACATCATAACTGTCATAATAAACTATATGGTCAAGATTGCTTATATACGGCGCAAGCTCGCCCTTTGTAATATCCTTGCCGTTGACGAAAAGCTTATAAAAACCCGCCGCGCCTATAACAACATCTGCCTTAACCGTTTTTGAAGCAATAAATTTTTTTCTAAAAAACGGTGCAGAAACAAAATGCTCCATATCTGCATAATCATACCCTGCAGCAATAAAATTATTTGGAAAGTCCATAAAACAATCCGTCCTTTAATCTAAGATAAATCGTAACGCGAATCAGCCATATATTTCCTTTTTAATTATATCTGAATTCTACACATTGTCAATTTTTTATTTACATAAGCCGATAAATTAACAATAGCATATATTGGTAAAAAACCTCATGTATTTTAGTAATGCAGTTATCAAACCACAACTATTATACATGAGGTCTTTCACTATTTACACAAATTATTTAACTATTTCACGGTTATACATTATGTAGCCGTTCTCCGAAGGCTTTTGGTAAAGACGGATATAATCCACCAGCAATTCAACATAGGTAGGATCGCCCTCCTGCCATTTAAAGCCGTAACTGCCGTCTGCTGATAAGCCGCAGCTCATAAGAATTGAATCCATCGGGAGATCAAGGAAGTCATCTCCTAAGCCTAAAGGATCATTAAAGGCATCGTATGTCCAAAAGATTTTTCCGTCAACAGCAAAAGATAATTCATCAGGTGTCCAAGTAAATGTATAAATATGGAAGCGTTCGCTTAGCTGTTCTTCCTGTTTATACTCTCTGAGCTTATCTAACACGCTGCCATCGGTGCCAATGTGATATGATGTTGACTTGTTTGTTGCCGCCGAGATATTACTCCAATAACGGTGAACATTGGCATCAAATCCATTTCCCTTTTTGGTGAAGTCCTCCAAAAGGTCTATTTCAACAACATTACCGTTATAAATATCCGTTCTGCCGAAGAACCAAAGTGCGTTTGCCGCAGGAAATACACCAAGCTTTGCACGGAATTCTATTGAACCGTAAAGGAAACCGAAGGTACGCCAGGTTGAAATCTGTTGGCTTTTGGTAGTTCCGTCTGCATTACGGTATGCCGGAATAACCACACAGCCATCGCGTATAGAAACTTTATCCATAACACCTTGCTTATCAAGATAAGGAACCCAAAGATTGGTATCAAGCTTATTGAATTCTTCATTCCAAACAAGTCTGTAATCATCGTCATCGGGATTGAAAGCTTCCTTTAAGGAATAGTCAGCAGGCAAATCGACAGCTGTATTCTCATCTAAGGCTTTATTCAACTGTTCTGTAAGCTTTTTAACTCCCTTTGCACAGGCGGCGGCATCTGAACCGTCAATCAAAAGCTTACTTCCCATCATTTCAAGCTTATATTGGCTTGCACCCAAGTCCTTTATGCTCTCGGAGCGTTTAGTAGGTCCGACGATTATTTCGTTTTCCTGCGGTTCGGTTGTATCGTCAACAATGGTAATTCGAGTTCCCTTTGCATCCTCATAAATATCGCAGAAATTCTGTATTTCTTTATAATAAACCACTAAAGCTTCATTTGAAACCACAAATCGGTAATCAGAAAGCTTTTTGCCGTTTAAGGTAAGCTCGCCGGTTTTAAACTCATGCTCGTAAATGAATTTATAGTTTTGCCTTAACAGCTTCCAGGTATCCTCATTTTTACAAAATGTTTCAACAAAGAAGTCCACAGCAGTTTGTAAAGCTGAAGCTGTAGTAGCAAGAATAACAATTTTAAAGCCGTCCACCTTAACAATAAAGTCTCGGTCGCAATTAGCTCTGTTTGCCTTAAGCTCCTCTAATGCCGCTATTGATTCGGGTCTGTTTGTTTGACCTACAAGTATTTCATAAGCATTTTTGTTATACTCAACCGAATCCTTAACAAGCTTAATTACAGTGTTAAAGTTTTTACGCATCGTTGTGCGCATTGTCTTTACTATTTCTTCAGTTTCGGTGTCTGCTTCGGCGCTTCTTGTGATTGCGTAAGCCAAGCTTTTATCAATAATATACTCCAAGGTGTTGTTAGCCACATTTGTCGGCTTAACAGTTGTAGTATTATTATTACTTCCGCAACCTGCGACAGTAAGCAACATAACAAAAGCCAATAAAGCGGAAATTAAAGATATGATTTTATGTTTCATATTACTCCCCTTCTTTTTCTCTTAATAATTACTAATGTTACCGTAACAGCAGCCGCAATTACAATAACCGCCGCGGCGATAATTATTATGTAAAGAATAATATTGCTGTCTGTATCTTTTATGTTATCGGAATCATTGCTGATAATTGGCTCCAGATTTGCAAGCGAAGGATCGGTTACAATAAGCTTTTGATTTACAAGTGAACCATCGGCATTTCTTAATACCGGAACATACTCGTTTTTAACTGTCGCCTGCTGTGATACCGTAGCATTATCACCTGCATACTCGAAAACTATATCATCAATATAGATGCTGCAATAACCCGGTGTTCTTATAAACAGACCTACACCGAAGGAGCAGAAGGTATATGAAACCTTGTGCCACTCGCCATCGGACAGATCCTCTATTGAAATAACATTCTGCCATTCACCTGAAATTGCAGAAGGACTTAAGGTGAAATAGGACAATGCAGAGGCTATCTGAACGGCGCCGTCCTTATGAAGGCTTTTATCCATTTTAACATAGAAGCTGATTGTGTACATAGTATTTGCAGTAAGAGTATACTTGGAATTAATTACCTGAGCTACCTGGAATACATGCTTATCGCCCTTGCGGTGAAGCGATGTTGTGCCGCCGTGTACATTTGCAGGGTTAAAGCCTTTTACCGAAGAATTATAAAGCTCATAATCACTTCCTAAGCAGTACGCACCGGGAAGTCCCTCATAATTCTCGAAATCCTCACCGAATTTAACTAAAATCCACTTAGCGTATACACGCTGTTCTTCTTCCTTGAACTCGACAGAGGTAATCGTGTTTGCAAGCTTTGCATCGGCGCAGAAGCCCTTAAACAGGTAATCACCGGCGCGCTTCGGTGTTTTAAGGGTAGTGCTTGTTCCTATCTTTCCTATATAATACGGTATATTTCCGCCTGCGTCATTATTGACCAAAACAACACCCTGATCATCATATACCTGTGTAATGGTAATGTTATCAATATAACCCTGAACCAAAGGTCCCTGACCTATTTTAATTGCCAGAACATAGGAATTTTCGGTTTCTTCAACCTCAATTATATCAGAGAACTGTAGCCACTGTCCTGTACGCACATGGGTAGGTACCCACAATCCGCCCTTAGTGCTGTCAAATTTCTGATTAAATGCGAGATCATTGTTAGCGTCGGAACGGCAGGTTTTCATATAAATATTAAGCTGTTCTTCACCGCTGTAGGGTGCAACATCAATACGGTAATCAAGCGATACAGCATATTTCTGCCCCGGATTAACGGTTACAAGCTCTTTGCCGAACTGCAAATATACATAATCCTCGCCGGTTTTGCCTTGTTCGCCTCTTACAAACTTAAGACTCTTTTTGCCTGAAGCGGCAGTCTCAGTAGTAATTGAGCAGCTTTTAGGAAGCGTATAATCATAATTTTCAAAATCCACCGTTACGGTCTGCCCACGGTTAATATTCCATTTAGCATAAACTATCATAGATTTATCGGGTACGGTTGTACCTGTAAACTTCTTAGTGTATGCCGCATCGGTATACCATCCGTCGAAGGTGTAGCCTTCTCTTGTGGGAGTGGGTATAACAAGCGCTTCGCCGACAGCACCTATTTTATAGCTTGTGTTTCTACCGTCACGGTAATCAAAAGCAACGTAAATCTGTTCGTCGGTAAGCTTTTTGACAGAGATATCGTCAAAATAAACTGTTGCATTCGGTTGATCTGCAATACCGCAGTTGACCTGGAAAATAATATACTGCGCAACCTTTGTTCTGTTTTCGAAAATTATTGTGCCTTGCTTCCAACCGTCTGACGACGTGCAGGACGAAAGCTCATAATAGCCTGCATCTACAGACTCAAAATCAATCCAACCATTGTAGGTATTCGGTGCTTGAACGGTTTCCACTACCATTCCACCGGGGTTGCCGTTGCCGGCTTTATAATAGAATGTTATTGCATATCTTTCACCCGGATTTGTTTTCCAACCGTTCGGATTTACAGCATTCCGCAAAAGTACATCCGCACGGAAAGCCTTCGAAGAATCCACAAGGAGTGAAGCAAAGCCACTGCGTACACCATCGGGATTAAAGACGATTTCTTCGCCGTGGTTTACCTGACCCTTTTTGTTTATAAATGATGCCAAGTTAAATGTATAATCCTCCTTTGTAATCTTGGTAATTCCCTCGGTATAAGAGGATTCAAAATCAACAACATCAACATCAGGCACTAAATCCGTTTTGGTTACAACGATATCATCAAAGTGTATCTCTGTTCCATACAATGCTGAAAATGCAATGAATAATTCATAATGATCCTTACCCTCAATTACAGGTATAAGGCACTCATAAGTATTCCATTCGCCCAATTTAACAACGGTATTGTTTGAATCCTTAAACACTGCACCATTTGCAAAGTCTGCCTGACTGAAGTTTGAAAGTATGGTCTGAACCTGTGATTTGGAATTTACGGAATAGTTACCCCATTCACCGTAATCTTCACTGCCGCGGCCATAGCCTATTTGAAGACTTGCTCTTCTGTTAACTTGTGCAGCACAAAGATAGTCGGTTGTTCCTGAAGAAACCACCTTATATTTAAGCGAAACTTTATATACCGCTCCGGGTTCCAGCTCTACTACTTTTTTTCCGTTATTTAATATCCACATACAACGGCCCCAACCATAGTGCCAATCAGCCCAACTATCGGTCGGATCGGTAAATCCGCGACCGAGCTTAGCCTTAAGCACACGGTTTGAAGAGGAATCACTCTCGGTTGCTATGCTGAAAGCATTTTTACCGCTTCCGCTGTCGTTGTAGCTTGAAACAGCAACTCCGCCTACTTGACCGTAAGCCTTAGAGTTTAAACCGTTATCATTAAGTTCAAAGTTAATCGGATAATCTTCACCGATAACAGGAATATCATCGGCAATTATGCCGCCTTCTTCAACCTTAATATCATCAACATATAAAACGCTTCCGGTTAAAGCGGTTGCTTTCAGCCAAAGCTTGTAATCATTAGCGTCAGAAGCCGTTTTAAAGGTTGTTTTAAAGGTGTTCCATTGACCGAGAGTTACAGGTGTAGCATTAGAATCGGCAAAAAGTCCCGACTCAACATCCGAAGCATCATAGTTAGCTAAAACGGTTATGTTATAGGTGTATAACGGAGCAATAGAGCCAAAGTCTCCGTATTGATCACCCGTACCCGTACCGTAGCCTATTGAAAGATTATTGCGCCAGCCACCCACATTAGGCGATAAGTCAGTAGCTTTAGAGGAGGATACAAGCTTATATCTGAAAGAAACAGTATAGGTCTTATCTGCTTCAAGCTCAAGGAACTGCTTACCGTCGTTAATGCGCCAAATATTGCCGCCCCAGTCCTTGTGCCATGTACCCCACTGTTCGCCGCTTGAGAATTTTTGTCCGGTTTGAATTTTTATAACATTATTTTCCGAATTGCCTTCTTCCTTAGCAAGCGCAAAGGTATTAAGTGCACCGGAGTCATTATAGCCGGCTATTATCGCACCGTCAATTGTACCGTAGGAAAGTGAATTTTTGCCGTCCTCGTCCTTTTCAAAATCAAGCACGGTTCCGATTATGGGAGGAAGATCATCATCTTTATTATCATCGTCGCCATCATCGCCCGGTTCTTCGGCTTTCTTTTCGGCAACAACAATATCATCAACATAAAGCTCGGTACCGGTAAGCACGGATGAGCAAACCCAAAGTCTGTAATCATTTGCGCTTGCGGTAGGTGTAATTTCAACACTTGCAGTATTCCACTTACCTATTTCCACAGCATTTCCGCTCACATCGGTAAAACCGCTCTCAATACTGGATTTTTCAAAGCCTGTTAAAATCTTTATATTTGTAGATGCCGGGACAATACTACCGTATGTACCCCAGCTGTCGCCGCTGGTGCCGTAGCCTACAAAAAGAGTATTACGCCAACCGCCTACTGCGGAAGCCAAGTCAGAAGCATTATTAGTGCAGCTTTTCAGCTTGTATTTCAAGGTAATAGTATATGTCTTACCTGCTTTGAGCTCGACGAATTTAACACCGTCATTAACAAACCAAAGGTTGGCATCCCAGTCTACCATTCCCCATGCTGAGTTACCCGTACCGACAAAGTAATCCGGCACGCTTGCCTTTAATGCCTTATTTCCGCTAACCTCTGCAACAGAAAACACATTGTAAGTTGCACTGTTTCTGCCGGAAACATTTTGACCGGCAATATCGCCGTTTACAATTGTTAATTTACCGTTAGTTTTTTTATCAAAATCAATTTTAATTTCAGAAACGGACTCAACCTTTTCGGTAACGGTTATATTATCAACATACATTTCCGTACCGGTAAGTGCCGATGAGCAAATCCAAAGTCTATAATCATTTGCACCTGAAACGGTGGTAATATCAAAGCTTACATTCTGCCATTGACCTACATTTACTGTATTTTCGTTTATATCGGTTAGACCGGCTTCAAGAGTCGATTTTTCAAACCCTGTTAAAATTTTAACATTTGTAGAAGCCGGGACCATATCACCGTATGTACCCCAGCTGTCGCCGCTGGTGCCGTAGCCAACAAAAAGAGTATTGCGCCAACCGCCTACTTGGGAAGCCAAATCAGAAGCATTATTATCGCATTTGTAAACCATATAGCTCAACGAAATGTTATAGGTTTTGTCGGCTTCTAAGGTTACGAATTTAGAGCCGTTGTTCAAAAACCAGAGGTTGGCATCCCAGTCTACCATTCCCCATGCTGAGTTACCCGTACCGACAAAGTAATCCGGCACGCTTGCCTTTAATGCCTTATTTCCGCTAACCTCTGCAACAGAAAACACATTGTAAGTTGCACCGTTTCTCCCGGAAACCTTTTTGCCGCTTATTTCGCCGTTAATAATAACATTGCTGTCCTCAAAATCAACGGTTATCGGTAAATCGGGCGTCAAAGCCTCAATTATTGTACCGACTAACGAGGGCAGTATTGCAGCTACTGTAATCGCTACTGCACATACAACACTTAAAAGCTTTAAAAGCGGTGTTTTTGCCTTGTATGAATTCATATTTTTTCCTCCTAATCTTTATGGATTTTCGATTTTTTCAAATGTCCACAAAACCTTGTAATACTCTTTTACAACCTGTTCTGAAACAATAATAAAATCTACGTTTCCGCTGTCGAGTGCCGCGTATGAATCATGTGATGAGCCAAACGGCACGCAGGACTTAAAACTGTTGTAATAGGCGTAATACATACTGTCATTGCTCTTTGAAAAGCCTACTGTGTAATCATTAAACTGATCTTTTGAAGAAATTGTAACATCGCAATCTTCCTTTGCAATCAGCACAAAGGTATCTTCACCTGAAAAATCGGGAAATTCAAACTGCGGTGTATTAGAATCCTCAGATTCTGTTCCTTCGTTGTCATCATCATCAATTACAACACCTGCAACGCTTTCGGAAGCATCAGAAGTATTATCATTGTCCTTTGTACCGCTGCTTGTTTCGCTTTCACCGCAGGCGGTGCAAAGTGCCAACATCACCAATGCCAATGCCATTACAAAAAATTTTTTCATAAACACCAATTCCTTTTCTAATATTTTGAATACCGTTAACCGGTAATTCCTACGCGATCAATGCTCTTTATGAACTTCTTTTGTAAGATCATATACATAATGAGCATAGGTAAAACAAACAATGCACAAGCCGCCATTGAAAGCGATGCCTTTTCATAATCCGTAAATACTTTAAGGGTATTAAACATATCCTCAATATTTGAAAGTCTTACAGATACAGGAAGCTTATTTGAAGTATACATGACAGCAAGATAATAATCATTCCAATGCCATATAATTGAAAAAACGCTGACTGTGAGAAATACCACTCCCGATGACGGAAGCGCTATTCTTAAATATGTTTTAAAAGGTCCTGCACCGTCAATCCAAGCCGCTTCTTCAAGCTCCTTCGGTAAGCCTTTAAAGAACTGAATATAAATGAATATCATTATTCCGGCTTTGAGTCCCACTGCAAAAAGCGACGGGAGATAAAAAGGAAAAACCGTATCTAATGTGTTTATTTGAAATTCCATACCCGTAAGCTGTTTAAACAATCCCAAAATCCCGAGAAAATCAAGATCGGCAAAATTCATCATCATGGGTATTATTATCATTTGCGGCGGAATAAATATGTTAAGAATAAGCAACACCATAAGAATGCTCTTACCCCTGAATTTAAATCGAGCCAAACCGTATGCCGCAAATGCACAGGAAAGAATTTCTATTCCTGCACTCACCATTTCGTAAATCAAGGTGTTGTATAGCGACCCCGGCAAATACAAAGCCTTTATTGCTTTTGCATAATTTTCAAGCGTTATAACTCGCGGTATCCAAATAATGCTCGGATCAAGAAAGCCTCCCGGCGTTTTAAGGGACGCGCTGAGCATATAAAACATAGGATACAAAATAACATAAGACATTGAAATCAAAAAAACATAGCGGTAAAGACTTGC
>OHHZ01000483.1_pt1 | contig 18684 bp, 18 predicted proteins | sample 1568081 | NCBI WGS metagenome assembly OHHZ01 (sample SAMEA3879597, study PRJEB24766) | human gut metagenome | biome: human-associated habitat; feature: feces | place: USA | collected 1985/1987
ACGTCTGGATGTGGCCGGTACCGTGAAAAAGATTCTTACTACCGACTACGTACAAGAAGAGCTTAAGGGTATTCGTCATTATTAAGCGGGGGTCAGGCAAATGAAAATACTTGTAACAGGTGCTAAAGGCTTTGTTGGGCAAAACCTTGTAGCCAACCTAAAAAACATTCAGCAGGGCAAAAACCGTACACGTCCTGCACTGCAGATAGATGAAATTTATGAATATGATATTACCTCTACACAGCAGGAGCTGGAAACATACTGCGCACAGGCAGACTTCGTCTTTAATCTGGCTGGTGTAAATCGTCCCAAGGACCAGAGCGAATTCATGCAGGGAAACTTTGGCTTTGCCTCCACTTTGCTGGATACACTCAAAAAGCACGGCAATACCTGCCCGGTAATGCTGGCAAGCTCCATTCAGGCAACACTCATAGGACGCTACGGTGAATCCGACTACGGTAAATCCAAGCTGGCAGGCGAGGAGCTGTTCTTTGCCTATGCCAAGGAAACAGGGGCGCAGGTGCTTGTATACCGCTTCCCCAATCTTTTTGGCAAATGGTGCCGACCGAACTATAATTCCGTAATTGCCACCTTCTGCAACAACATTGCCAACGACCTGCCGATTCAGGTCAACGATGCCACTGTAGAGCTGGAGCTTTTGTATATCGATGATTTGGTAGAAGAAATGCTGGACGCGTTGGAGGGCAAAGCGCACCGCTGCAATTATGACGGTCTCGTAGCGCAGGCATCAGCAGACGGACGCTACTGCTATGCGCCGACAACGCACAAGGTAACGCTAGGCGAGATAGTTGAACTGCTTGATTTGTTTAAGGCACAGCCGCAAAGCCTTGTTATGCCGGAAATTCCCTACAACAGCTTCGCCAAAAAGCTGTATTCCACCTATCTTTCCTACCTGCCGGCAGAAAAGACCATCTTCGACCTGAAGATGAACAAGGACGAGCGCGGCAGCTTTACTGAGCTTTTAAAAACACTGAGCTGCGGCCAGTTTTCCGTCAACATCTCCAAACCGGGGATTACCAAGGGCGAGCACTGGCACAACTCCAAGTGGGAATTCTTCATAGTAGTAGCAGGCCATGGCCTGATTCAGGAGCGCCGCATCGGTTCGGACGAAATCCGTGAATATGAAGTCAGCGGTGACAAGATACAGGCAGTACAAATGCTGCCTGGCTATACGCATAACATCATCAACCTGTCGCAGACAGAAAACCTGGTAACAGTAATGTGGGCCAACGAACAGTTTGATCCGCAGCATCCTGATACCTTTGGCGAGAAAGTAGAGGCAAAGCATGAGTGATTATAGCAAGGTAAGCTTCCAAAACAACGGCAAGCTTAAGCTTTTGATTATCGTAGGCACCAGACCGGAAATCATTCGTCTGGCTGCAGTTATAAAAAAAACACGCAAATATTTTGATGTAATCCTGGCGCATACAGGACAAAACTATGATTATACACTGAACGGCGTCTTTTTCCATGATTTGGAGCTGGCAGATCCTGAAGTGTATCTGAACGCCGTAGGCAGTGATTTGGGCGAGACCATGGGCAATATTATCGCTGAATCTTACAAGCTGATGGCAGCAATTAAACCGGACGCTGTGCTCGTTTTGGGCGACACCAACAGCTGCCTTTCCGTTATCGGTGCTAAGCGTTTACATATACCAATTTTCCATATGGAAGCAGGCAACCGCTGCAAGGATGAGTGCCTGCCGGAGGAAACAAACCGCCGCATTGTAGATATCATCTCCGATGTAAACATGGCCTATTCTGAGCACGCGCGTCGTTATCTGGCAGACACAGGCTTGCCGAAGGAGCGTACCTATGTTACCGGCTCCCCAATGGCCGAGGTGCTGCATATGAATCTGGCGAAGATTGAAGCATCTGATATCCATGCACGTCTGGGATTGGAAAAGGGTAAATACATTTTGCTTTCCGCACATCGTGAGGAAAATATCGATACAGAAAAGAACTTTACCTCGCTGTTCACCGCAATCAACAAAATGGCGGAAAAATATGATATGCCGATTCTGTACTCCTGCCATCCGCGTTCCCGCAATCGTCTGGCTGCCAGTGGCTTTGAACTGGACAAGCGCGTAATTCAGCATGAGCCGTTAGGCTTTCATGATTACAACTGCCTGCAGATGAACGCCTTTGCTGTAGTATCTGATTCCGGTACACTGCCGGAGGAAAGCAGCTTCTTCACCAGTGTGGGGCATCCGTTCCCAGCGGTGTGCATCCGTACTTCTACGGAGCGCCCGGAAGCGCTGGACAAAGGCTGCTTTGTGCTCGCAGGCATTGACGAAACAAGCCTGCTGCAGGCTGTAGACACAGCGGTGCAGACGAACCTTGATGGGGAAGACGGACTGCCGGTGCCTGAGCATGTAGATGAGAACGTATCTGCTAAGGTTGTGAAGATTATCCAAAGCTACACAGGTGTGGTTAATAAGATGGTCTGGAGAAAAGGGTAAGAAGAGCAAATATATACTCGAATATCGTGCAATAGAAAAAGCGCTTGCCGGATGGCAAGCGCTAAATAATATGCTTGTGATGTGCGTACATGAACCATCAATATAGAATATATAACGGAAGGTAATAGATAGCAGTAGTCGTTATTGGAGGCTTTTGTCCTAATACTTTAGGAGTCATTCAATCATTGAGCGAGAATAATAAAGGCATATTAGGATTAAATAATACCTATGCTAGTTTGATTGTAAAAGAAATATTGTAGTGATATAATGAAAGTACACACTTTCATGGTTATTAGATGAATTCCGCCTTGTAGAATTTATGGAATATGAGAGTGTCTTGCAGAAATAGTATGGTTGATATATTACGTATATTGCAATATATTGACTATGCAAAATAAAAATCCAACATAGATATACGAGTTGGAGATGTAATTATGCCTAAAAAATTAAAATTAACGGAATCTCAAACAAAGCTTAAATCTGAACTTGAAATCCTCCATAACCAAATTTGGCAATACATAGAAAGTGACCAAAAGTTACTTTCTGGTGATGATGCTAGTAGGCTTTATGACGAAATGGCTAGAAAAGCTCATGAATTACATATGTCTTTAAAAGACAGCGGTCATGAGCCTAAGCATCATAAGTATATGATTGAAAACCGAAGGTGTACACCTGATGATGTACGCTTTTATAGGCACGTACATCCGGTTCAGGATTTGCTGGCATTTATAGATGATGTTCATGCTAATGATGATCACAAAGATAAAACTATAGGAAAGACATTTACGATGAAGGTATTTACAAAGCGTTGGGGACATTATGATCAATATGAAATCACTAGAACGGATAAAGGATGGGACATTAAAGGATTAGTTGCAGCTAGTTGTTCATGTGACAAGATGATGAAACCAGGTCTAAATGAAATATTAGAGCATGATAGTGTTTGCTATCCTAAACAGATAAATATTTTTTTTGAGTGGCTTTGGAATAAAGCAGCAGAAGAAGGCTTGACTAAAGCAAAGGTTCAAGTAGCTATTAACAAATTAGGCAAATGGATAAGTGAATGTGAAAAGAATGCCCCTAGAGATGGAGTATTTGAAGGATTGATATGATAAAGAGATAACCGGATAAGACTGGCGCTAATGAGGAAAATAACCATGGACACATCCAAATCAGAAATCAATCTAAGAAATTTAAAAGGAATGTTTTGGGAAGCTAATAGAGCCTTCTTAGAAAACCATGCAAGCTTGTTGAAGCGTGAGTTATCTGAACGCTGCTTGTGTGGTGCTTTGATGTATGAGCTTAATAAACAATTAGAGAAAAACGGTTGTAATAATTATTATGCTGATATTGAGTTTAATAGGGCATTTGAAAATACCATTAATAATGTTAAGCATCTACCTGATGAAGAAGGTACCCCTAAGCGTGTTTTTCCAGATATAATAGTGCATAGTCGTGGCAAAGTTACTCCTGATAATTTGCTGGCTCTTGAAATGAAAAAAAGTAGCGCTAATCAGCAAGATAAGGAAAAGGATAGGAATAGACTTAGGAAGATGACAAAACAGAATTGTGATGAAAGCCACTATAGTCATAAATATAAATTCGGAGTATATTACGAGATTAATCATAATGAAAGTCAGATTGTGGTTGAGTTTTATCAAACAGGTAGAAGAATAAGTACTGATTCAAGAGTTATAGAATATAAAATTACAGAGGAGAGAGGGTTGGAATTTATTCGTGAGAGGTTATTGGATAGCGATGAATAAAAGTGCAAGATAATGTTTGCATATTTTGTTAACCCAAATCCTTCAAAAAGAGCGAATAAATTCCCCATTTCCAGATGTTTAGTGTTTTATTACCAATAATTTATATGATTAGCCTTCAATATTCAATACCTCTTACTGGTAGTTTGGCATTAGCTTTGAGTATTAGTGGAGGTGATATAATGAATATCATTCAGATAGGATGTAGCGTGACGGGTAGAGGTGGTTACGGGGGTTGACTATTACGGCGGTACTCATAGAATATTGGTATTAGAACAGCATTATACATGCAGCTTTACATGCAATCACCAAAACCCCCACCAGTTTTTTTATAGGTGAAATAGACAGAAGATTATGCTAAATAAATAGGATATAGGTAGCTATTGTTATGAAATCGACAAGGAAAGCTATTTGGAAGCAACGGTAGAATATGCGCTACACAGACCGGACCTGAATGATAAGTTTTTGGAGTATTTGAAGGGGATAGTTGATTAAAAAACTGATAAATGGTTAGATAACTAAAGTTAAACATAAATAAATCAAGCTAATAATTAAAAGGAGTTTGATGAACATGAAAATTGCCGTTGCCGGTACCGGTTACGTTGGACATTCCCTGGCTACGCTGCTTGCGCAGCACAATGAAGTAAAGGCCGTTGATATTATCCCGGAGAAGGTTTAACTGATCAACAACAAAAAATCCCCGATTCAGGATGATTATATTGAAAAATATCTGGCTGAAAAGGACCTCAACCTTGTTGCTACGCTGGATGCAGAAATGGCTTATAAAGACGCAGAATTTGTTATTATCGCTGCACCGACCAACTACGACAGCAAAAAGAACTTTTTCGACACCAGCGCTGTAGAAACAGTAATCAAGCTGGTTATGCAGTACAACCCCAATGCGATTATGGTAATCAAATCCACCATTCCCGTTGGCTACACCAAGAGCATCCGCGAGAAAACTGGCAGCAAGAACATCATCTTCAGCCCGGAATTCTTGCGTGAAAGCAAAGCACTGTACGATAACCTGTATCCGAGCCGCATTATCGTGGGTACCGACATGGAGGATGAACGCCTGGTGAAGGCTGCGCATACCTTTGCAGGCCTGCTGCAGGAGGGCGCAATTAAAGAGAATATTGACACCTTATTCATGGGCTTCACTGAGGCAGAGGCTGTTAAGCTGTTCAGCAACACTTATCTGGCACTGCGCGTATCCTATTTCAACGAGCTTGATACATATGCAGAAATGAAGGGACTGGACACCCAGCAGATTATCAACGGCGTTTGCCTTGATCCGCGTATTGGCAGCCATTACAATAACCCCAGCTTTGGTTATGGCGGTTACTGCCTGCCTAAGGACACCAAGCAGCTGCTGGCGAACTATGCAGACGTACCGGAAAACATCATCGAAGCGATTGTTGAAAGCAACAGAACGCGTAAAGACTTCATCGCTGAGCGTGTGCTGGAAATTGCCGGTGGCTATGAAGCTAATGCTGAATATGATGCACAGAAGGAAGGCAAAGAGCCTGTAATCGGCGTATACCGCCTGACCATGAAATCCAACTCCGACAACTTCCGCCAGAGCAGTATTCAAGGCGTAATGAAGCGCATTAAGGCCAAAGGTGCGAAGGTTATTGTTTACAAACCTACGCTGGAGGATGGCAGCACCTTCTTTGGCAGTGCTGTGGTAAACGACCTGGAGAAGTTCAAGGCTGAAAGCCAGGCGATTATTGCTAACCGCTATGACAGCTGCCTGGATGATGTGCAGGAAAAGGTATATACCAGAGATTTGTTCAGAAGAGACTAATATGGAATAAAGTGAAACACCGACGTCCGCCGTACCGAGGGTACGGCAGATGTCGGTGTTTTTGATCGCTTTAATATTTGAGAATTATACTCGAATATCGTGCAATAGAAAAAGCGCTTGCCGGACGGCAGGCGCTTTTTGAACAGGCGGAGCCTACTGCTCCTTAGCTAACAGGTCCTTGAAGTACTGGTGCTCTTCGGGCGGTGTTTTTAAAATATCCATGGCTTGGTCAGTAGCCGTTTTCCCAAAGTTCCTCACAGCTCAAATCAAGCTCATCATTCCAACTGATACCATAACCACCAACATCAACCTTAACCAAGTTAAAAAGACCGTTGGTATATTCTAAAGCTCTAAAGGGCTGCCATATTTTCCAAAGCGGTTTTACATCATAATACTTGCAAATACCATTGATAAAGTCAACCTTTAAAATAAAATCTGGCATTGCTTTTACATCTTGAACTTTATGAAACATGGTAGCACCTCCTGTTATTTTAATGGTGGTAGTTTAATAAATTCCTGTGTTTCCCAAATATGCATCAGCGCAGTTTGGTGCAATGCAGCCCACTCTTTGACAAGCTCCAGTGCTTTAGGTGGTAAATCCCCTTCTAGCATTTTTAATGATTTGATTTCGATTTCGCCTGTGTATTCACCGTATATGACGTGAAAATGTGGTGGGTTGTGTTCTTTTCTTTGAAAATACATCTTGATGTACATACCGTAAAAAGAAGATATTAACGGCATATTGTTTTCCTCCTTTAATTATAATCTTTGCTCCAGCAAAATTCAACATAGGGTGCTTAAGAAAAAAAGCAGTACACATAGCATCCGGAAGCTCCGGATACCATAGGTACTGCTAAATACTACCGACATGAGACGGTAGGCCCTGCTTATTTTGTTGTAAATGTGAAGCCAAGCTAAGTATAAATAAGAGGACAGCAGAAGTCAAGTGAAGATTCCGAAAAATCGCACAAACGAGATCATATTGCGATATACAGGTTTAGCCATCAGCATATAAAATAATCTTGAAACATAGAATATAGTTTGCTACAATATATTACTGTAGACTGTTTTCGATAAGCAAGCGATATAATATACACTTGCAATGAACAAATTTATAAGCATAGGAGATGCTACCTGATGAAGAAACTACTTAGTGCTATAGCAATTGCTGCAGCCTTGGGCTGCAGCTGTGCCGCCGCCAGCCCGCTGGTTACGGCTGACGTGCCGCTGGACAGCAGCTATTACGGTTATCTTGATAAGCTGGAGGGCATGGGCTATATTCAGGATATGCCTGCCAATACCAAGCCTTATAGCCGCTTGGACATGGCCAAATGGGTGCTGCAGGCTGAAGCAATTGCCCAGAGCAAGCCGCTGCCGCCATACCTGCAGAACAGGCTGGATGCAATGCGCGAGGGACTGGCAGAGGAGATTGCTTACCTGCAGGGTGCAGGGAAAATCAATAATGTGAAGCTGCGTGGTGCGAGCGTTGACCTTTCCTATCTGCAGCAGGACAGTGCTGCGTATAAGTATAATAACGCCAAGGCACATTGGCAGATGTTGAACCACAATAATAATGGCTATCTTTATGGCGATGGCTTTAACGCTGTGGGCACGCTGCACATCAGCGGCAGCCTGAGCAAGGACCTGGCTGTGGGCGTTACGCCGCGCTTTGCCTGGGACAAGGACGAGCATGGCGATGCCAGCCTTGTTGAGGGCTATGCCAAAACGCATCTGGGCGTGTGGGGAATTACTGCCGGCAGGCAGCCGATGTCCTGGGGCGTAGGGCGTGCAGGACAGCTGGCCTTTGGCAGCAATGCAACACCGCAGACAGCAATTAAACTGAATTTGCTGGAGCCGCACACCTTTGACAACGGTGCGTTGAAATTCCTAGGTAAGGCTAATGTCAACGTCTTCGCCAGCAGGCTGGAGGGCAACAGAGTTGCAAGTTCCGGTTCGGCGCTGGAAAAGGACCATGCAGCTCTTGTAGGTGTGCGCGTAGATATTATGCCGACGGATGCGTTTACGATTGGCCTGGAGCGTATGTCGATGCTCAAGAAGTTCAACAAGCATTGGCTGCTGGGGGATAATGCAGATGATGCTGAAAAGGATAATTGGAACGATATTGCGGGCCTTGATTTTAAATACCGCTTCCCGGGCGTGCAGGTTTATGCTTCACTGTATGGTGAGGACCAGGCGCATGCCTTCCCATGTGAAAATGCTTATAATGTTGGCATGTACTTTCCGCAGCTGGTGCCGGACGGCAGCTGGGATTTGCGTGTGGAGGCTGCCAAAACTAATGACGCCTGGTATGGCCATTGGGTGCTGAAGAATGGCTGGACATATAAGGATGCTATTTTGGGCGATTGGTTGGGCGCAGATGCGAAACGCGTTTATGCGGAGGTTAACCATTATCTGGCTGATGGCGGCAAGCTGGGACTGAGTTATACCTGGGCTGATATGCAGAAGACGGCGCAGCATGATGGCGGGCTGCAGGAGGTGGAGCTAAGCTACAGTAAGAGCCTGCAGAAGGATTTGCTGCTGCATACTGCTGTTGGCTATGGCAAGCTGGGGGATGACACCAGCAAGCTGGTGGCTGTTGGTCTGAGCTGGGAGTATTAAGCCTAAAGCCTGCAAGAGTTTAATATATGCTAAAACATGAAAACACCGACGTCTGCCGTACTTGTGGTACGGCGGATGCCGGTGTTTTTTGCTTATTTACATGTAAGTGGCGCAATTAAATATCGTTCCAGTCAGTAGCAATTTTCCCGTGCCCATAGGACACAACGCAAATTTCGCATGGAACCAGGACGAAGTGCCGCAAAACTCGCGCTATGCTGAGAGAGTTTTCTGCAGTAGCTTGCTTAGCGCTCAAACAGTTGCGACACTTCTATGGTACCGGATGCTCATTTGCTAAAATTGCTATTCCTTACACGATATATCCCTCGCTCAATTTACTTGAATCCTAGGAACGAAGTGACTTTATATGTAGTACTTGCACCCCATTGTCACTTGTTCTATAATATACCTATCTTATTTTTAGGAGCACACGCATGAAATCGTTACTTATCACCGGCTTTGACCCCTTCGCCCACTATATCGTCAATCCTTCATGGAAGGCAGTAAAGGCTTTGCCGGATATCGTTGGCGATTATCAGTTGTATAAGCTGATGCTGCCGAATATTTTCGATTTAGAAGCAAAAATTTTATTGGAGGAAGCCGGCAGGGTAAAGCCTGACGTTATTTTATTATGCGGTATGAACAGCGGCAGTACCAGATTACAATTAAATCTGGCAGCTTTAAATATCCGTGACGCTTTTTTAGAGGATAACCTTGGTCATAGGCCGTGGGGAGTACCTATCAGAGAGGGCGCTCCTGATGCTTATTTTGCTACCATTCCTGTGCATAATATGGTGCGCACGTTGCGAGCCAAGCATTATCCCGTTGATTTGGCGCTTAGTTCCGGTGGCTTTGTCTGCAATGATATTTTTTATCTTACTTTGCATGCTTTCCACGATACTGATACTAAAGTAGGCTTTGTACATGTACCGTTGCTGCCGGAAATGGTGATGGATGAGAGTATGGCCTTGCCATTAGAAAAAACTACTGAAGCTTTGCAAGCAATCATCAAAGAATTATAATTTACCGGATAGCTGTCATGGCTATCCGGATTTTGTATATCCGAGCATAAATTTGCATGGTTAAATGCTATTATTTTTCTATGCAAGGCGCTATAATATTAGAAGCAAAGCATATGGGCAGGTGATATGATGTACTTTCAATACGGCGATACAGAAATAAATTATCTTAAGTGCAAGGATAAGAAGCTAGCGTGGGCTATAGAGCAAATCGGTCATATCGAGCGCAAGCTGGACGCTAATCTTTTTGCTGCTGTTGTACGTCACATTGTCGGGCAGCAGATATCATCTAAGGCGCAGGCAACTGTTTGGGCGCGTTTGGAGGCAAGGCTGAAAGATGTTACACCTTTGGCAGTGCATGCTGCGTCGGCACAGGAGCTGCAGGGTTTGGGTATGAGCTTGCGTAAGGCAGAATATATCAAGGATTTTGCGGATAAAATAGTCAGCGGTGATTTTGATTTGCAGGCAGTGGAGCAGATGAGTGATGCAGAGGCGATTACAGCTCTGAGCAGTCTGAAGGGGATTGGAAAATGGACGGCAGAAATGATTTTGCTGTTCTGCCTGCAACGACCGGATATTTTAAGCTATGACGACCTGGCAATTCAGCGCGGTTTGCGGATGCTGTATCATCACCGTAAAATAACCCGCGAGCTGTTTAATAAATATCAAAAGCGTTACAGTCCCTACGGCAGCACGGCAGCCATCTATCTTTGGGCGATTGCCGGCGGTGCGATAGAGGGGATGAAGGATTATGCGCCTGCGAAAAAACGTTAAATTATAAGGGTTCTATTCCCCTTAGTGCTACCACGCAAAATAAAGGAGGTTGAAGATATTGTACTATAAAAAGATTTCCTCGCCTTTAGGCGAAATAACTTTACGCAGTGATGGTGAAAGTTTAACCGGTCTATGGTTTGCAGACGATAAGCATTATGGCGATAAAGATATTCAAGATGCGCAAAATGCGGAGCTGCCTGTTTTTGCACTTGCCGAAAAGTGGTTGGCGGAATATTTCGCAGGTTGCAAGCCTAAAGTAAAAGTACCGTTGCAGTTTACCGGCACTGATTTTCAGAAATGTGTTTGGAAGATATTGCAAAAAATCTCTTATGGCAGCCTCATTACTTATGGCGATATTGCGCGCGAAATTGCAGTGCAGCGGGGTCTTGCACGTATGTCGGCGCAGGCTGTAGGCGGTGCAGTGGGGCGTAATCCGCTCTGCATTATTATTCCGTGTCATCGCGTAATAGGCGCTGATGGCAGCCTTACCGGCTATGGCGGCGGTATGTGGCGCAAGGTGCGTCTGCTGGAGCTGGAAAAGATTGATATGAGTAAATTAACTGTACCGACAAAGGGTACAGCGTTATAAAGGAGTTTTTTATGAATAAAATGTATTATCCTGTTGTCGCTTTGGCATTAGGACATCTTGTTACCGATATGCAGGCCGGCGCACTGCCTATCGTTTTACCGCAGCTGAAGGAGCTGTTTTCCCTAAGCTATTCACAGTTGGCGGCGATTGTGCTGCTGCAAAATATTATGTCATCCGTTATTCAGCCGGCCTTCGGCTATCTTACCGACAGGCGCTCGCTGCCGCGCTTTCTGCCGCTTTGCGCGGCGCTGGCAGGCGCGGGCTTCGCCTTTGTAGGCTGGGTATCAAGCTATACGCTGCTTTTATGCACGGTCATCTTCATCAGCCTGGCGAGTGCAACATACCATCCACAGGCTTCCAAAACAGTAAATTTTTTGAGTGATGATACAAATCGAACGAAGAATATGGGCTTGTTTTCTATCGGTGGCAATGCCGGTATGGCGGTGGGCTCTATCTTCATGACCTTCCTTTTAGGCCTGGCCGGCGGCATTCATAACACCATGTATTTTGCTGTCCCCGGCTTGCTTGTCTTTTTACTGATGGCTAAGGCGATGCCTGATTATATCCGTGTCAACAAGGAGCATGAGGTACAGCAGGCTAAGAAGGCTGCAGACGGTACAAGCGAAAAAGTGTCATATTTTGCGCTTTTCCTGATTTTGTTCTATATCTTCATGCGTTCTTCTATTCACAGCGGTATTTCAACGTATTTGCCGTTGTATTTTATGAAGTTCCGCGGCTTTGAGGCAGTTTTCTCCAGCAGTCTGGTGTCCGGCTTCCTTTTAGGTGGTGTGGCCGGCACCTATGTTGGTTCTATTTTGAGCGACAGGCTGGGAGCACGCAAAATTCTTTTAGGCTCTATTACGCTGAGCATTCCGGCGATTTACTGTATTACGATTGCTACGACTAAGCTTTTTGCGATGGCTTCTGTTGTTATTGCCGGCTTTTGCATTATCGGTTCCTTTGCGACTACGATTATCATTGCGCAGTGTATGATGCCGAATAATGTTGGGATGGCGTCCGGTCTGACAATCGGCTTCAGTGTTGGCTTAGGCGGTTTTGGCGTAACAATTCTCGGCGTGCTGGCCGATAAGTTCGGCCTGCCGATGGTTATGCAGCTTTTGGTATGGCTGCCGATTGTAGCGGCGATTACGGCTATTTGGATTCCGATACCGAAAAAATTACAAAAATAAAATAACATATGCTGAAAAAATGGTTCTCGAAACTTTCCGCTTGCCTTTAGTAAATCATATAATAAATTTTTACAGAGGGGTATTTTCTTATGGATAATTACAGACTTGGCATTTTTTATGGTCTTGGAGCCTATCTTTTATGGGGCGTGCTGCCGATATACTGGAAGCTGCTGCAGCATGTTGAGGCGATGGAAATTTTGGCGAGCCGTTTTTTATGGTCAGCCGTTTTCGTCTTTCTCTTGTTATTGGCAACAGGCAAGCTAAACATCTTTATGCAGGAAACCAAGGCGATTTTCAGTACGAAAAAGACAGCCTGCTGCATGGTGTTGGCAGCAATTATGATCAGCTTCAACTGGGGTATTTTTATCTGGGCGGTAGAAGCTGGACGCATTGTAGAAACAAGCATGGGCTATTATATCAGCCCGCTGATGAATGTACTCTTTGGTGTAGTATTTCTGCGTGAGCGCCTTGCTAAGCTGCAGATTGCAGCAGTTAGCTGCGCTGCTGTCGGCATTGGTGTGATTATTGTTCATAACGGCGGCCTGCCTTGGGTAGCACTGACGCTGCCATTAACCTTTGCCTTCTATGGTTTACTGAAAAAAATTATTGTTGCCAAACCGATGACGAGTATTCTGTTGGAAACACTATTGATTTCGCCCTTGGCTGCAGGCTACTTATATTACCTTAGTATCAACGAAGGTACCGTTTATCAAAGCTGCGATATGGGTACGCTACTGCTTTTGGCAGGTGCCGGCGCTGTTACGGCGACGCCGATGCTGTTGTTTACGGCCTGCGCGCGTAAGCTGCCTTTGAATATTGTAGGCTTTCTGCAATATATTTCGCCGTCGATATCGCTGATGATTGGTGTGCTGATTTATGGTGAACCGTTTACCGGTACTACTGCTGCAGCCTTTTGCTGCATTTGGGCGGGATTGGCGCTGTTCATCTGGTCACAGATAAGAAGATAAAAATAAACTCCTGCAGGCAGGTTAGAGGCCCGTCAGCAGGAGTTTTTACGTTTAGCTTTCATATTCTCCTTTTTGAAAAGTATTGGCTGATTATGCTATAATTATATTTGTTTTTTATGGAGGTGTTATAGTGAGCTTTTTCTCAGATAAGTGGCGCGGTATTGTATTATGTGCTGTTTTGGCAGTGCCGTGCTGGTTTTTAGGCAAGCTGGTGCCTGTAGTCGGCGCACCGGTCTTTGCAATTCTTTTAGGTATGCTGGTGGCGCTTGTGTGGCCCGTACAGGCTGCATTTAAGAGCGGTGTAGGCTTTGTATCCAAAAAGGTGCTGCAGTACGCAGTAATCCTGCTTGGTTTCGGTCTGAAGTACTGGCAACTGGTAAGCAGTCACTGCCGATTATTGTCTGCACGATTGCCACTTCGCTCATTGTGGCCTATGTATTGCATAAGGTGATGCATATCCCAGGCAAGATTTCCACGCTTATCGGCGTAGGCTCGTCTATCTGCGGCGGCAGTGCGGTGGCAGCAACAGCGCCTGTTATCAAGGCGGATGATGAGGAGGTGGCGCAGGCTATCAGTGTTATCTTTTTCTTCAATGTGCTGGCAGCGCTGCTGTTCCCATGGTTGGGTACGGTGTTGGGGTTTTCTACGACAAGCGGCGAAGCCTTCGGTATTTTTGCCGGTACTGCGGTTAACGATACTTCTTCGGTTACGGCAACGGCGGCGACTTGGGATGCCATGTTCGGTTTGGGCACGGCAACGCTGGATAAGGCGGTAACGGTTAAGCTGACGCGTACGTTGGCAATTATTCCGATTACGCTGGTATTAGGTTATCTCGTAGGCAAGCGTGAACAGGGTGCAAATCATGAGGTTAATATCAGGAGCATTGTGCCGAGCTTTATACTGTACTTCGTACTGGCTTCGCTTATCACTACGTTGGCGACAAGCATGGGCGTAGCAGCAGAGGTTTTTGCACCGCTCAAATGGCTCAGTAAGTTCTTTATCGTTATGGCAATGGCTGCGGTAGGTCTGAATACGAATATCGTCAAGCTTGTGACAACAAGCAGCAAGCCTTTGGGACTCGGTCTTGGCTGTTGGGCAGGCATTACGTTTGTGAGCCTGCTTTTGCAGCATCTGCTTAATCTCTGGTAAGCAGAATAAAATTTAATTTTGCATCGGAAACAGCGACAAATAATAGTTTGTTCGCTGTTTTTGACGTTTTAAAAGGCTGTTTTGCTTGTGAGCGGGACGAAGCGGGACCCCTAGATATAGTGTTGTGGAAATCTCCCCCTAGTTGTTATTAAAGTTATCCACAGATTGTGCATAACATGTTGATAATTGTGTAAAATCCTTGTAAACAAGCCACTTTTTTCTCAGAGGCTGGTGGATAACACTCTGCATAACTAAAAGTTATGCACAAAAACTGTGGATAAGTCTGTTGATACTGTTGATAACCTTACACTAAATATCGGAAACAGGGGATATATTTTCCAGGAAAACAAGATAATTTCCTATTGCTGAGGTGGTATTTTGTATACAAACGCAAGTTTTTTTGCTGTCTGCAAAGTTTTTGCTTGCGTAATAGACGATTTTTGTTCATAATATTATTATGACTAATTGTAAGTAAATGGAGGAAGATTAGGTTATGGCATTAAAGCAAATGGATGCATTGGCAGCTTTGCGTGAGGCTGCAGGTGAAGTTATAGAAACTTCTTTGTGTGATGTACAGGGTAGCTGGCTGGCACTGGTAAATACTCAGGAAGGCAAGCGCCTGGCTTTTGCTGCGAAGGGTGAAGCTGCGCTGAGCGCACTGTGGAAGGATGTTGAAAAGGAAGCAGACGTTAAAGACGTACATGTTTCTGTTATGGCACTGAATGCAAATAATGCTGCGCTGGTGCGCCGCTATGTTAAATGGACCGCACCGACTGCCTGTGGCACTAAGGGTGCCAGCATCGGCTTCAGCGATTGGCTGGGCGAGGCAGATGCTGTTGTGGCGGAGCTGTTCGGCAAACGTCAGCTGAAACCGGTATTGGTTGATTTTACTACCGAGGACAGCGAGGCTCTGCAGCGCTATTTTGTACAGGCTGTGGATACCGCAACCTGGGGCGTGCTCGAAGAGGGCTACAAGGAAGGCTACGGCGCTAATGCTGCCGGCCTGAAAACCGAAGAGGAAATCGTTAAGGCTCTGCTTTATGGCTACAGCATGATTGGCTTTGACTGCAGTGATAAGATTGACCTGGGCATTGAAAAGCTGTCCGACGAGGCTGTTGATAAACGCTTTGAGCAGTTCAACGAAACCTTCCGTGCTGCTGTGCATGCTTCCTATCTGAACGCTGAGTTCAAGGTTGGCACCAGCAAGATTACTTTTACGGAAAATCAGCTGCACCGCATTGTTCTGGAATACGGCGAAGCAATTATGCATATCCAGTTCATCTACAACTCCTATTTGAAAAATACTCCGTGGGATATTGACTTTGAGCTGGATCTGTCCAAGCCCGGTAAGGTGCTGACTCCGCAGGAGCATTATCTGATTGGTAACGAGCTGCAGCGTAACGGTATTAAGCTGAGCTCTATCTGCCTCGACCCGCTGAAGGACGCAGAGGCGGTAAACGATAACCTGCAGCTGCACTGCGAGATTGCCGACACCTTCGGCTATCGTCTGAGCTTTAAAAATGCGGATATCGCTATGGAAGATACTGCTGCTGCTATGAAATATCTGAAGGGCAAGGTTCATTTCAAAATGAACAATATCCTCTGGATGAGCGCAATAGAGCTTGCCAAAGCTCTGGATGCCGACCTGTTCGGCAAGCTGTGTGCTGCCTGTGGTTGTGAGCCGACAGCAGACGCTGCCGACCGCGCACTGGTGCTTGGCTACAGAAAGGCGCTGAATCCGAAGGAAGAAGGCAATGTTGCTGCTGACATGAAGGCTTTCCTGGAGGCGCATCATGCTGAATATGCTGCTGCAATCAAAGAGAATGTAGCTGCAAAATTGAAGAATATCTGAAATTAAAATTCAAGGGCTTCCCAAAAATTTTTGGGAAGTCTTTTGTTTTAAACGATACAAAACAGCGTCTTTAACGTGTTTTTGCATAATGGATATTAGTGTACTTTGTCTACTGAAAAGTAACGCGAAATTTTTAATCATTTGATTAGTTTACGTGCAATAGACAAAAGGCTGAAAATGTTCATATACAGTGACTAAAAGAAGAAAAATGTAAAATTTTGCAAAAAGGTGTTGACAAACGATTTAGATGGGTGTATAGTATCAGTAATTTCAAATCGCAAACCAAAGGTTATGATTGGGACTAAAGATAAGCGTAGAGTTTTAGAGAGCCGGTGTCTGGTGCAAATCGGTACGAAGCCTTATTGATTAAATCACCCATGAACTCGTCAGCGAAAGCTTTGCAAGTAGACTGATGCGCAACGGATGCGTTATTTCCGAGCCGGTTGATGGACTGGTGCTGAAAGTAATAAATTAGGGTGGTACCGCGTATTATACGCCCCTGCATATATGCAGGGGCGTTTTTTTAATACTACTCCTGAAAAGTCCATCAAAAGATAATTGACGAAGTAGAAAATGAAGGTGTTCTTGATAGGAGGAATTAACATGTTTGAAAAGGTATTGGTAACTGGTCAGAATGATGAAACTTTATTGCCGCGTGTATTGCGTGTGCTTTCCAAGCAAGGTGCTCAGGTACGCTCCCTGCGCATGGATGCAGAAGAAAATCGTCTGAAGCTGGAAATCCAGTTGGCAGATGTAGCAGCTGCTCAGGTTGCCAAGCTGCTGGCTAAGCAGGTTGCAGTTGAGTCTGTAGCTACTATGGCGTAAGGAGGACGGACTGATGAAGCTGAAGGGCTCAGAAGCCATTGTAAAGGTCCTTTTGGAGCAAGGCGTAGATACGGTATTTGGTTATCCCGGAGGTGCAGTGATTCCATTGTACGATGCATTGTATGATGCTCCGCTGAAAAATGTGCTGACAGCACATGAACAGGGCGCTATTCACGCAGCTGACGGTTATGCCCGTGCGAGCGGCAGAACCGGTGTATGTATCGCAACATCCGGTCCCGGTGCCACAAACATTGTTACCGGCCTGGCAACTGCTTATCTTGATTCCATTCCGCTGGTAGCGATTACCGGTCAGGTTGGCGTAAGCATGCTGGGACGCGATTCCTTCCAGGAGATTGATATTGTCGGCGTTACAATGCCGATTACCAAATATAATATGCTGGTACGCAGCAAGGAAGAGCTTCTGCCGGCACTGCGCAAAGCATTTGCCTTGGCGCAGGAGGGCAGACCGGGACCTGTGCTGGTGGATATTCCAAGCAGCGTGCAGGTTGAGGAGCTGGAATGGAGCGAGCCGCAGGCGGCTTCTGAAGCGGAGGAGTTGCCGCAGGCAACACCGGAGCAGCTGCAGCAGGCGGCGGCAGTGCTGAACAAGGCACAGCGTCCGGTACTGCTGGTTGGCGGCGGCGCTGTCAACAGCGGCGCGCAGGAAGAACTGCTGGAGCTGGCCAAGAAGGCTGATTTGCCGGTAGTAAATACGCTGATGGGCATTGGCGTTTATCCCGAGTCTGATGAACGCTCCTTGGGCATGACCGGTATGCATGGTCATATCGCTTCCAACATGGCTGTAGCGCAGGCTGATGTGCTGGTAGTAGCCGGCAGCCGCTTCAGCGACCGCGTAACCGGTGACCGCAACCGTTACGTAGGACAAAAGACGATTATCCAGCTTGATATCGACCCGACGGAAATAGATAAAAATATAGCAACAAGCCTTTCCGTAATGGGTGATGTAAAACAGACATTGCAAAGCCTGTTGCCGTTGGTGCAGGAGGCAGCACACGCCGATTGGTGGCAACAGATTAAGGCTTGGGATGCAACAGAGGATCGCAGCCTGCTGGCTGGCGACCGCCTGACAGCGCCCTGGCTGATGAAGGAGCTGAGCCGCAGCTTTGAAGGAGAAAATCCGATTTATGTAACTGACGTTGGTCAGAACCAGATGTGGGCAGCACAGCATTTAGTTGTTGATAAACCGCGTCACCATCTGACGAGCGGTGGCTGCGGTACGATGGGCTTCGGTCTCCCCGGCGCGTTGGGTGCAGCTTTTGCCGAGCCTGATAAGCAGGTAGTACATATCTGCGGTGACGGCGGTTTCAAGATGACAGGCATGGAGCTGTATACGGCAGCTCGTGAAGGCAAAAAGCTTATCAGCATTGTTATTAATAACAGCTGCTTAGGCATGGTCCGTCAATGGCAGCAGCTCTTCTACAACGAGCATTACTCGAATACGTTGCTGACAGAATTTGACTTCATCGGCTTTGCTCATTCCTGCGGTGCAGGCGGTCGCAGAGCAGCGACCTGCAATGAATTCCAAGAGGCGCTGAAGGCAGCGCGCGAGGCTGACAAGCCCTTCCTGATTGAAGTAATCGTAGAGCAGGGAGATCTGGTAGAGCCTATGGTGGCAGCCGGTGCTGCGG
>OHHZ01000502.1_pt1 | contig 18100 bp, 30 predicted proteins | sample 1568081 | NCBI WGS metagenome assembly OHHZ01 (sample SAMEA3879597, study PRJEB24766) | human gut metagenome | biome: human-associated habitat; feature: feces | place: USA | collected 1985/1987
AAAGGGTAGTTACCTTGAGGGACGCGCCCTGCTCCTCGATAACCTGGGTGCCCGTTGTCTTTCCGTGTCGTCCGTCAAATTCAATATCGCGGACGGTAACGGTCGCGGCAAACTCTCCGCCGCCCCTGGTGGGAGCGAGCAGCCGCTCGTCGGTTTCCCCGTAATTGAGGAAAATAACGCCCTCGTCGATTTGGATTGACTCAATCTGCTTTGTAGTAAGATTGGTAATCATATCTTTATTGCCTCCTAATTGTAAAAAGTTCGAGCCGACATAGATAAACGCCTATGCGCTATATCGTATTCGCTGTCGGCAATAGCGTTTTGATTGTCAAAGCCGATATGCGCGGCGAAAACGCCGCTTTCGGCAATTACGGCACCCGTAAGCTCATTACGGAGTGTGTCGCATAAGCTCTCGAGCTGCTCGGTCGCGGTCGGCTGTTTCTCGTCTACCCATATATCGAGATAGAAAGAGGCAAGGTCGCCCGCGGCGAGGTCAATAATATTAACTCCGTTAATGACCGCATACGGAAATACTGCGTCTTTCGACGGTGCCTCCTCGTAATAGGTCGTGAGGATTTTATTAACCCGCTCCCGCAGAGCTTTAATAAGCGCCGTTGTATTTGCTGCCATAGGCAACGCCTCCTCTCTGCGTCAATCGTCCGCAACCAGGGCTTGACATATAAGCTCGAGGCACTCGTTTTTTACGGGATATGTGCGGATAACGCGGTACATTGTCCCGTCATACTCAAAGTGTCCCTCTCGCGCATAGTCGCAAGCCTTAATTTCTACGCAAAGCTCGGGGCGGTAGCCCTGGGCTTGTGCCTGGTAAAATTCGTTTCGCTTAACACCCTTTTCATTGCAGAAAACCTCTTTTTTCTCGAAAGTCTTAAAAGGTTTTCCGAGAGAGTCGAGCGTTTCTTTTTCCGAGCACAAATACCCGATTTCTCGCCATAACATAACTACGCCTCCTCGGTATATTCGCTCGAAAGCATTAAATGCCGCTTGAGCATACCGTAGCTCTCGCGGTACTTGTCGCCGTCTGCGTTATCGAGTCCAAACTCCGCTTTGACATAAACGACGATAGCCCGCTTTATAAGTGCGTCGCTTTCGTCGTTTACTTTCTTTTCGGAGATACCGCCTAATAGGAGGTCGGCTCTTGCCGCTCCTATTAGGTCGGTAATTTCCGCGTCAAAACGTGTATGGTTAATGCGTAGATACTGGCGAATACCCGCTACGTACTGCATTGAAATATCCGCCATTGTTCAGCCCTCCGTTAAGCCGTAGCCTTTACGATTTTAACGAAAGCCTCGGTCGCCTGCACCTTGCCGTCGAACATAGCGCAGCCGAGGAAGTCGTAGGCGTTCTCGCGGGTTACAAACTGCGAGGTAATCGTAACGTCCTCGGGCATATTGCCGAGGTAGCCTCTGTAAAGGTTGCCGAGGATAGCCTCGTGCGCGGTCATACGGTCGTCGAAGTTTACGGGGTAGCCCATAACGCGGTAAACGCCGTTGTCCTCGGTAACGATATTGTCCTTTGAGTTGTTCATAAGCGGGTGGAAGTCGGTAAAGAAAGTCGATTTCGACATAAGCCACTCCGCACCGTTATCATAACCGCCGTTAAGCAGCGCAACGGTGCCCTGCACGTTTGCGGCGGAAAGAGAGGCGGTTTTTCCAACCGTTACGGAGTTTGTAGCGCCCCAGGTAATGGCGTTGATACCCTGCGCCTCGTTGGTACCCGTGCCGAAAATAATCAGCTTACCGATTTTCTCGGCAATCTTACGGGCAATCTTATTAACGAGCCAGGACTCGAAAGCGTCAATCGCCATTTTTTCAACGGACTTTGAAATAGTAACGAGCTTTGTAACCTCGTAGGCAGAAAGCGTAACGCTCGAGAGAGTGTCGCCGTCTGCGGTAATGGTTGCGCCCTCGGTATGTACCGCCGCGTCTGCGGTAGTTCCCTCTGCGGGCACCTTTACGCCGCCAGGGACGCGCAAAAGGTCGATTTTGTCGAGCAGTGGGCAATACTGGTTGACCTTTTCAATGATTTTATTCTGCGTCACGGTCGGAATAACCGCGCCCGCGGAGGAGGTACCAGTAGTGAGTGCTCGCTGTTCGTTTTCGGTAAGGTCAAGCCCTCTAACGTGCTTGAGCCAGGCGGAGCGATACTCCTTGTCCTGGTCGAAGTTGTCCGCAGAGCGATTGTTAATAGGGTTAGGCACTTCATTTACGGGAACGGTGCCCGCTCCGATACCCTCGATAACCGCTTTTCTCTTTTCGAGGTTGGTATATTCCTCGTCAAGCTCGCGGAGCTCCTTTTCGATAGCGTCGAGGTCTGCTTTTGCGTCGGTTTCCAGTACGCCGCGCAGTTCTACCTTGCGGCTGCGGATTTCTGCCATTCTCTTAATAAGTTCTTTCATAGTGATTTACTCCTTTTTTGATTTTTTAACAGTAGGTTTTTGCTGTCAGCATTTGACGGCGGCGGCGCTGCTCCTGCTCCTTAAACTCTTTCTCGTGCTCCGCGGAGAAAAAGTCCCTTGCCGTAGTAATGCTCGTTTCGTTGTATGCGGCAAAATCCACCGCCGAAACGTCGTACAGCTTTTTAATTTTAGTTATCGTCCGAGTGTGTGTTTCGCGGTCATAGCTGCACTCACGCACAACGAACGAAAAACTCATTTTGTCAACGCGGCGTTTTTGAATATCTCGGTGTAAATTGCGGTGCCGCTCGTCCTCTTTGTCGAGGAAAGCCGCAATATCGAGCCCTCGCTCCGTGATGTTGTAAGTGAGGGAATTATTACGGGTGCGGGCGTATACGGTAGAGTCGTTCTGCCCGTGATTTCGGTTAAAGATAAAATCGCTCATATCGCAGCTGTCAAGCGCGCCGCGGGCGATAACTTCTTTATACTCGATACCGTCCTCCTCAAAAAGCACGGTAGGGGTATCAAAGACAATAGGCGTACCTCGGAGCACGAGCTCGTCGGCGTTGTTTTCGTTGGGAAGTGTAAACGGCTCCGCCGCTCTGTATTCCCGCTCGTTCGGTTTATATGGCATTATGTTTCCTCCTCGTCTTTCTTGTCGTCGGGTGCCGCAGTAGGTGCGGTGCCCTCTCCGTCGTCGTTGCCGTCCTCGGGCGGCTCCTCTTTCTTTGTGTCGGTGCCTAACTGGTACTCGTCGGCTTTGTTTGCGTTTACGACGTTAAGCGTCTGTACGCGGCGCTTGCCCTCCTCTCCGCCGATAGGCGGATAGCCGAGCGTTGTTAATGCCTGGTCGAGCATTAAGCCGCCAATATCGGACAAGTATTTTACAACGGCGAGCTTGTCGCTCGTCCTTGCAAATTGCAGCTTGTTACCCTCTACGGTTATTTCGTTGCCGTAGCCGCGCTCCTTTTTGGAAAAAATGCAGTTTGTGAGCGCCTGGGCGAGCTGCACGTAAAAGGGCTTAATTTCGCCGTCGTAAAAGTCCTCCTCCTGCTCGGGTGTGGCTTTATTTTGCACGATAGCGTCATTTGTGCCGAGGTAGTCGTATATCTCGTCTTTGATATACTGCAACTGTCCCGTAGGCAACGGCGTTTGTTTGTCGGTAATCGGGGTGTAATCGTACTTATTATCCGTAACGATAACGCCCGCTCCGTTGCTTTCCATTTTGAGGTTGTCCCGTATAAAATCGTCGCGGCGGCGGTTTAAGTCCTCGTTTTTTGTGGAGGCTTGCACTTTCAAAATACCGCGCACAACCGCTACGAGCTCGGCAAACTTGCTCATACTTTGGTTAAAGGTGTTTGCCGTTTTCAAAACGGGCATAAGCGCTCCGTTATCGGAGCCGAAAACGTCGTTATCTGCAAACATTGAGCCGATATGCACCAAGTCCGCATACGGGAAAATGTACGATTTCCCGTTATTAAAGCGGAATTTACAAAACAGCTCGCCCTCGTGGTCGAGTAAGGTAATCTCCTGGGCGTTGATATTATAAATTGCCTCGAGTCTGCCCGTCGCCTCATTCCATACGGGATATGCAAACGCGTTGTTATATAGCTTGTACTGCGCCGCCAGGCGGTAATAGAATTTATAAGCCGTTGTCGTCGGGTTAGGCTTAAACTGTAAAATGTTGTTGTATGTGCTGCTCTCTACGTCAAGCACCTTTCCGTCGCCGCGTCTAATGTGCCGCGGCTGTACCGTCGCCGCGCGGCGTGCGAAAGAATGGACGGCAGCTCGCACCATATTAACCTCCCAGGCATTGCCCGAGAATGGTACAAAATTTGATTGATAGGAATTTAAGAGCTTGTACTCGGTGTAGCCGTCTGTTTTCTGCGGCTTTTTCCCGAATATAGCCTCAAAAAGCCCTCGTCTTTCTTTCATTGTGTCACCCCACGTTATACATATAGTCGTCAAAGTATTTGACGTAGATAACCCACGCGTTAAGCAGCGATACCGCGCCGTCTATGCGGCGTTTATCGGTTATCTTAACGGGTTGGATATTGTTTAAGCCGCTTTTCTTAACGGCGGTATTTGATAGGCACCAAAGCAAAATAGGGTTATTGTTGTAATTAACTATTTTGTCGGTAAGAGCCGCTCCCATTTCGCGCATAGGTTGGCTCCAAGTGAAAGCGCCTTGAGCTACGGGCTCCATAGTAAAGCCGTTGCTTTTCATTTCCTCCACCCAGTAGCCCGCGAGCGCGCGGTCATAGCCGACCTTGAAAGCGTCTATTTTATGCTCGTCGCGCATTTGCACAAACCACGCCGTTACGTCGGAGAAGTTTACGCGGCTGCCCTCGCATATCGTAAGCAAGCCCCGCTCCGCCCATATCCGATAGGGTGCCTCGTTTGTGTTTTTCTCCTCGAGGTGCTCAACGCGGGCTTGCGGTAAAAAATACTGCTGCAAAACGTAAACCGTTTTGTCGTTCGGCTTGCGTATAAGCAGCGTTGCCGCTGTAAGGTCGGTTGTAGCCGAGAGGTCGCAACCGCCGATAGCGTAGGTATTGTAAACGTCGTCAATAGCAAACGTCGCCGCGTTTTTAATCTGCTCAAAGGAAAGCCATACGGCGCTTTCATTTTCGCGTATGTTAAAATCCTTGCATAGAACGCCTGGTAAGTCTGCGGGCGAGTTTTTCGCCCTCTCAACAAAGTTAGCGAGCGTTTTATACTGCTTGATTTTCCCGAGCCCTGGATTAGCTTTAATCCACATTTGCGGATTAGTCCACTCGTCGCGGCTGTCGAGCTCGTAGAGTATCGGCAAAAAGGTATCGTCTTTTTTCTTACCGTCCGCAAGGTCTGCGGCAAGCTCGTACATATTGTCGAAAATGCACTCGCGCACGGTGCCCGAGGTCGTTATCATAACAACGAGAGGCTGACGGCGCGACGAGGTAGACTGTTTCATAACCTCGTACAAATTGCGGTCGCGGATTGCGTGCAGCTCGTCGATTATAACGGCGTGAGAGTTTAAGCCGTCCAGGGTGTTGGAGTCCGACGCGAGCGCCTCAAAGATAGAGGAGGTCGCGGGAAAATAAATATCATTTCTGCGCTTTTTGACAACCGCCCGCAGCTCGGGCGACTGCTTAACCATATTGACAGCCTCGGTCAACACCTTTTTTGCCTGGTCTTTCTTTGTCGCAACGGAGTATATCTCCGCCGCGCCCTCATAATCTGCAATGAGCATATAAAGGGCAATGCCCGAAAGCAAAGTAGACTTGCCGTTTTTGCGTCCGCACAAAAACATTGTTTCGCGGAAACGGCGGTAGCCTGTTTCTTTTTCGAGCCAACCGAAAAGCAGTTGTATATATGCTTTTTGGAATAGCTCAAGCTCAAGAGGCGCGCCTATGGTGCCCTGGGACTGCTTACAAAATGTTTCGATAAACAAAATAGGACGCTCGCCCGTTTCCTCGTCGAAATAATACGGCGAGTCGTCGTTAGCTGCGTCCATTTCGGCAACGAGCCGCGAGTAAACAGCTCTAACCCGCTTACTCGTTACTATGTCGCCGCACTCTATGCGGCGGTAGTATTCTTTTACCCAATTCAACCCGATTTTGCCGCCCTGCTCGGTTTGGTTGCAAACATCATAAGCGCCTGTCCCGCTGCCTCTGCGTCTGCGTTCGGCAGTAGGTCGTTGAGCTGTTTTAAGGTGGCGTTGTAGTTCTTAACCATAGCGTTATACGGCTGTAATAACGGGTGCGCCCGCTCGATAGTGTAGGAGCCCTGCGGCATTTTAACTACGAGCCCGTCCTCGTTGATTTTTTCCTCCATATCCTCGAGAGAAACGAGCATATAGGCGGCTCTTTCCATTAGTTTTTTTGCAATTTCGAGCTTATCTTTCGGCAGATTTTTATACAATTTCTTAATTCTGTTCTGCTCTTTTTTCTGTCGCGCATATAATGTATCGTCCACGCTGTTTCTCCTTTCTTTCGTCTGTAAGGGTAGGGGGGTTATACACGCCTGGGGCGGTCATAAAAGGGGCTTAAACACGGTTCATTAAAAGGCATATAGCTTTTTTTAAGTGGGGGGTGTAGCAGCGAAATTTTTTACAGAGGAATTGCTGCTCTCTGCCGCTGCGTGTACCTCGATTGCTACAACGTTAATCGCGCAGAGAATAATTTTCCCGCCGTCCACAAGCTCGAGAATAACGGTGCCCTCCTCGAGCGCCTCAGCTACTCTGTCCTCGAAGTTATCAGCCGTAGCCTTGACCTGGAACGTAACTGCTCCGTTCTGCGTATATACTACGAGCTCGCATATATCAGCTCCCATACTTACCCTCCTTTTCTACGAGGTTTCCCTCGGAGTCAAACATAAGCCCGCTTGCTGTCGGTAGCTGTCCCTCGTGTTCTATGGCGTGACATTCACGGCATAGCAACTCGAGGTTATCTTCCGATAGTGTGATAGCGGGATTGTTTATATTCTGCGGCGTTAAATATATTTTGTGGTGGACTATTGCGCCCGCCTTGCCGCAGCGAACGCATAAGCCCATATCTCGCTTGTATATATATTCCCTGGTATCGCGCCAGGCTTTGCTTAAATAAAATGCCTTTGCGAAATCTTGCATATAACAGCGTCCCGCCCTCTCCGCCGTATAGTGAGTTATATTTGCTCCCGATACAACGACAAAGCGAGCAGCTATAAGCCGCCCGCCTTACCGTCTATTTCTACGGTATCAGTTTAGCACGGCTTAAAGCAAGTTTCTATACGGCTTTATTTCGATTGCCTAAATTGAGCCCAGGGCAGAGCCGCCGAAGTAGAGCAAAGCAAACTCCGCTACGGCGCGGTTACGGAGGTCATAAACGGTGCTTAATGACTGTATGTATAGCTCCTCCATAACTGCCTCTTTCGGCTTTTTTTCGAGGTACCACAAAACGACGAGCTTTTTATACTCGTCTTTCAGTTGGTCGATAATGCCCTTAATTTCTGCGAGCTTGCGCTGCGTTTCCGCAATATTGCGCGAGCACTCGGTAAGCTCCAAAAGCTCGTTAAGAGTGTCGCTTACGTAATGCGAGTCCGTAAACGGCTTGCTGTAATCAATCGCGCCAGGCTCCCGAGGAGCTCCGCTTTCTATCAGCCTATCGCGCCTATGCTGTAAATTCTCCAATGCCCGCTCGAGAGCAGGGACAGAGGAGAGCACTTGCTCCGCTGCCTTAAAGTAATTCATAGTTTTACCTCCGTTAAAAAGTTACGCATATATTCAGCACCGCCGCAGCGAGCCAGTATACGCCCTTTTTGTAGTCCTTGCCGATAAAGCACATAACAGCCGCTCCCACGTCAAGCGCTATAAGGACGGCGGGAAAGATATACATTGACATTTTCTTTTTCTCCTCTCGTTTTTGCGTCATAGTTTCCCTCGCTTTCTGCTCCGTTTCGGAGCGGGCTTTTTATACATACGGACGGTTATATAATAGCCGCCGTTGATTTCGTTGTAATACGGCTTGCAGTCTGCCAGGGCGTAGCCCTCATAAAGACGCTCAAGCTCTGCGCGGTTGTCGTTGCCGCTGTTTCCAAACTCGCGTATTTTGTACTGCGGTATTCTTCCGTCGCGTTCGGACGTTTTCGGCTGCTCGAGGTTGCGGCTCGCGCTCCAACGTTTGCCGAGTATCGGGCTTTTTACGAGATATACCGCAATGCCCGTTATACCGAACTCGTCAAACTGTAACGGCTTTGCCGTCGTATAGCCTTTGCCCCATATTTCCGCAAGGGTGTTTATATCAACGCCGCCGCTCATAACGATATGGTGGTGCAGCCGCCCGTTCTCTTTTCCTACCTCGGTAACGGCAACGTATTTAAGCTCGGGCAAATTATGCTTTGCGCGGTAACGCTTAACGCGACGGAGGAAATTTTGCATTTGCCGTTGTGCGTTCTCGGGCGTTTCGGGGTAATTCTCGTCGCTATATGTTAAATCAAAGCGTATATCGCGCTTTGTAAAATTCGTGTTCAGTAGGCGCGTGAGCTTTCTTTCGGCGTTACGTTGGTTTAATCGCTGCTGCGTTTCTGTTGTCGGTTTTCTTTTCTTGCTGCGCCCGCGCTGATATTCAAAAACGGGGAAAATATCGACTTCCAAAAACTCGCCGCATTTATGTATTTTTTCTCTGTATAGACAGCGCATAGTTTTACCTCCGTTGTTTCCTTTTGGGGCTCTGCCCCAAGCCCCGAGGTTTAACGCTTTAGTTTTCCATAAGGGAATTTGTCGAGCGAGCATTTGCCGCTGACGACCTTTGAATTAACAAAATTGCGCTAACCTCAAAAGGTAATTGCATTTCAAAGCCAATAAAGGGGGCGGCGGGACGGAGCCCGCCTTAAAGAGAGAGGCACCTCCTCTCTCCCCCTACTCTCCGCATTATTGAAAGCGTGGAAAACTCTACGAGTTTACGCACTCTTTCAACAACGCTGCGAGCACCCCCTCACTCCTCCGCCTCTCTCCACACACACAAAGAAAATAATTTTTTTTGAGGTAGGACGGGTTATATCTCCTCGGGGTGCTGTGTGCTCTGTTTGGTCGTTAAGTTATTATCCATTACGAGCCCGAAATAGAGCCGCTCGCTCCGTGCTTAACTATTGACTTTTCGCTGCCGTTGTGCTATACTTATATATGTAGTTAATCGGTAGCACAAAGGCGCTACGGGGCTTATCAAGTTTGCGGCTTGATAAGCCCTTTTTATTTACTTCAAATACTGCCAACTCTGCGGAGCACGTGTTAAGCCGAAGTCCGAGAGCGGGCGAGGTTTCGGAAAGCGTATAGGGTTGCTCACTACATAGACGGAAATGTCTTTGCCGCCTGCGTACTCTGTAAGTTGCTTTTCGGTTAAACACGCCGTGTATGCTATTCGATTTCTTGTTGCCGCCTCCTCGGGCGTGTTGCTTTTGTAGAGAGCTGCGCCGAAAGCGTTTGTTTTTATAATCGCCTTGCATATATAAAAGCCGATAACCGCTCCCGCGCCAGGGTGTAGCGTATTGTCTGCGCCTCTGTATGGGCGCTCGGTTTCGTATAGATATATAATGTATGGGAAACTTCCGCTTTTCGGGGCGGTCTTTCTTATTTCATAGCGTTTTACGCCATTAAGGATATTTTCGCCGTGCTCGTGGTGGATTGACTGAATTATTTTATTGTTCATTGCTGCCGTTCCTCTCTGCGGCGAATTTGTCCGCCTGGGCGAGCACTCGCTGCGAGGCGGTCGTTTCGTATACGCCTTTGTCCCAAAGCACCGAGGCTCCGTATTCGCCCATTTTGTACGCCATAACAACCTTTGAGCTGTCGTTGTATTTTTCAAAGAGCCCGCGGAGGATATATAAACCCGCTCGGATATTCTCGTAAGGGTTGAGCATATCGGTAACGCCGAGCTCCTCTTTGAGCCAATCGTTATTACAGTCCCTTATTTGCATTAAGCCGAAATCGTGCCCGTCCTGGCTTACCGCAGCGGCATTAAACGAGGACTCGGACAACATAAGCGACATAGCAAAGTCAAAGTCGATATAATAGGCGCGGCACATATAATATGTAAACTCTTGCAGTTCCTCCGAAAGCTCGCAATTGAGAGGGGTAAAACCCGCCGCGTCTTGTATGAGCATAAGCTCGCCGTTTTCTGTTACGCTTTTGCCGTCACGTGTGCCGTAGGGCGGTTGCTCTTTTGCGTCATTCCCGCCGAGGGTTTGTACCCCTCCGACAATGAGCCCTCCTGCAATTCCTCCCACGAGGAATACACATATAATAAAGGTAATAAATTGCCGCTTACATTTTCCGCGAGCGGCTCTTTTGCTGTCGCTCGGAGCCGAGCTTGTCCTGTGCTGTCTGTTTCCGTTTGCCGAAGTCATAGCAAAGCCTCCTATTTCTTTTTATTTATAAATGTGAGCAAAACCAGGGTAGCGCAGATAATCGCCGTTATAATAATTGCGTTCATACTTCCATATCCTCCATTTTTACTTGAGTGTTGGTATCTGTTATCGAGTCGTCTTTCTGCTTGTTAAAAAGAGCTATTCTCGATAACTTCAATATTTCGTCGAGGTTGTTTATAAAAGTTTCATTAACGAGGTCGTAGGGGGAAATAATGCCGAGTAACATAAACCCGCTCTTTACCGCGATATACGGTTTCCCTTGTGCGGTCGTTCTCTCGTAAAGTTCATACCCCGCGTCAATATCGGAAAACGGCTTTAAGTACCGAGTGTTTATAAAGGCTATACCTTGTGAGGTTTTTAACGGCTCAAGCGTTCTACCTTGTGCATAAAATGCTATTGCTCCTCGTTCGAGTAACTGCTCGCCGTCGTCGCCGTCCTCAAAATTTATATGTGGCGGGAGCGGGCGCTCCTCAAAATAAAACTTGTCCCGCTTTTCCTCTGTAATATCAAACATAGTAAATATATTGTCTTTTGTGAGTTTCGGGAGATTGTATACGGGATAAAATGCCGCGCCGTTCCCGAGCCATTGACAAGCGGACGTTTCGGAAACAATTATTGTTTTTTCGGCTTTTAATATTGCCTCGATTTGCTTTAGTTTCACTTTGTTACCTCGCTTTCTACGATTTTTGCCCGCTCGGGGCTTATGATTGAAATACTGTGCCCGCAATAGTCCGTAACCTCGGCGGAAATGTCAAGTTTCCCGTTGCGGTATCGGTAAATGATAGCCGAAACGCACTTATATACAATTCCGCCGCTTTCTACGGGGCACCCGCTGACGAGCGCGGCTTTTAATTCCTCGTTTGTCATAGCTGCCCTCTTTCTCGCCTCTATCGAGGCGGATTATTCAAAGATTTTAGGATTGAACAGACAAGCGGGGGCTACGCCGCTACCGTTGTACGCATTGCTGCTGGTCACTCCGCCCGAGGAGTAGACAACGCGCGCGATGTCCGCGTAGGACGGGTTGCAAGTCCAGGGCGTAAGCGTCCACCACCAATTATTAAAGCGCGGCACGGACTCTCTGTATTTGCGGTAAAGGTCGCACGAGAGGAGGAAAACGTAATCCTCGGCGGTGCCGTAGTCTTTCATACCGTCGTCGGAGGTCAAGTCCGATACAAACGGGAGGAGGTCGCCGCGGTTGAATTGTTCGAGGTATTCTCCGTTAAGGTATTTACGGAGCGAGGAGGTGCGCCAGTCGTTTTTATTGCTTTCGTCGAGTGGCATTTCGTCCTTGAGCAATTCCGAAACAATGGCAAGTACGCCGCCCTGCTCCTCTCCGAGAGCGGTAAACTTAATGCCGTTATACTCGAATTGCTCACCAGGTTTCGGGAATTTGATTTTATCTTTTTCCGCTCCCGCTACGGAGTCGTCCTCGGTGTAGTCCTCCTCGATTTCCTCGGGCGTGAATATCCCGCCGAAAGCAAGAGCTAAAATTGCATTTGCTCTCTTTTGGTTGTCCTCTGCGTTTGTGCTGGTGGCTATATCGTCGCAAAGCGACTCGATAGCGTGTAAAATATTGTCGTTCATAACTTTTACTCCTTATCGTTATTAAAATCGGGGTTGCAATAGCCGAAATATTTACACCGTAAGCAACAACGCTTACAGCTTTTGCCTCTCGTAGTCCATAGCTTAAAGCGGGAGCGAAAGCCCCGCAGTTTTGCGGCGGCTGCTTGTTTGATTATGTAGCAGCATTGCCGCCCTGCCGATATACGCGAGTAGCCGAGGCGCTCCCTCTCGCGTAATTCTTTACGCCTGTATTCTCGCACGGCTTACCTCCTAAAACTTGTAAGCATTAACGAGCCGCTCGAGCTCCTCAAACAGAGGGGCGATAACTCGCTTGTTTTGCCTTGCGTTTATAAGCTGCTTACCGAGAGCGTAAAAGGCGGCGAGCTCGCGCTCGGTGTCCTTTGCTTGCTCTACGAGCTTTCGGGCGCTCTTTATTTCCTGGCGTGCCGCTCTCATTTCGTCGTATTCTTTCGCTGTGAGCTGCACGCTTGCCGTAACGCCTTTAGGCTTGCCTCCGCCGCGGAGGACAAATAAGCGGTTACGGGCTGCGTCCTGGGAGCGGTTAAGCTCGTCCGAGAGCTCGGCAATAGTTTTCCGCTCCTTTTGGTAGCCGTTCAGTAACAGCTCGTCCTCCTCGGGAGTCCAGGCTCCCGATTTAATAGCCCTCTCGGGTGTAAATTCGTGTCCGCATTGCGGGCACTTTACGGGTTTGCACATTGTGATACCTCCTCTTTATTTTTCGTGTAAATGTTCGTTTGCCATTTCATATCCCGTTAATTGCGTTGTTTCGGGGTGGTCTGCTAAATACCGTTTTGCGAAAAGCTCCGCGGCGTGGTTTTCCTTTTCGCGTCTTTCTTTTTTCTCCGCCTTTTCTCTCATTGCCGCTATTTGCTTTCCCGCTGTTGTTGTGTAACCGTTACGACCTGGCGTTATGTGTGGCTTGTTCATAATAAAATCACTCCGTTTTATTATTATTATTTTCTGCTCCGCCCGTGAGCTGCTTTAATGGCTGTTCGTCCGATAGCCCTTTCATCATAAGTTCGAGCTTTAACAATTCCTCGGGAGAAAGCTCCGCTCCGCTTTCTCCGTCTTTGAGATTTCCAAAAATTCGGTGCTTTTGAAAAAACGCTTGTAACAAAGCCTCTTTTTCTTTTTCCCAAAGCCTTACATAAAAGCTAAACAAAAACTCTATTTCCGCCTTTTGAGCAGCGGTGCAGCGCACGCGTAGGCGAGTACGGCAAGCTCTGCCGCTATGGTTATATTGCAAGTGGTTGAACGCGTTTTTATCGTCCGTAACTTTATATGCGGTCTGCATTAAAATACGGTCTTGCTCTTTGCCGTGGTATTCGAGGTCGTACTCTTGTATAACCTCGTCGTCGAGGTCGTCAAGCGTCATAGCATATTTTTTAAGTAATTTATCGAGTATAGCCTGGGCTTGCTCTTTTTCGCCGCCAACGCCGCGCAAGGCGAGGGCATATAGTTTCTTAAGGCGCTCTTTTTGCTCTGTCATTCTCGCGCCTCCTCTATGCAGTCGAGTGCCTCCTCAAGAGAGGATACGGCAGAGTCGAGAGCGTCTACCGCCGCCTCTGCTCTTTCGTAGCGTTCCGAGCTTTGGAGGTTTTCGGGCATATTGTCCTTGTATTCCTCCTCCTCGTCGTGCAACATCTCGAGGCGGTCTTTTGCCTCGGAGATAATGTCGTAGAGTTCCTGCAATTCTTTTCTGCGTACCTTGTTCATAACAAAATCACTCCGTTTTATTATTTATTTGCCGTAGCTTTTCGATTTCCTCGGCGGCGGAAATTTTCGTTTAAGGTTTTTTGCCCGAGTTCTGCGCTATAAGCCATACGCCCGTTTTTGTCAAGCTCGCCCGTTTCGCCGCGCTTTAGTTCTCTATATACGGTAACGTGATTTACGCCCAGGCGAGCGGCTATGTCGTTAATTTCGGCGTTTGCTGCGTACATAGTTTCAAGCTCTTTTCTTTGGTCGTAGCTCATATAGCGGATATTCATTGTTGCGCTCCTCCTTTGTTTTATTTGTGAGTTCAACGGGAGCGGGGAGCTCCCCGCTCCCGTTGTCCCCTTATGCTAAAATCCTATAACGCGCTCGAGTTGCACCTCTGCATTGCTCTATCCTCGCCATAGGCAAAAGCCAAAATAAATAAAAAAATAAATTGCATTTGGTCGTTGCGACCTCTTGCAATTTATTGTAGAACATTTTAGGATATTGCATTTATCCGATTGAACTTGACAAAACAGGAAAATATGTTATAATAAATACAGAAAGGCAACCGATAGACGGTTAGCCCTCAAGAAACATGTTATAAAGAAATAACCGTTACTTTTGGCGAAGGGCGGTTATTTCTTTTTGCGCATAATGGTAATAACAAGAGTAATGATTGAAACAATCAAAATCCCGAACGAAAATAAATCGTTTGCTGTTATGTACCCCATTGGCAACGCCCCCTTTCGAGGGCTGAACTTAACCGCCTACCGTTGTAGGTTGCCTTTAAGGGTGATTACTCACCAACTTTATTTTACACAATTCTTGCCTGTTTGTCAATTTAAAATCAATATATTTACTTTATAACACCGCTGAAAAACGAAAATTCGGCAGTGTTTCTTTTTTTATTCCTTTAGGGTGTACCCTTATGGGATATTTTAAAATTATGCCGATAGGGTCGGTTGCGCAATTTCGGGATATTCCAAAACAAAAACCGACCCTATTGAGAAAGTGAGGACAATATGATAATAGGATATATTCGTATCAGTACAACCGACCAGAACACAGCACGTCAAGAGGTTCTAATGAAAGAACTTGGCGCAGAGCAGGTGTTTATAGACCGTATGAGCGGAAAGAATACCGACAGACCCGAGCTTAAACGAATGATGAGCTTTGTCCGTGAGGGCGATACCGTTATAGTAGAGTCCATAAGCCGCTTTGCAAGAAACACAAAGGATTTATTGGAGCTTGTAGAACAGCTTGCCAAAAAACACGTTGAGTTTGTCTCAAAAAAAGAAGCCATTGACACCTCAACCCCGACCGGTAAATTTATGCTTACGGTTTTCGGAGCGGTTGCAGAGCTTGAAAGAGAATACATTTTACAAAGGCAGCGCGAGGGTATAGCCATAGCAAAGCAGAATGGTGTTTACAAGGGTAGAAAACCGATTGAACACCCGAGGTTTAACGAAATTACTTCTCTTTGGATAGCCGGTGCCATAACCGCCACAGAAGCTATGAAACGCCTTGATATGAAACCGAGCACATTTTACAGAAAGGTCAAGCAGATATAAAAGTACACCGCCGATTACCTGCTATTTGGTAGTCGGCGGTGTACTTTTTATAATAACAATTTTCTAAAACATGTCGCTGTCATTATCGGAGAAATCAAATCTACTTTTATCGCTCTCCTCATAGTCTGTTCCGAATAATTGACGGTAAACCGAATCAAATAATCGGGGATTATCTTCCTTTCTCATTCCAATCTGATTTTCGACCGTTTGTTTTTTGAAATCAAACATTTATTCTTCCCCCAATCTTTTATTAAAAAGAATAATTCAAAATGATTATTTATAATGCTGAATTTTAATCTCGGCTGTCAAAAACATCGACCTTTGATACTACAAATCCATAGTGAGTCTCACTTGGCGAAACACTAAATCTATTTACCGTGTGCGGCTCGCAAATCATTTGCTTGGGAGCGCCAAATGTTCCCTTGAGTTTAACTGAACATATAGTTTTTTTATCAGGCAATTTGGCTGCAAAATGTTCACCTGCTTTTAATCTTGCAACTTCATTGTTTTTATCATCATAGATAATATATGCTCCTATTAATCCAATAAAATTACTGGAAGCTTTTACAATAATTTGAGTTTCTGTCACTTTAATTGGACAACCGCAATTAGGACACGCTACTGCTTTATCAGATATTTCTTTACCACATTCGGGACAACTGATTAATGCCATAATAATTCCTCCTGATATGTTATATTATGATTTGGATATTTGTTCTTTTTCCTTTTCTAACGATTCTATTTCTTGCTTTAAAATATTATTACTTTCATTTAACGAAGATAGTTGTAAATCACATTGATTTACATATGACTTATAATTTTCAACTCTCGCTTCAGCTGCGCTAATAGCATTTTGGTTTACTTGATAAGTCCAACCTATTCCGGGAATATAAACTTTAGTTTTATTGCTACGAGCATAACTCAAATCGGAAAGTGCTTGACTTAACAGCGATTGGTAATAACCTCTCGTCTCGTTCAAATCAGTTATTTGATAATCATTTTGTTTAATTTGATTTTTTTTATAGGTTATTTCATTTTCTATTTCTTTGATGCGTTTTTCCTTTTCAGCGGCAGCCTTTTCAGCGGCAGCTTTTTCGGCAGCAGCTTTTTCAGTAGCAGCTTTTTCGGCAGCAGCTTTTTCGGCAGCAGCTTTTTCAGCGGCAGCTTTTTCAATAGCAGTTTTCTCAGCGGTAGTTTTTTTAGATGTTCCGTTATTTTTCTCTGTAGATAAATCTGACCCTGAATCCAACACACTCAAAGTTTCAGAAGATGTACTGGTATTGTTATCATTTTTTATATTGCTATTATCAAGTTGATTTTCTAAATCATTAGAATTGATTGCGCTGGAATATAAAGATGAATTATTTGATGAAAAATCAACATTACTTGATTTTCTGCATGATATTAAAGTACATAAACTTAAAAATAAAACTAAAGATATAGATAAGTTTTTTAAAATTTTATTTCCCATTTAATATACTAACCCCTTTAAATATGTGTTTCATATGTAAATTTTTAATGCTATTTAAAATAATAGAATACTATTGCACAAACCAACTACTGATTTTGTGAAAATTTCAATTTGTAAGTAGCTCCGGCTTTTAAATCTGTACCGTTTATGTGTTGCAATTTAATTTCAAATGATTGTGTATTGCTTTTTTCACCGGCATTTAAGTCATTTGAGTATTCGCTGCCAGAAGTAACAACATATCCGTCTTTGTCATATAATGAGTATTTGAAGCTAATACTGCCATAAGTGTCCTTTTGTAAACACTCTACGGAATAATTAACATAAAAACTGCTGTAACCGCTAAAATTCCCTTCAAATTTAATTGCTACATTTGAAACTTTAAATTTTGTATCATAATCGTTTCCTGTAAATTCATTTGGCACAACAAAATTTACACCTTGACAAGTGATTGTTTTTGTGTTTTCTTTGCCGCAAATTGTGCATTTGCCGTCAACAAAATTATGGTTATTATTTTTGCTTCCTTCTGTTATCCCACAATTATAACAATATTTTGGTTTTTGGCAAGTTGCTTCAATCCAGTTGTGTCCGGTAGCCTTAATATCTTCTTCCTTAACATCTCCGCAACGCGAACATTTGTATGTAGCTTTCCCGTCTTTTGTGCAGGTTGCGGTCGTGCTTTGCTGCGTATAATTATGTCCCATTGCCGATGTGCTTTTTTCTTCTTCATAACCGCACTTATCACACTTATAACCAACAAGTCCTTCATCTGTACAGGTAGCATCCTTAATGGTAGTCGCTTTGAACTTGTGTTCACCGTCTTTGCATTTACCGCATGAACAACACGACAATATTATTGCTGCTAAACATACTACTAAAGAAATTAATTTAATGTTATTTTTCACTTTGTTCAACCCCTAAGTAAGATATTGATTTTAATGTATTACCGCTACACTTACGGCTGTTAAAAACGATGAATAATCATCTAATAGTTGCTTCACATTATTTTCAAAATAACAGCCGTTTTTTAAGTTTGTAACAAACGGGAAAATATCCTTATCGGCTTTTAATACTTCTATATGACTTATGGTATCTACCAAGTCTTCAAATGAAGTTTTCGCGTTCTTAGCTAATTCTATTATAGCATCCGTCTCTACTGCTCCATTTACGATCAAAATGTACCTTATCCAAAAATCAACAAGTCTTTTAATGCTTTTGAGTTTTCAGAAAAATTACAGCTATCAAGTGCTTTTGTAATGTTGATTATTGTTTCTTGTGGGATATCTTTCAATAAGATAGAAAGGCTGTTCGCTAAGTACTCATTGCTTTCGATTTCATCCACAAGCTCTTTGGTAAATCATCAGGTTGGCTTTTAAAAAAGTTAATATCAAATTCTAACATAATAATCCCCCTTTTTATTCTTGATTTATTATACACCGCCATTCCACGAAAATCAAGATATAATTCCACATAAATAAATATTAT
>OHHZ01000511.1_pt1 | contig 17878 bp, 10 predicted proteins | sample 1568081 | NCBI WGS metagenome assembly OHHZ01 (sample SAMEA3879597, study PRJEB24766) | human gut metagenome | biome: human-associated habitat; feature: feces | place: USA | collected 1985/1987
TGCGACTGTCGCCTTCGTATAGACCCTTCCGCTCCGGATGCTGAGTGGCCACGTGCCGGTCTCGTATGACATCGGGGCGCTTGTCAATGTTAATGTCAATGTCTTACCTTTAGTGGAGCAGGCCAGAGGTGTCTTGTCATTGATAATAACCTCAATGTCCTCCGAAGGCAACTTTACGCTGATTGAATTGGACTTATGGCTGACCAGGTCGAAGGCGAGCGTTCCGAGGTCGCTGTCCATTTCCGGCATCTGCCCGCGTTCCAGAGGGCTGCCGAGCAGGAAATAGACATTGGCCCCGATATTCTTTCCGTCTGTCTGGATCCATGAATCGACATATGCCCTGTAAACGAGCGCATCCTCACGGATTGCCTTTTTTCTCGACGGGAATTCCTTGACGTTGTCAGAATCGCAGATGACGTAGCCGTGTCCGGGTATCACAGCGACTTCAGGCGCCATGTTAGTGAAATCCGGCAGACCGATGTCTCCTATTCCGCTCTTCTTCCCGCAGTCGAGAATCGGCAGATTATTGCTCTTGAAGTTTCCGGAAGATGTCATATAGACTTTGGAATTGCCCAATGTGGTGCCTCCGTTGTCCTCATCCATCATCTTTATCATTGACGTTCCCTCAGGAAACCATTCAATCTTGTCTGATTTTCCGCATGACGACATTGTCATCGCGATGACGGAGCAGGCGATAGCTCCGAATAATTTATGCTTCTTCATCATGTCATTTTGTTAATGAGTGGCAAATGTATGATTTTTTCATTTATTGGGAATAACTTTTTTCGTAATATGTTAAATTTGCCCCGAAATTGCTTTCTGACATGATGCATGAAAATATGATACACGTAAAAAAGTTCTTGTTGGTTCCGATGATCTCGGGACTCCTGGTCTCATTGATGTCATTTGCCCCGGCCCGACATCATCATCGTTCATCTGAAGTCCAGGACTCTTCTGAAGTGACTGTCCAGGATGACAGCATTCTTCCGGTTATAGCTTGGTTCAGCAAGCGGGACACCATGACCTACTGGATACATGACAACCAATGGGAGGTCAACGGCAAAGACACGGTGATGACACTCGGCGCCGCCGCCAAAGTGATGCTTACGGTTACGGATTCCACCAGAAAAGGGTATGACATGGAATATACTTTCCTTGAATTCGTTTCCGACGATCAAATCAAATCGGAGGCCCAGAATCTTATCGGACAGGTAATGGATATTCTCAATGATGCCACAGTAGGCACGACTATAAGATTCCGTACCGACCAGTGCGGCAAGATTATCAAATACTACAATCTCAAGGATATCAGGAAACAGGCGAAAGAAGTCCTGACGAAGGCGATCAGTAAAATGCCATATGCGGATTCCCTGCGCGCTGTCGGGCTTAAGCTGGATAAATTGATGTCAATGATTGACTCCGACAATCTGGTCGACGGATATACGGAGGAGATAGAACTTCTGTTCAATTATCATGGAGACCAATATAAGATAGGCGAAACGGAAAGCCATGAAGATGCGACGGAAAACGAATACGCCTCTGATACCAAAACCGACATCTGGCTTGATTCGGACATGTATGAATACGGCATATCAGCGGATGTCTATTCGTATATTCCAAGAGAGGACATAAAGGCGCTGCTCGGAAATCTCATAGAGTATTTCACTGATGAGGAGTCCGCAAAGGATGTTCGGGAAGGTCTCGATACCGAATTTGACAGTCAGTTGACTACGGACGGGGTGTACAACTCATATGTCCGCATAAGTTATTTCAATGACGGATGGCCGCAGGAGGTGGTCAGTCAGGATAACATAAGCCTGGGCGACCGCCAGAAACTGAAACAGAAATACATCACGTGGGATTACCGCAGCGTGGGACATGCGGAGTGAGATGACTGAAAGTCATTCTGATACGGGAATGATGATTATGGTTCTCTATTTATAACCTGGATTTTGTTTTAGCCCTTTGTTTAAATCCAGGCATCTTTGTGGTATCGGGAAAACAGTTGTGAACCCGGTGAACTCGTTTTCCAGAGGAGTCCTCTGGTCGTATGCTTTGGTGTATTCGCCAAAGCGGATGAGATCTTGACGTCTCCAGCCTTCCCATACCAATTCCAACAGCCGCTCTTTAAGTATATTGCTCAAATTGGCCTTTACATGCGGCATGCCTGCTCTGTCCCTAATTGCATTCAATTCTTTTGAACCATCTTCTCCATTACGGACTTTAGCCTCGGCCTTCATCAATATGGCATCGGCGTACCTGAATAGAACTATATCGTTGTCAACTTGTCTGCCGTCCGAATATGCGGTCCTGTCAACTTCATATTTGCCGGCACGGGCACCTGCTGTCTGCTTATACGGACTGTCACTAAGATTCAGCTTCAATTCCATCGGCATATACACCAATGGCTTTCCGTTGTCCAGATATATCTTCTTGCCGTCAACAAAAACGGTGTCTGCATAGAAGTTTGTCTTGAATCTATTGTCGACATGGTCTGTTCCGTAACCGAAAGCCTTGACGGTTGAGATAGTCGCACATGTTCCATTTTCGGATGAACCGCCATAGGCCCCGCCATGTTTGTAGTGGCGTGAGCGGAAAAGATAGTGGTATTCGTTCAAATATAAGTTCTTGTCCAATGGTATGGTGAAAATGTTCTCCATGGAGTATTCGTTGTGGACAGCGAAGTTCGAGGCGTAATCGCTTTCCAGCTGATACCCTTCTTTGTCAAGTTGCCCGCAATACCAAATGCAGGTACTCCAAGCGTTCATCTTCTCTCCATTCACATTAAAGAAGATGTCATTGCCATCAATGCGCTTTCCGTCTGTCCAGTTGTCATCGGTGTATATTTCAGCATTAAGCGCCAGTTTTGCAAGCAAAAAGTTGACTACAGGCCGTGTCACTCGTCCGTAGTAGTCACCCTCCTTGTTGGAATGTTCGTCAGCAAGCAACGGCGCGACATCCCGCAGTTCATTGAAAATAAAATCGAAGACCTCGCGTCTCTCGCTTTGCGTTACCTGCTCCAATTTCACGTCGTATGATGTCACGATAGGAACACGTCCGAACATATCCATCGCATAGTAGTAGAACAATGCCCGCACAGCTCTTACCTCTGCCGTGAAATCACGGGCCTGTTCAGCCGAAAGCAGACTCTTGTGGTCATCAATGACGGAAAGCGACTGGTTGGATAAGACTATTACCTTGAAGAGGTATTTCCATACATTATATAAACTGATATCATTGGCGTTCCAGTTGTGCTGGTACATGTTTTCCCACAGGCCGCCATCGTACCAGTCTCCTCCACGGATCGGAATCATTGCCTCATCTGTTGTCAACGTATTGTAGTCGTAGATGCCCCTGCAGGTTCCCTGAAGTCCTTCAGACTCCTGATTGCTCCCAATGTAGTTGTACAGGGAAGCTACTGCATTTTTGTATATATTATCTGCGTTGTCGTATATTTCCTCTTGGTCCAGCTGGTCTTTTGGATGTTCATCCAGACAGCTGCAGAAGCAAAGCATCAACGGTACTGCCAATATGTATTCAATAATCTTCTTCATGCTTTTTCCGTATTAAAACTGTATGCTCAACCCCAGCGAATATGTGCGGAACAAAGGATAGTTACGTTTGTCATCAATACCCATAGTACTGTTCACCACGTAGCTGTTTATCATTGGCGTCAAACCTCTGTAGCCCGTAATTGTTCCAAGGTTGCTTACGTTGCCGGATATGCGCAATGAACGTAACGTCTTGCTTTTCAAGGGCACGTCATATCCTAATGTCAAATGCTCAAAGTTCAGATAGTCACCTTTTTCAAGCCAATAGTCGGAGACTCTCTGATCTACGATGTTCTTCTGAGGGGCATCCTTAAGCACATTGTAGTCCGGGAAGCAAGCCATACTTGTAAATGATAATCCCGTTCCATTGAAGATCTTGTGCCCGAATGCTCCGTTCATCTGTATGGAGACATAGAAATTCTTGTATCTGAAACTGATGTTTGAACCGAGGATTACTTTTGGTGTGGCTTGTCCTGCGATGTGCCGGTCGCCGCCGTCGCTTATGTCGACCTTGCCGTTATGATCCAGATCCTCTATGTCGTAGAAATAACTGCCGTTCTCATTTTTTACGAGTCCCTTGCAATGTGGCAGATAGAAAACGCCAAGTGGCTGTCCGACTATCTGATAAACCACATTGTTGTCGCCGCCGTTCTGTCCCGCTCCGTCCAAGGCCCCGATGGCGGTGACATTCGCCGCGGACATGCTCATTCCTTTGTACTTTCCACTCAGCGAGATTAGCCTGTTGCTTTGAAACGACAGGTTCATATTAACGTTAAGTTCCATGTCTTTCTTTCTTATCGGCTGCCCGGACAGGCCGAATTCCAATCCGCTGTTTGACATGGAACCGATGTTTGCGAGCAATGTGTTGTATGCAAATGGCGGAACCGGAACTTCGTAGGCATAGAGCATGTCGGTAGTCTTGGAAAAGTAATACTCCGCCGTAAGTATAAGACCGTTGGCAAAGAGTCCCATGTCCGCACCGATGTTGAATGTAGTCTTCGTTTCCCACTTTAAATCGGGATTGTTGTTTCTCACCATGCCAAGTGTTACTGTCGGCGAACTTTTGATAGGGACAATGCCGGTCTGCCTTACGGTGTTCATGGTGGTATATGCAGAGATGCCTCCAAGGTTGCCTGCCTGTCCTGCGCCAGCACGGAGTTTGAGCATGGACAGCGGCTTTACATTGATGAGAAAGTTTTCCTTTTTCAAATCCCATGTAAATGATATGGAAGGGAAGAATCCCCATGTGTTGCTGGCGCCTACCATTGACGATCCGTCACCGCGAGCATTCAACGCCAAAGTGTATTTGTCAAGCAGACTATATGTGATGCTCCCCATTAACGAAGCCAGAGATTGGTCTTCATAAGTGCTTTCCGTTCCACCATAGGGTCTGACAGCAGCCGCGCCCAGATTGTCGTAATGAAAGTTATTTGTGGGTATGCCCTTGGCATATACCCAGAAAGCCGTCTTTTGCAGCTTGCGGTATTCGCCGCTTACTCCGGCAGAGACCTTATGTGAGCCGAACTGCTTGATGAAATCCAGAGATACATTGCCGAGCCACTCCTCTTTCTTGAACTCGCCACGGTACACGTTGCCTTGTGCCCATACCCATGTCGGGCAGAATTGCCCGTTCTCGGTAGAACCGTAGAGGTAGGAACCGAAGGCGGAGACCCGCCAGTCAGTATTGATATCGTAGCTCAGCTTAATGTGGGCATCAAAGTTCAAATCCTTGGAGTCGTTTTTCTCTTCAAGCAGTATTCCTGGCGGGTTGATGTGCGTTGCAGATTCGTTTTTTAGCCAGTTCCCATGTTCGTCAGTTCCGGCAGGGAAAGTTGGATTCTGGCATGCTGCGGAATAGAACAGCATCTGCGTGTCAAAGATATCATGGTTCTTGAACGACGATCCGAATACTCCGAACTCTCCGGTAAGTCTATTGTTGAAGGCTTTCTGGGTCACGTCAACTTTTGCGACAAAAACGCCATAGTCCATCTTCTTGATGATTGTGTTGTGGTCCATCAATCCGAATGAGGCACGATAGTTTGACTGAGGTGTGCCCCCGCTGAATGCGAGATAGTGATTATTCACAAGTCCTGTGCGGGTAATGACCTTATAAGTGTCCGTGTTGAACCCTCCGTTATTGCAATAGACGCCCAAAGCCTTTGCGGTGGCAACATATTCTGTGGAATTGAGCATTTCCAGATGTTTGTACATCCGCTCGAAACCTACATTTCCTTCATAGGATATCTGAAAACCACGTCCTGTTCCTTTTTTTGTTTTGACTTCAATCACACCTGACGCTCCACGTGAACCGTACATTGCTGTCTCCGTGGCATTCTTCAATATCCGGAAACTCTCGATGTCTGCAGGGTAGATGGTTGAAAGGGTGAGCACGTCAGAAGTGACCCCGTCAATCAGCACCAAAGGATCATTGCCACCGATAATGGATGTCGTACCACGCACCCGCACGCTATTGAGCATAGCCATCCGGTCCAGACCGTTGGATGTCACGTTGACACCGGCTGCCTGACCGCTCAATATGTCAAGGGCGTTATTGACCGCTCCTTTGCTGGAGTGATTTCCAACTATCTTTATGATGTCGCTTCCGCTCTCAGTGGAATCTCTCAGTTCTGCAGAAACTTGCTTTTGTGCGTGAGCCATTGAACAGCAGAGAGTCGCAAGGAGAAGTAGTATAAAGTCTATTTTGCTCTTTGCCATTATCTTTTTCTGTTGTTTTGGTTATGGATGCTTTCCAACAAGCAAAGATATGTTTTTATTGCTGAACAACAATAGGTCCGATAATAGTTCCGGGCAGCATTAGGAGCCTGTCGCAAGTTAAACTAGGGATTGTCGTTTAATGTTTTCAATATGAGCGAAGCAGCGACCAATTCCTTCAATTTCTGCGTCCGACTCATCAAAATTTCAATTTCATATCTGTTTCCGGTCGTTTCGGCCGGATTTTTTGTCTGTTTTTCATGGCGAGGATACAGTTCCCCCACAAGAGCACCGCATTGACCGCAAGTCTCAGTGTCAGGCGGCCGCCAAACGCGCCCTTTGTTCTATTCTGTCTGCCAGTTGCACCACGTTTGCCGTGTGGATGCCGAAGAAGATGTAAAGGATTTCCGTCCGCTTCGTCCTGGCCTTGACCCTCCGGAGATCGTAGTGCTCCTTCTGTGTCCCGAACGAGCCTTCCATCGCAGTCGCCCGAACTCTGGCAAGTTCCTTTCGGACAAGGTCTTTCTCCTTTTTCTTCTCACCGAACGGACGGCCTCTTTTTACGAAAGATGTCTTTATCCCGTTCGCCTTGCAGTAGTCCCTGTTTTCAGTTCCAGCGTAGCCGGTGTCTCCTCCGACCTTTTTCGCTTCGACTCCAAACAGTTTCTTGTGCATCTTCAGGCAGTGCACCAGACGGGTCCCTTCATTGAATGCATTGAATGACAGCTTCTCAATGAACGATATCCCGTCTACCAATATGTTGTTGACCTTCGCACCGAACTCGACGCTCTTCACCTCCTTGCCCCTCACTATCGGTCTCAAATGTGGCTTGCTGAGACTCACTATCCTGTTGGGGATGCTTTCCCTGCTGTCATTATTCAGGAAGTGGTTCTTCTGCTGGCGGCACATCCTCGTGATGATTTCCAGATCACTTTTCTCTCTGACAGTCAACAAGTTCTCTGCATTCTCATGGCCCCTCACAATCTCACGTATCTCCTTCAGTATCTTGCCGAGCAGGTCAAGCAGCCTGCGTGTAATCTTCCTTGTCTGGCTCCTGCTGTGCTTGCGCTGTTTCCTGTATGTCAGGTTCGCCTTCTGCACGTCAAGGAACTTTGTTCGGGGACGATGGATTCCCAGTCTGCTGCTCAACTCGCACATCGTCGCATAGCTCTTCTCAATCCCTTCCCACAGCAGCTTCGCGTCAGTCGGATAACGCATCTCGCTCTCATAGCACGTAGCATCTGTGCACATCGTGTCCAGATTCTCCATGTACGGTCTCCACTTGTCGGCGAGTATGCCCTGAAGCTGTTGTATCTTCAACTTCCCTGCAAGTTCCATCATTATGTCGTCCAACAGCTTGTAGTTTGTCAATGGGCGTGTCGGATCTATTATCACGTCGCAGAATATCTGGTAGTGGATGTTGCCGTTCAGCTGTTCCAGCAGTTTCGGACAGCTGAGTCCAGTGTACATCTTCAGGAACATCAGGGCCACTTTCCCTTCAGGCGTGAAGAACGACTTGCGCCCAAGCTTCGGCCTCATACTTTTCCTTACCAGACTGAAGTTCTCTGCCATCTCGCGGAGAGGAAGCAACTTCTTTATCCTGCCCAATTCGCTCTTTTCGAAAGTTGAATAGTAGAGCTCGTAAAAATCGAACTCCGGAAACGCAATGTTTGGAGCTATTTCAGAAAAATTTCGTACTTTTGACATGCAGATTAATTTTGCGATTCCCCCAATTTCTCACTTTCGACGGTGGTTGGGGGAATTCTTTTCCCTTTTTCAAAGTTACGAAATTCCTATCACTTTATCAATCAATTCGTTAGAAAAGTCTAAAACTTTTTGGCTATTTCACGACAGTCCCTAAACTATGCCCACAATGAAGAAGATTTGGTGGAATAATTTCTGGCATCTGTGTTAGGATATAAATTTTGTGATTGATGGAACGAAAATATCGAAGACAGACAAGATTCTCGTCTTTCTCATGTATGATATGGATGTACCTGTCGTCAATGAAAGAATAAAAGACTGTAGGGCGTACAAATTGCCATATTCAGCGATTCAATAGCCACTCGGCGGGACGCAGCCACGCCTTATTTTTGGAGGCATTGATTATCAATGTGTTATAAAATGCAGCGTGGAAACGCGACCAAAAAAAGCCTGCGTTTCCACGCTATATCTAAAATGGTGTCTGATTATCAGCGAGTTACAAAACGCTCCGTGGTCGCGTCCCGACACCGCATTTCATGGTGAGGTCTTCCTGTGCCATTCCACGTTAGAATCTGATGTAATGGACGAATTCCTTCTTTGACGGAACGAGCGGCTCGGACTTCAGGCCTATCTTCTTGAAGTCAATCTTTTTAAGGTCAATGCATCTGATGCCTCCATCATACATGGAACGATAATAGAACTTCAAACCTGACATGTCGGTGACACAGGTGCATTGCGTTGCAGACGGGATGTCAGCCGGCGTTTCGTCAACCGGGAACTGCGCCCCGATCGGAATCTCCATCGAACCGAGAATGTGAAAGGCCGTGAACACGGACCCCTCTGCGTCAGGTTTCTGCGGCGCGGTGCTCTGGAAGAAGGCCGCGCGTACAAACCTTGAAGGCGGGGTGAAGTCCCCCGGCAGACCAATCATCGCGCTTCCGCCGCCGAAAGATGACAGGGACATATTTCCAAGCGTATGTGGTTCGGTGCGTCCAGGCAGGAGGTTTACATAGTTGTTGAGATTGGTGAGCTGCCAGTCGAAAGATGGAGAGTTGGTCAGCACGCCCAGATTGTTTTCATAGAAAACGCACTTCCCGTCGATGATCTCCAGCACGATCTGGCGGCCAGACGGCTCGGCGAACCTCCAATGCACGGTCGAGGAGCGCGGATCGAATCCATGGATATGTACCCTTGCAATTTCGGCCTTAACCTCATCGACGGTGGCGCAGCGCCCGAGAATGTAGGAGACCAGCTGGAAATCAGATATGTTGGTCTCATAATTCGCTTCTGAATACTCCTCGTACTTTCCGTAGTCAGGGAAATAAAAAAGTCCGGCGGAGAGTCCTTTCTCATTCATGCCCTCCATCATCAGCTCGTCCTGGACCACCGAGACGCCCACGTAGCCATATACATTGGTGAAACTTCTGCCAGTCCCTCCTCCGGGGATGAAGGATTTCCAACTGTAGCCGCGAGGTACGACAACCCAACGGCAGTCATTGTCGGAGGCGGCCCACTCGATTGTGCGCGCCACTACGGTGCTTCCGTCCTTGGCTTTGAGGGTGATGCCTGTGCAGGCATAGCAGTTCTGAAATGATGCCATCAAGGCCGCTGCGGCCAGAATGATGGCGGTAAGAATCGATAAACGTTTCATAAATCATGTGGTTAAAATCTGTGTATATACCAGAGCGCTAACCTGGTATATACCAGTAGGTTCATAAGAAAAACGACCCGCAAATTGCGCGCCGTTCTTCCCATATTCATTGAAAAAAAGTCTTTCTGACAAACAAGTTACCCGATAGCGACTGTCGCCTTCGTATAGAACTTCTGTTCAATTATCATGGAGGCCAATACAAGATTTATTTTAAGAATATTATTCCGCTGAGTTGTACATTCATATTATTTTTGCCTTCGCTGTCGATGGAAATATTGTTGGTAAAGAACACTCCGCCATCTCCGTAGAAGTATAGTGGCTTGCATCCGTTCTCTTTCTGCGCCGTGTCAATCTCGCTCACAGGAATCGTCAGCGTGACAGAATCTGATGAGACGGTTACGAAGGCCGTGTCGGCCAATGGTACAGAGCAATTGAAGTTGATGTTTTCGAAGCGTGTGAATCCCTTAGGAATTATGGATGCCCCTTTGGTGTTGATTTCAATCCAGTGGGAACCGCATTCGTCTACCTCTACGGTGTCCATCTGCATAAGTCCAAAGTTCCAGAATCCCACAGTTGTGTCAACAATCTCACGCACGACTCTTTCCGGGTACGTGATGTAGAGGTATTCCATCTTCTCGTCTGTCTCAATCATAGTTGCGATATCCCCGGATTTCATTATCTCTGAATATCTTGCCGAGTCCAAAGGAAAATTGATGCCGGGACAGTTGGAGGATAGTGCTTTCTTTACTTCGCTGACTAGGACTCTTCGGGACATGGCTGAGAAATTCTGCGGACCAACAGACGAAAGTGCTGCAAGCGCTAGAAAGGACAGCGGAATCCATCGGAATCTTTTGCATTTGCTGACCGTCAAACCTATGCAGACAGCATAGCCCCAAACGTTGAAGAGGACTACGTATAGGCGTGGCGCGGTGATTCCGTAGTCCGTTATCCTTTTGGCGATTCCTACCGTCATCAATATAAGAAGCGGAAGGAAAATGGCAGGCAAGAGTTTGAGCGCCTTGCGGTCGAATCTCCACTTGTTGTCTTCTTTTCGAAATTGTACCGGATAGAGCAGAAACATCATCAGTATCAGGCATATCATTGATGCCATTACAAGTGTTGATACCCATCCGCAGGGAAGCTTCCATTCTAAAAGGATCTTTACGGCATATACATAGAGCGTTACTACATAAGTGCCGAAAAGAGGGAATATCAAATAGTTGATCAGTCCGAGTCCAGTTGTTCCGGGACGTTCAGTGTCATGTCTCTCTTTTTCTGGAATCAATTGCATGAACACCATCGGCGCGACGAATATCATGCATACCAGGAACACGTCAGCGAACACCTTCCATCCGATTTCAACTCCGAAGAGTACATTGAATGCAAGAACGAGCAACTCCAGTCCTCCAGAGAGGAGCACCCCGACAGCAAAAGCAGTCGCGAATGCTGATGTGCAGTCGATGATATAGTTCCATAGCCTCATGTCATTGTTGGATTCTTGAAAGACAGGAGCAATGAATATTCCTGAAACTATTATCCCCACGAGTGTGACAGCTGCATTGGTCCAACTCAAATCCAGCGGCCATGCCTGGCGGAACGCGAGGCAGACCCCTAGCCATAAGGCATTGACGGCTATAATCCAAAGCGGTTTTACGGTGTGTCTCTCGTCATTTCTCCAATCCGTGAGCACGAGCTTTACCGCCAGATTCAGCAGACCGGCGGTTATCGTCCAGAACATCAGGAAAAAAGAGTCTTTTCTATCTATTTTATCTCCAAGATGAATCAACACGACCGACATGATGGCTGCCGCCATCATAAAGCAAGCCGAAGTCGTAAATTTCTTGAAGGTCCCAGCCATTTTCTGGCATAAGTCCTTGATTGTGGTTTTGTCTATCATATTGCAAAATAGTCAACTCTTAAATTTAACAATATTTTCTGAACCCTCAAATTCCAAATCACCCATCCGGCTCTGAAGCAGCTTATCAAGGAGAATTATCCCACGGCAAAAGTTATCATGTATGATGAATTGCCGATAGCCGGACCGTATGCTGTGACACCGGTGAGATTTGCCCAATTCGTGTGATTTATCTAAATTTGACACGCCGAAATTCGCGACAGTCACGTTACGGATTCCGGTACATTGGATTTGAACTGGATTTGACATGGAAAATACTTACGACATTGAAACTTACATTGACAAACTCGAGGGAGAACTCGTGCGAATTTGTCGCGAATGCGGCTTTCCTGTGACGTCGGCGCCCAAGGAGGAAGCAGCGTCCCAAACAGCACCGTCAATGCTCTTGTCAAGTCCCGACATTGACGGGCATTGGCAAAAATTGGGCGGGGACTATATTGCAGATGCAATGCCGCAAATTACTGATTATCCTACAGTTGCCGTCGCGTGGGCCGCTTATCTGGGTATGGCGGTGGCCTGCGGTTGGGATTCGGACTGGGCAATGTGTGCGAACATGCCTTATTCAGTCTATTATGGCCATCAAGGCTTCGATGACATGGATGACCACATCATCAGTGACATTATCGGCATTGAACTGAATTCTCCGGAAGCCGAGTCGCTTCGGGACCTTTTCCGCAAATGTGCCGATGCCACAGTTTCGCTGATACGTCACGAACACATTGAGCCACAGAGCATTGCTGCATACCAGGTCTTCGTGGCGTCATGTCAGGAGATGTACCGTATCGGCGCTGCCGTCGAACTCGCGCGTCTCGGCTACAAGTTTGAAAAACTATAACAGTTTCCGCCGGCTTCAGTCTGCATATTGCCTATTGTCGGGCCGCGGCTACGGGGTGTTTTATACACTCACTGATAATCAAATATCATTTTAGATACAGCGTGGAAACGCAGGCTTTTTTTGGTCACGTTTCCACGCTTCATTCCCGAGTTTCTCAGAATGCAAGGACGGGACGAACAATGCAATATCCCCTGTCCTTATATCGCTTATATGAGCACTCTATGTAATTACTGAGAGTGTTGCGAAAATACCAGCCCCACACTTAACTTTCCGAGTATTCCGAAGACGACCAATACCAGCTGCTCTCGCCTAAGGTGTCCTTGTTTCCATCTGGAATAGCCTCCATCCATTTATTCAAGGCGGCGGGAATATCTCCCTGCCTATCCCAGATGAAGTATGAACCTAATTTTGACGAGGTCGGCTCATTTTTGTCCGCAGACTCCGGAACTTGATTCGCAATTAACCACAGGATAAGCGAAAAAATATTAAATCAACCCGTTTTTTTGTCGTTTGTGCTATTTTCGCTAAATTCAAGGCAGCAATTATTTGAGTCAATGAAAAATCCGGATAAGATATTGGTGCGTGGCGCCAGGGTGCACAACCTGAAAAATATTGATGTTGACATTCCGCTTGGAAAGATAGTAGGAATTGCCGGCGTATCGGGATCGGGAAAGTCCTCGCTGGCGCTTGGAGTTCTGTATTCAGAAGGCTCAAGGCGTTATCTTGAGTCACTTTCGACATATACGAGAAGAAGAATGACGCAGGCCGCAAGAGCCGATGTGGATGAGGTGCTGTATGTCCCGGCCGCTCTCGCAATGCATCAGAGACCGGCAATTCCGGGCATACGCAGCACTTTCGGCACGGGGACGGAACTGCTCAACAGCCTCAGGCTTATGTTCTCCAGGCTGGCCAGCCACAGATGCCCCAACGGACACTATGTGGAACCCTCCTTGCGTGTAGCCGCAGGAAAAGATCTTGTCTGTCCCGTGTGCGGAGCGCATTTCTATCCTCCGGGAGCAGAAGACTTGGCGTTCAACAGCCAGGGGGCCTGTCGGAAATGCGACGGCACCGGAACTGTCCGTACAGTTGACGAATCCACACTCATCCCTGATGGGAACCTTACGATAGACGAAGGGGCGGTCGCTCCATGGAACACGCTGATGTGGTCGCTCATGAAGGATGTCTGCAGGGCAATGGGCGTACGCACCGATGTCCCTTTCAAAGACTTGACAGACAAGGAGAAAGACATTGTCCTTCATGGTCCGGCCGAGAAAAAGCACATACTCTACAAGGCCAAGAATTCCAATGACGCGGCCGAGCTGGATTTCACTTTTTTCAATGCCACATACACTGTTGAGAACGCATTGGCGAAGGTCAAGGACGAGAAAGGCATGAAAAGGGTTGAGAAGTTTTTAAAGCTCAATGTCTGCCCGGACTGCGGAGGCACTAGGCTTTCCGACTCGGCCAGGGCGCCGAGGCTCAGGGGAATATCCCTGGCCGATGCATGTAAGATGACTCTCACGGAGAGTATAGAATGGGTAAAAGGCGTGCCCGCTTCGCTGCCGGAAGAAATGAAACCTATGGCCAAAAGCATCTGCGATTCTTTTCTCGCTGCAGCTAAACGGTTGATGGACTTGGGAATAGGTTATCTGGCCCTGGACCGTTCGGCATCGACTCTCTCGACAGGGGAGCGGCAGAGAATGCAGCTTGCCAGAGCCGTTCGGAACCGCACTACAGGAGTCCTGTACGTCTTGGATGAACCGTCAATCGGCCTGCATCCGTCGAACATCATTGGCCTTTGCGGTGTGATGGATGACTTGATCGCTGACGGAAATTCTGTGGTGCTGGTGGATCATGACACGCAAATCCTGGCCAAATCCGACTGGATGATCGAAATGGGGCCCGGAGCCGGCTCGGACGGCGGCAAGGTGATGGCGCAGGGGACTGTCAATGACATTGAGGCCAATGATCTATCGAAGATCGGTCCGTTCCTTTCAGGCAAGGCTTCCATTAAAGTAAGACAGCAGGTCGAGGCCACAGGCATGTTCAATGACGGGAAGATAACGATGACGACCGATGCCATCCATACAGTAAAACCGCTCAGTGTCGAGATTCCCAAAGGACGCCTTACTGTGGTCACCGGAGTTTCCGGTTCAGGAAAGACCACCATGGTGCTGGAAAGCCTAATCCCCGCTTTGCAGGCAAAAATCTCAGGCCACAATCTGCCGGCGCACGTGAAGTCAATCGAGGCTGACGGAATCCGTCAGGTCAAGCTCATCGACGCTTCTCCTATCGGTATCAATGTCCGTTCCACCGTAGCTACTTATGCCAATGTCCATGATGAACTCAGGAAAGTGTTTGCCAAGACTCCGGATGCGAAGAAGTACGGCTACAAGGATGGTGACTTTTCATATAATACAGGCAAGTTGAGGTGTCCTACTTGTGACGGCACAGGAGTGATAAGCCTTGATGTGCAGTTTCTTCCGGATGTGGATATCCCGTGCCCGGATTGCCGTGGATCCAGATATTCGAAAATCGCAGGAAGTATAAGGAGAGAGAACTCCGCCGGAGAATTCCATTCGCTTCCGGAACTGATGGACATGGATATCAATTCCGCCCTTGACGCCTGTGCGGACCTGAAGCTTATCAGCCAGCGACTCAGGGTATTGCGTGACCTGGGCCTCGGTTATCTGACATTGGGAGAGGAAACCCCGAGTCTGTCCGGCGGTGAGGCCCAGAGACTTAAACTGGCCAGCGAGATGGGCAGGGGACAGGGCGATTCCGTTTTCGTGTTCGACGAACCGACCATCGGCCTTCACCCGTCAGACGTGATGACGCTCCTGAATGTATTCCAGAGCCTTATTGACCACGGCGCCACCGTCATTGTCATTGAACATGACCTTGATGTCATCCGCAACGCCGACTATATCATTGACATGGGCCCCGGTGGGGGCTCCGAAGGCGGAAGGATAGTCGCGACCGGCACGCCGGACCGGATCCGCGCAGCGAAGGACAGCGCGACCGGACGGTTCATATAAACGATAGCATCAGCCTAAAGAATCTGCGCCCATATTGCAATCAAGTTGCTATGACTGACAAGGTCTTATGCTAAGGCCGCCGGAACCGGTTCGTGCGATTTGGTTCCAGATAAAACGTTAAAACGGTACAAAGCGGCAAAAAATCACCGGATTGTACCGTTTAAAACGTTTTCGCGGGACGGAATGACTTGACTGGTTGTCCATGAACAAAAATTTGGCATTGGCACAGAACCGCCCTCAGGACTGGGCACAGTTCGGAAGATACTCTGAAGCGAACTCAGCATTGTCAGAAAAACCTCTTGCCGTCCTGTATGGCGACTCCATTACGGACTCATGGCCGAAAACGCATCCGGATTTCTTCAAGGAGAACAATCTGGCAGGCCGCGGCATAGGTGGGCAGACTACATCCCAGATTCTCGTCAGAATGCAGCAGGACGTGGTCTCACTCGCGCCTAAGTACGTGGTGATACTCTGCGGAATCAACGACATTGCCAAGAACGCAGGCTATGCGCCGGATCTCAAGTCGATGCTCGGAAGTATCAGGTCAATGTGCCAGATCGCCAAGTCAAACAAAATCCGCCCGATCATCTGTACATTGCTCCCATCCTATAAATTCAGCTGGAGACCGGAAATCGAAAATCCGCTGCCGGATGTTCAGGCGTTCAATTCAATGCTGAAAGAATATGCTCGTGAGGCAGGAATCAAGGTCATTGACTATTATGAGGCATTTGCAGATGCTGACGGTAAGATGCCGGCAGTCTATTCCGGTGATACTGTGCATCCGAATGCTGAAGGATATGCAGTTATGGAAGGCCTCGTGCTGAAAGCCCTCGGAATACGCAAATAAGTAATCGTCATAAATATTGCCTGCAGCAAGCACTTCATCCCAGGACTACATCCAGAACCATCATAAGGGCAAAGCCAAGAGCGAATCCTATTGTGCCAATGTTGGAGTGCTCACCCTGGGAGTATTCGGGAACCAGTTCTTCTACCACCACATAGAGCATGGCTCCTGCTGCAAAAGCCAGCATGTATGGCATGATGCCGAGAATTGACGTCGCCAAAAGCAATACGAGACCGCCGCCTATCGGTTCTACGATTCCGCTCAATGTCCCTATGCAGAAGGATTTCCAGCGTGAGTTTCCGGCCGCACGCAGTGGCATTGATATAATCGCTCCTTCCGGAAAATTCTGAATCGCAATTCCAAGGGTCAGCGCAAAAGCACCCGAAAGTGTAATCCCTGTATTGCCAATCAGCACTCCCGCAAATGTAACACCGACTGCCATTCCTTCCGGAATATTATGCAGTGTCACCGCCAGCACAAGCATGGCTGACTTCCCAAGTTTGGTTTTCGGTCCCTCCGGCTTATCACTATCCAAATGAAGATGTGGAATCACACTGTCTAACAATAACAAGAATATCATGCCAAGCAAAAAGCCGACACACGCAGGAATCCACGCAATACCGCCCGCCTGCTCCGTCATCTCAATTGAAGGTATAAGAAGCGACCACACCGAAGCTGCAATCATAACACCGGCAGCAAATCCCAAAAGCATTTTCTCCAACTTTTGATTCATGCTTCCCTTCATGAAAAATACCATGCCTGCTCCCAATGTTGTTCCCAGAAAAGGAATCATTAATCCAGAAAAAATCATCAATTACCTCCTTGTTTTCCGACAACAAACCATCCTTTGGTTATCTTATTGATATGCCAAAAAAGCTCGTCTTGTTATCCATGTGTGTTCGTTATCGCCCACAGTATATCACAACGAGGGATGGGCTGTAAAATGCTTTCTTGTATTTTTATTTTAATTCCTCAATCAGCCGCCCTACATTAGACCCTGCTTCATACTCTAATTTTACTATATCCTCACAAAACTTTTTCTCATTTTGTACCGCTTTATCCACTCGACTCATAAGTGCCTCAACATTATATTTGGACTTTGTATACCCCGGCAGTAACTTACGCAATTCATATTCTGTATAACGTCTTTTGGATGTTATTTGGGGATTTTCCAACAATTTATCTCTGTCTAGGCAAAACACCTCATCAAAATGAAGCAGAAGCCAAACTTTGGAAAGAATCACACGGACGCAAGGACAGCAAAGGCAACTGGATTCCCATGCAGCCCAACGCAGAACCCGGTGACCTCCGCTTCGTAGACCAAAACGGTGACGGCATGCTGGACAGCGATGACAAGAAGCTTCTGGGCAACGGTTGCCCCAAGGCCTCTATCGGCTTCAACGTAACACTGAATTACAAAAACTTCGATTTGGTAGCCAACTTCTACGGTGACCTCGGTGTAGACCGTTACAACTATACCAAATATCAATTGGAACGTATGGATACCAAGTTCAACTATGGCAGAAACGCACTGAAAGCATGGACTCCGGAGAACCCCAACACCAACATTCCACGTGCCGTATACGGCGACCCGAACAAGAATGCTCGCACTTCCGACCGTTTCATCG
>OHHZ01000517.1_pt1 | contig 17674 bp, 10 predicted proteins | sample 1568081 | NCBI WGS metagenome assembly OHHZ01 (sample SAMEA3879597, study PRJEB24766) | human gut metagenome | biome: human-associated habitat; feature: feces | place: USA | collected 1985/1987
CGTGCGCTGGTGTGGCTGTGCGCCGGACTGACCTGTGCGCTGCTGGTATTTTTGATCGGCTACATTTTCTGCCGGGGGATCCCGGGGCTGACCTGGGAGCTGCTGTCCGGCCAGACCAGCTATATTAAGAATACGATCGGTATTTTACCAAACATTCTCAACACTCTGTATATCATTTTGGTGGCCATGGTCATCGTTCTGCCCTTGGGCGTGGGGGCCGCCATCTATCTGACGGAGTACGCGGAAAACCGGCGGCTGGTGAGCCTCATTGAGTTCGCTGCCGAGACCCTGACGGGAATCCCATCCATTATCTTCGGCCTTGTCGGTATGCTGTTTTTCGTGCAGAAAATGAATTTGCAGGCAGGTGTGCTGGCGGGTGGACTGACTCTGGTGGTGATGATTCTACCTACCATTCTCCGCACTACCCAGGAGAGCCTGAAAACCGTGCCCCAGTCCTACCGGGAGGGAGCATTGGGCTTAGGGGCCGGAAAGTGGCGCATGGTCCGTACCGTGGTGCTGTCCAACGCCATCGACGGCATCGTCACCGGCTGCATTTTGGCCGTCGGCCGCATCGTGGGGGAAAGCGCGGCGCTGCTGTACACCGCCGGGTTTGGTCTGGTGCTCAACGATTTCTTCACGGCCCTTCATTCCTCCTCCGCCACGCTGACGGTGGCCTTGTACGTCTACGCCAACGAGCGGGGCGAGACGGCGGTGGCCTTCTCCATCGCCACCATTCTGATGCTGTTGACCCTGCTCATCAACCTCTCCGCCGTGTTTCTGGGGCGGAAGCTGAAAAAGAATTGAGGAGACCCTATGGAACCGATTTTGGAAGCAAAAAAACTGAATCTCTGGTATGGCCCCAACCATGCCCTCCACGATGTATCCATCGCCATTCCCGAACACGAGATCACCGCCTTCATCGGGCCCTCCGGCTGCGGAAAATCTACCTTTCTGCGGACGCTGAACCGGATGAATGACCTGGTGGACGGCTGCAGAGTCGAAGGAAAAGTAATTCTGGATGGAGAGGACATTTACGATAAGCGGGTGGATACCACACTGCTTCGTAAAAAGGTCGGCATGGTATTCCAGCAGCCCAACCCTTTTCCCATGTCCATTTATGACAACATCGCCTACGGTCCCAGACTGCACGGCATCAAGAATAAAAAGGAACTGGATGAGATCGTGGAGCGTTCTCTGCAGGGTGCCGCTATCTTTGAAGAGGTAAAGGATCGCCTGCACAAATCCGCGTTGGGACTGTCCGGTGGACAGCAGCAGAGACTGTGTATTGCCAGAGCACTGGCAGTATCTCCGGAGGTACTTTTGATGGATGAACCCACCTCCGCACTGGACCCGATCTCCACGCTAAAGATCGAGGAACTGATGGAGACACTGAAGAAAAAATACACCGTGGTCATCGTAACCCACAATATGCAGCAGGCAGCCCGTGTGTCGGATGACACCGCATTTTTCCTGGTAGGGGAAGTCATAGAGAAAAATGCAACCTCCGAGATCTTTGCAAGACCTCAGGACAAACGGACAGAAGACTACATCACCGGACGGTTTGGATGATTTTGGATGAGAAGATAGGAGGAATGGGAGATGTCACCCAGAGTATTATTTGAACAGGATCTTGAGACTTTGAAAAGTAAAGTATCTGAGATGGGAGAGCATGCGGAGATCAGTTATGACCGTATGGTGTATGGAATTCGTGAGAACAAAGAAGACATTCTGAAGACACTGTTGAATACAGATCATACCATGGTGGATATGCAGCGAAGTATAGAAGCTATGTGTCTGAGCTTGCTGACCAGACAGCAGCCGGTGGCCAGAGATATGCGTCTGGTATCCGCAGCGCTGAAAGTGGTACCGGATATTGAACGGATCGGAGACCATGTGGCAGATATTGTGGAACTGTACCTGCGTATGGGCAACATGAATCCCGAAGGAAAACAGGAACATCTGTTGCTGGAGATGATGGAAGAAGCCAAGGAGATGACCCACAATTCGGTGGAGGCATTTGTGGAAGGTGATGAGGCAAATGCAAGAAAAGTAGTAGAACATGATGATGTGGTAGATGATCTCTTCAACGAAGTCAAAACGGGAATGATGCAGGCTATCAGAGAGCAGAGCCTGGATGCGGATCGTGTGGTGGATTATCTGATGATGGCAAAGTATCTGGAAAAAGTGGGCGACCATGCGGTAAATATCGCAGAGTGGGCCATCTTCCGCATGACCGGAGATATGGAAGGTGCGAGATTGTATTAGGATTCGATAATCCCAGTAACGATGCAGAGCCCCAATTCGCAAAACTGCTCCTGCGGAGCGTTCCTTTTGCTCATTGAGGCTTGCTCGCCAAAGAACTATTGTTCTATGCTCTTACAGATGCCAGCATCTGACGAGCATAGAACAATAGTTCATGGCTCTGCATCGTTACAATTTTACATAAATTTTACATTCACTGGTAACGCATTTTACATAAGCAAGATAAAGTGTAGATAGAAACCCAAAATGTAAAGTATGTTATGTAAAATGAGAGGATTAGAGTATGAGCTTTTTTGATTTACTGAAGATGGTAGGAGGACTTGCATTATTCCTGTATGGAATGAATCTGTTGGGTGACGGACTGTCCCGGGCATCTGGCGGACGATTAGAACGCATTCTGGAGAAACTGACCAACAACCCGTTAAAGGCAGTGCTCATGGGTGCGGTGGTCACCGGTGTGATCCAGTCCTCCTCTGCTACCACTGTTATGGTAGTCGGATTTGTCAATTCCGGTATTATGAGTCTGAAACAGGCAGTAGGTATCATCATGGGTGCCAACATCGGTACCACGGTGACCTCCTGGATCTTAAGTCTGACGGGCATTGAGAGCGATGCTTTCTGGATCCGTATGCTCAAGCCCAGTTCTTTTTCACCGATTTTAGCGATCGTGGGTGTGGGTATTTTGTTATTTTCTCATAAGGATAAATTAAAAAATGCAGCAACTATTCTGGTGGGATTTGCCATTCTGATGTTCGGTATGGATACCATGAGTGCGGCAGTATCCCCCCTTGCAAATGTGCCGGAATTTACCAATCTGCTGATCGAGTTCCAAAATCCCGTATTCGGTGTGCTGGCAGGACTCATTCTCACAGCGGTGATCCAGTCTTCTTCCGCATCCGTAGGTATTTTGCAGGCACTGTGCATGACCGGAGCGGTAAGCTTTGGCGCAGCAGTTCCCATTATCATGGGACAGAATATCGGTACCTGTGTTACCGCCATGATCTCCGGTATCGGTGCTTCCCGCAATGCAAAACGTGCGGCTCTGATTCATTTGTATTTTAATATTATCGGAACGATCCTGTTCCTGGGAGTGTTCTATACGGTCAATGCCATTCATCCCTTTGCTTTTCTGGGAGAAGTGGCAACACCTTTTGGAATCGCAGTAGTTCACAGCTGCTTCAATATCGCGGCTACGCTGGTATTGCTTCCCTTCTCCAACGGTCTGGTGAAGCTGGCCTGCCTGACGCTGCCGACCCATGAGGACGTGAAGGAAATGTCCGAGACAGACAAGACTTTAAGCTTACTGGATGTACGTTTCCTGGAGAAGCCTGCCTATGCCGTAGAGCAGAGCAGACTGGTGGCTTCTGTGATGGCGGATAAGTCCAGGGAAGCCATGGATCTGGCTATGGAGCTGCTGCATAATTTCGATGAGGCGAAAGCAGAGCAGGTGGCACAGATGGAGACGGATGTGGACCGCTTCGAGGATGAACTGGGAACCTATCTGGTGAAATTGAGTTCCAAACAGCTTTCCAATAAGGATAGTGAGACTTTAAATACGATTCTGCACTGCATCGGCGATTTTGAGAGAATTTCCGATCATGCCCGCAACATCAAGGAAGCGGCACAGGAGATGCATGACAAGCAGTTGGTATTCTCCGAGAAGGCGCAGGAGGAACTGAAGGTATTCGAGAGAGCGGTACACGATGTGCTGGATCTTACCATGACCAGTTTTAAGAACGGAGATCTGAATCTGGCAAGACAGGTGGAGCCGTTGGAGGAAGTCATCGATGGACTGAGCCTGGATGTGAAGCAACGCCATGTACGCAGACTCCGTAAGGGAAAATGTACCATTGAACTGGGCTTCATCTTATCCGATGTCATTACGAACTTTGAGCGTGTCAGCGACCACTGCTCCAATATTGCAGTCTGTCTGGTACAGGTGAATGAGGATGAATTCGATACCCACGCTTACCTGGATGAACTGCGCCAGGAAGATAACAAGGACTTCCAGAGCAAAGTGCTGGCATGCCGTGAGAAATACCAGTTACCGCCCACAAAGCAGGAACGTCTTGCGGAAAAGAATGCAAAACTGCTTGCGGAGTGAGGATTTACCGAGGTATAGTTAAGAGGAGAAAGCACAGTCAGAGAGGAGTGCTGTGAGATGGCTTTGATCTATGTAGTAGAGGATGACAAAAATATTCAGGAGATCGAGACCTTTGCCCTGGCCAATGTGGGCTATGAGGTAAAAGGTTTTGATTCCGCCATGGATTTCTATGAGGCGCTGAATGATACCACACCGGATCTGATTTTATTAGACATCATGCTGCCGGACGAGGATGGTCTGAGCATTGTGAAAAAGCTGCGTACCAGACAGGACACGGTGCTGGTGCCGGTGATCATGGTCACGGCGAAGACCACGGAGATCGACAAGGTCAAGGGACTGGATCTGGGGGCAGATGATTATATTACGAAGCCCTTCGGTGTCATGGAACTGATTTCCCGGGTAAAGGCAATGCTCAGGAGAAGTCAGAAGAGTCAGGAAAAAGATAAGGTGCTGAAGCTGGGGAACATTGTGCTAGACCGAGAGAAACATTCTGTCACGGTAGGCAAGGAGCCTGTGGAGTTGACCTACAAAGAATATGAGCTGTTAAAGCTTCTGATGACCAATGCGGGCATTGTGACCACCAGAGAACTGATCCTGGACCGCGTCTGGGGGATCGATTTTGAGGGAGAATCCCGGACGTTGGACATGCATATCAAGACGCTGCGGCAGAAACTGAAGGAAGAGGGCAGTCTGATCAAGACCGTGCGTAATGTGGGATACATTATGAACGGCGAGAAAGCGTAACAGAAGATGAAGAAAAAGATTAACAAAATGATGATCCTCATTGCCACGGTAACGATTTTGCTTACCATGGTACTGATCACAGTCGTGTATTATGATCTGTTCCGCAGACAGGTGCTGGAGGATCTGAAAAGCTATGGTTCCCTGTTAAAAAGCTGTTCTTCGGTAGAAGAGATCAAGGAAAACGGAGTGCCGGTGGAATCGGATCTGCGATTGACGCTGATCGGCAGTGACGGACAGGTATTGTATGATAATGAGGCAGATTCTGTGGCCATGGGGAATCACGCTTCCCGTCCGGAGATTCAGGAAGCCATGCGGGACGGCGAAGGTGAAGCAGTCCGGAATTCCGAGACCTTGTCCCAGTCCACCTTTTATTATGCCATCCGTCTGGAAGATGGCAGCATCCTGCGACTGTCCAAGGATGCCAGAAGCATTTACAGCATTTTCAGTCAGGCGCTGCCCATGATGGTGGGGATCTTTGTGGTGCTGCTGGTGCTGTGCATTCTGGCGGTGCTGTGGCTGGGGTACAGCTGCATGATGCCGCAGCTGCTTTTTTCCGCCCGGGGCACCATGATCTTTGTGCCGGACCCGCCGCTCCGGCGGTAAACGGAAAACACATTCCTTCAGCACCGCGCCATCCCCCGCCGCACAAGTCCATACTTGAAGAAAAACGCAAAATAGTGTATTATATAGTATTATGGAATATGTAGGCACTTTGTGCCTTTGACAGGGGGAAAACACATGGCAGATAAAAACTTTCTGACCGACATCATCGACGCGGATCTGGCCGAGGGCAAGATCAGCGAGATCCATACCCGCTTCCCGCCCGAGCCCAACGGCTATCTGCACATCGGCCACTGCAAGGCGCTGACCATCGACTTCGGCACGGCGGAAAAGTTCGGCGGTCTCTGCAATCTGCGCATGGACGACACCAACCCCGCCAAGGAGGACACCGAATTTGTAGACGCCATTCAGGAGGACATCCACTGGCTGGGCTTTGACTGGGGCGACCGCTTCTTTTACGGCAGCGACTACTTTGAGGAGGACTACCGCCAGGCGGTGCTGCTGATCAAAAAGGGGCTGGCCTATGTGTGCCAGCTGACACCGGAGGAGTTCAAGGCCAACCGCGGCGACATCGGCATCCCGCGCGTGCTCGGCATGTACGAGAACTACCCGTTCTGGTTCACCTTCTTCACCGAACTGGGCTACCGCGTTGTGCTCTCTCCCAGCTCCAACCGTAAGATCTACGAGCTTGGCATTGAATCCATCCCCAGTGAATCCGAGTGTTATCCGGCGAAACTGGCTCACGGCCATGTGACCTGGCTGATTCGTCAGGGAATCAAGTTCATCTTCTACCCTGCGCTATTCTATGAGCGCAACGAGTTCGAGGATGCCAACAACCATTACAACTGCCCTATCGTTACTTCTTATTCTGAGAATATCAAGAATAACGTAGAGGAAATCGCCGGCGGTGAGATCACTTTCCGCAATCCGTTCATGTCCTTTAGAGATCTTGGTACCGTGACGGATGCGCTGACGAAGGAATTCACAGAGATTCCCGCCGCAGAGATCGCCGCAGCCTGCGAAAAGGGTTGGAAGGAACTGGCAAATGCCCGTCACGATATGGAGAAAAAGGGCGAAGAGACTCTGGAATACTTACGCAAGACCGGCAAGCGCGGTATCGTGCTGGCAGGCCGTCCCTATCATGTAGACCCGGAGATCAACCACGGTATTCCCGAGCTGATCACCTCCTACGATATGGCCGTACTGACAGAGGATTCCATCTCCCATCTGGCAAAACCGGAACGTCCTTTGATTGTATCCGACCAGTGGATGTACCATTCCAGACTTTACGCTGCCGCAAGCTATGTAAAGACGGTGGAGAATCTGGATCTCATCCAGCTGAACTCCTTCGGCTGCGGTCTGGATGCCGTTACCACCGATCAGGTGAACGATATCCTCTCCGGCTCCGACAAGATCTACACCTGCCTGAAGATCGATGAAGTCAACAACCTGGGTGCGGCCCGCATCCGTATCCGTTCCCTGTTGTCTGCAATCCGTGTCCGTGAAAAGATGGGCAAGCACCGCAACATCCGTTCTTCCGCTATCGAGAAGGTACCGTTTACCGAAGAGATGCGTAAGGACTATACCATCATCTGTCCGCAGATGTCCCCGATCCACTTTGAGATCTTGCAGCCTGCGTTCAATGCCTGCGGTTACAATTTCGTGGTATTGGACAACGATAACAAGCACTCTGTGGATGTTGGTCTGAAATATGTTAACAATGATGCCTGCTATCCTTCCCTGCTGGTAGTAGGTCAGATCATGGAAGCTCTGCTGTCCGGTAAATATGACCTGAACAAGACAGCCATCATCATGAGCCAGACCGGTGGCGGATGCCGTGCGACGAACTATATCGGCTTCATCCGTCGTGCCTTGAAGAAAGCAGACATGGAGCAGATTCCCGTTATCTCCCTGAACCTGGCAGGTATCGAGAGCAATCCCGGCTTCCATCTGAATGCGGATCTGCTGTTACGTGCCGCTGTGGGTGCGGAATTTGGTGACATCTTCATGCGTTGTGTATATCGGATGCGTCCTTATGAAGCAACTCCGGGTTCCGTGGATGCTCTGCACAAAGAATGGCTTGCGAAGGTACAGAAATTTGTCTCCGCGAAGCATATCAGCATTCCGAAGTTCCGCAGGATGTGTACCGAGATTATCCGGGATTTCGATGCGGTTCCGGTACTGGATATCAAGAAGCCCCGTGTCGGCGTGGTCGGTGAGATTCTGGTGAAATTCTCTCCTGCAGGCAACAATCATCTGGTAGAGCTGCTGGAGAGCGAAGGTGCGGAGGCTGTAGTACCCGACCTGATCGACTTCATGCTGTACTGCTTCTACAACCAGATCTACAAAGCAGAACACTTAGGCACCAGCAAGAAGACTGCAAAGATTTCTGCGCTGGGTATCTGGGCCATCGAACATATCCTCCGCGGCTCTGCCGTGAAGGCTTTTGAAGAAAGTAAGCATTTTGATCCGCCTACCAGCATTTACAAGATCGTCTCCTATGCGGAACCGATCGTATCCATCGGCAACCAGACCGGTGAGGGATGGTTCCTGACCGGTGAGATGGTGGAACTGATCAAGGAAGGCGTACCGAACATCGTATGTACCCAGCCCTTCGGCTGCCTGCCGAACCACGTGGTAGGTAAGGGCGTTATCAAGGCTCTGCGGAAGGCATATCCTTCCTCCAACATCGTAGCCATCGACTACGATCCCGGTGCCAGCGAAGTCAACCAGCTCAACCGAATCAAACTCATGCTCTCCACCGCCCAGAAGAATCTGAAGAAGGGTGAAGGAAGCGCGGAATAAAACATTTATAGTCTGAAACCACTGCCCGCGGCAAGGGATTCCATTGGAATTCCATGCCGTGGGTGTTTTGTATTCAGATCTCTTTTCCCAAACAAACATCTTTTCAAAATCTCCCCTGTCATGCTATAATGCACTCAGATATGCTTGTGCCTTCAAAAGTGCCCGCTCTATTGCTTATCTGCATGTCCCACAATGTTCATTTATCTCCATTTTCGCTAAAAGCTGTTTTCTGGCTATTTTAGTACAAAATTTCTCATATTTTTTCTTTTTTTGTATCTAATTTACCCTTTTTCTTTATTTTGATACAATCATCCCTTTTTCCACTTGAAAATTAGACTTTTTTGTATTTTTTTCTGGTATTTTATCCTATTTACACCAAACCATTTTGAAAGGAGTTTTTTATGATTCAGAATTTAGACACTCGCCTTAATAAATTACATGATTGGCGATAACCAAACGGGCACAAAAAAAGACCGGGCGTGTATCGACCTCCAGTCATTAGATTGATTCTGTTTCTAACTTTCGGGCGGTACAGCTCCGGTTCTTTAAGGTGAGCAAGCTCTCTTTCACCTGCAATCTCACGATGCATTTGCGCTGCGGTTCTCAATGTATTGTTGCAAGACTTCGGTGACTTCCTCCGGTGCCAGGCCGGCATCCTCGATCAGGTCACTTACTGCCTCCAGTTCTTTGCGCCTCTTCTGCTCATATAATTCTTCCAGTTCCCGTTCCTCGGATTCAATGCGGATATTCAGCGCATTGATCAACTCCTGTTTTGCCTGGATCTTTTCCTCCAGGGATTTTCTCTGTCCTCTTGGCATATACTGTGTGCTCCTTTCCTTATGGCAATACTATCGAAAAGGCCATTCATCAGGGATCACAAGCGTAGCATAAGCTGCCGTGATCAGTCATGAATGGCCTGATATGTTACAGTATATGGACAACATTGTAAAAATATACCATATGTCTGTTAATATTATACCGCTATAATTTTTGTCCTATCGGAACAAGCGTCCACAGATATTTTTCTTTGCTCACATCAAATCTGTCGGATCTAGCCCAGGTTGTCTACTGACGCCTTCAGCTTGTCCAGTGCAAGCTCTAGAGTTGCTCTGGGGCAGGCAATATTCACTCGCTGGAAGTCTGCTCCACTGGGTCCGAACATTGCTCCGCCATCCAGCCAGAGTCCCGCTTTCTCTACGATAAACTGATCCAGTTCCTTGCCGGAAATCCCAAGTTCACTGCAATCCAGCCATACCAGATAAGTACCTTCCGGCTCTACCAGATGAATCTGCGGAAGCTTCTCCTGCAGATATGCTCGCAGGAAATTCAGATTCTCAAGCAGATAAGCTCTCAACTGATCCAGCCACTCCTGTCCGCCACGATATGCAGCCTCGCAGGCTACCGCTCCCAACGCATTCGGCTCATCGTATCCGGTCTTGTCGATTTCCTTCTGGAATGCTTCCCGCAATGTCTCATTTGAGATAAAAATATTGGAAATCTGTAAGCCTGCCAGATTGAAGGTCTTACTGGGTGCGGTGCAGGTCACGGTGAACTCCGCAAAACGGGGATCCACATTGGCAAACACCGTATGCTCAAATCCGGGATATACAAAATCATTGTGGATTTCATCACTGACTACGATCACATGATGGCGCAGGCAGATCTCTCCCAGATACTGCAGTTCCTCTCTGGTCCATACTCTTCCCACCGGATTGTGAGGATTGCACAGGATAAACAGTTTTATATTCTCCTGCACGATCTTGCGCTCGAAGTCTTCATAATCTATGCTGTACTGCGACTTTCCTTCAGTTACCCTTTTTTCGTATACCAATGTATTATCAATCACCCTACGGTCATTGTCCCTAATGATATTGGTAAAGGGATAATACACCGGATTTTGGATCAAGACCGCATCTCCCGGCTTTGTGAAAGCTTTTACCGCTGCACCCAGTGCAAATACCACACCGGGGGTCTTCATGATCCACTCTCTCTTCGTCTTCCAATTATGGTTTTTTTCCATCCAATTGGTTATGGCATTATAATAAGCATCCTTAGGCTGGGTGTATCCGTAGATTCCATGATCTACCGCCGCGTGAAGGCTTTTCGTAATCTCCTCCGATACTGTAAAGTCCATGTCTGCGACCCACAGTGGCAGCACATCCGCAGGCTTGCCTCTCTCCACGGCATAGTCGTACTTCAGGCAGTTCGTTCCCTTACGATTTATAATTTTATCAAAGTTGTATGTAGCCATACGAGTCCTCTTACCTTTCGACAACCTGCAAGCTTTCTGCCTGTGGCCCCAAGTTGCAGGTTAAATTTTTCTGTCAATCGTACCTATTCTACCAGGACCTTCTGCACGTCCTGACTCGTTGCGTCTGTTGTGGGACTTCCGTGAAACTTTCCGCGGAACTGGCTAAATTACTATGTATACCAGTCAACCCCACTCAGGCAAAGGCCTGCTCCAGGTCTGCCAGCAGGTCATCAATATTCTCAATACCAACAGACATTCTCAAAAGCTTTTCATCCACACCCAGAGCTTCCCTGACCTCTACAGGTACATCTGCATGGGTCTGCTTCATGGGATAGGTCAGAAGACTTTCCACGCCACCCAGACTTTCTGCAAAACGGATCAGCTTTACGCTCTCCAAAATTTTAACAGCTTTCTCCGCAGAATTCAATCGGAAAGAAATCATTCCGCCATAGCCGCTGCACTGTCTGTCAATCAGCTCCTTATCCGGTCTGGAATCCAGTCCGATATAATAGACTTCTTCCACTTCCGGTCTCTGTTCCAGCCAGTGTGCGATGGCCAGAGCATTCTTCTGGTGCTGTTCCATGCGGACTGCCAGTGTCTTGATACCGCGGAGTAACAACCAGCTGTCAATCGCAGACAGACAGGCTCCTGTAGTCTTGTAGATATTATAGAGCTGGTCATACAGAGCATTATCCTTCACCACCAGAAAACCGGACAAAGTATCATTATGTCCTTCCAGATATTTGGTTCCACTGTGTACCACGATATCAGCTCCTAATGTCAACGGCTTCTGGAAATAAGAAGACAGAAATGTGTTATCCACGATCAACAGGCATCCATTCTCATGCGCAAGATCTGCAATTGCCTGAATATCCGCTACTTTCATCATCGGATTGGACGGTGTCTCCAGATAGATAGCTTTTGTCTCCGGGCGCAACGCTGCCTTCACCGTATCCACGTTGGAAGTATCTACACAATCCACGGAAATACCATTCTTGCGACTGATCATGTTCCACAGTCTTAATGTTCCGCCATACAGATCATCGGTAGCGATCAGATGATCTCCGGGAGAAAAGATTTCCATCATTGCAGTGATTGCCGCCATTCCCGTAGAAAATGCCAGTGCCTCTGTTCCCTGTTCCAACAGAGCAACCGTCTTCTGCACTTCGTCTCTGGTGGGGTTGCTGCAGCGGGAATAATCATATCCCGTACTCTTCCCCAGGCCCGGATGCGCATACGCCGCATTCTGATAAATGGGCATGCTGATGGCGCCGAACGGATCCTTTCTCTCATTACTTCCCTGGACACATATGGTCTCTGCTGCAAATGCCATCTTTTTCTCCTCCTATGTCTATGTATACTATATTATTCCCTTTATATTTCCTACTGTTCCAGTAGGTATAGTATATATTTATCATAGTACATAGAAAAAGTCAAGTTTCTATTCCATATTTACCAATAAAGTTTCATTTCTTTCTCAGCTTCCTGCTCTGAGATATTCAGTTTCAGTCTCACCTTTTGTAAAGTTTCTTCATAACTGGTATTAAAATCCTTGCACATTATAATAATCCCTTGCGCAACTCCCTGAGAAATCCCCTGCGAAATTCCCTGTGCAATCCCTTTTCTTGTATACTGATCAAATAATTCACACACCCTGATCTCATCCTCCTCTTTGATTCCCATTTCTTTTAATGCATCTCCGGTATCATCAACATTTGTATCTCCGGATAATACCCGTAGCATCTTAACTGTTGCTTCTTTATGAATCACTTTCCGGTCCGACCGATAGCTATCTCCCTCTGCAAGATAATCCACGATGATTCTCATATCACTTTGAAAAAGCTCTCGTATTTCTCTGGGTAAATGACGCATTTCCCAAACATGAAGTTGTACATCATCTACATACTTCCATATAATATCTGCAGTCGCCCCTTCTTCATCAAATAACCGGTGCAAACTGCATACCCCTTTCCACCTGCTCTTTCCCCAGTATAACACAATTTCTATCACAGGATATAGGCTCGGATTTTGTTTTTCATATTGTCTGCGGTATTCTCCACCTGCATACCCGGCCTTGCGCAATACCATGCCCTTATCCACCTTTGTCTGATTGGCAAATAAATACAATACCTTAGGCACCCCATTTACCACATGGTACTTTGCTACATCTTCCAATTGATTTCGCAATCCATTTTCTTTATCCAAGTAAAGACTCTCAGTAGCCGCCGACAACATTTCATAATCTTTAACCCTTCTTCTCCCTTCATGTAACAGAACATTAATAATGTCCGCCGCCACATCCGCATAGCTTTCAAAATTTTTCGTCACAATATCGTTTGTTTCCAATAGTTTTCTCCCTGTCCGATTGTTCTGTCAATCCATGAATTTGCGGCGATCCGCCATCGACTGCACCTACGCATTAAAGCATTTTCAGAATATTGCCTATATAGACTTTCTTAAGATGTGATTACTATAGCACATGCATATCGATTCTGCAAGAAAATTGCAGGTAAAAAACCATACAAAAACAGAGCTGTGGAAATTGGTACTTTTCCACAGCCCTGCTCTTTGTGCAATTTGTCTTTTCTGCGTCGCCCGCAAATCCTTTAATCCAGCTCAAACAGCTCCGCTGCGCTGACCGTCAGGCTCTTAACAGCGCCTTCGGTCCGCTTGGCTCCGTTGTCGTAAACGGTTGTCGCCCGGATGTAGATGGTGGCGGCATCCTGATCGTTAAGCGTCATCTTGCCGCTGCCGGAGAACAGGCCCATCTCCGATGCAGGGAATGCCAGCGTGTATACACCGTCACTGGTCACAGAATAATACGACGTACCTGTGACATAATAGTCCTTTCCACCTTCCGTAAAGTGATTGTCTCCACCGGTGATCACATGTGCATCCACTGCTGTTCCTGCGGAATTCATTACCGTAAGCCCGGTCAGAGGCTTCACTTTCAGCTTGTCCTTGCCATATGCGATCTCTATGGCATCCGCATCCGTGGATTCCTTGAAGAACTCTACCCGGATCTCCGTTGCTGAAGACAGGATGTTGTAATCGGTAGCCTTGAAATCCACCTGAATCTTATTGCTTCGATCCAGGATCATCTTGTTGGCAGCATCATACATCATATATACGGAGTCAATGGTGTTGCCGTTGTCATCCCGGAAAAATACGGAAGGTGCCTTGGTTCCTGCATTGTAAGCCGCTACCATGGTGTTCACAAACAGCTTCTTCTCCGCCATTCCCGTGGGCTCCGTATGTCCCGCACCGGAATACGTGACATTACCCATGCTGTAAATATAATAATTATTTACCACATCTTTAGGGCTGACATTATACAGATTCACGCCATTGTCGTTGCCCCATCCGTTGTTCCACTCGGTCTGCGACTTTCTGGTCTTGGCATTGTCGGACAGGTCGGACAGACAATACCATACCACAATATCATTCTTGCCGTCTCCGTCCTTATCCAGCTCCATGTTCGGCTGCAGCCACTGATAATGTGTTGCCGCCACTGTCAGAGTCTGCTGTTCTTCTGTAGTGATCTGATAAGGATAATTAGTGATCTGTCCTTGATTTACCTGCGAAACGATCATATCAGGACCGGCACCGTCTCCGAATTCCTTGTAATCTCCCAGCACCGTGATCTGCCCCTGAGAGTTCGTTGTCTTATCCATACCCTGATAAAACAGAGAATTGCGAATCGGGAAACAGAAGCTCGTATAAGACGTTCCTTTCCGCAGGATCGCATTGATCCGATTCTGCACATAACGGACTGTCGTATATTTGGTCGTACCCTCGATATTTCCGACCGTCTGATCACTGCTCCGGTCCGTTCCCGGCTTCCATGCCGTATCGTAATTGTACTGCGTGTCCAGAATATTGTAATAAGCATCATAACGCTTTCTCTGGGCATCGGATAAACTGGAATTGTTCCTCTGGTCATCATAATATTCCCGAAGCGCACCGTATCGGTCCAGTCCTACCGCCGCACGCATGGTCTTGTTGAACTCATAGCCCCAGTACCAGCTTTTACCGCTTCCGGCCGTACTGTTGATATACGAACTGCTGTCATGGGTGAACAGGACACTCTTACCATCTTCGATATAATCACGGATTGCTTCGGATACTGCCATGTTCTTCAGGCTCTGATCCTTGCTTCCGAACTGATAGTTGTCTCCGAATCCCAGGATCAGCATATCGTACTGCTGGAAAGTGGTGTATGCCGCATTGTAATAAGCCTCAGACTTCTGTTCATCGGTCTTAAGCTTTTTCAACTGATCGTCTGAAATCAATCCGTTGATAAAAGTTGAAGTCTTCACGGAATCAATAGATACATTAAATTCCCGGATACCGCTTAACAGTGACTTTACATCACTGTCACTTTCCAGATTCCACAGTGTCTTGTCATTAGATGCTTTTCTGTCGGACATCAGCTGCAATACCTGAATATCCACTCTGGAACCTCTGTCCACTGCCGTATAACCGGACACTGCGGTTCTCACCAGTGCATCAGAATTATCAAAGAAGATCATCTTCCAGGGCAATACTCCCTGATAATCATCCGGCAGCACTCTGACTACCTTATAGGTATATCCGGTGCGCAGCTCGTAATGGCCACTGTCATTCTTCGCCACTTCCTTCCATTCCTGCCCGGATCTGACATACAGATTCAGTCCGGCAAGCTCCTCTGTGGAGGAAAGTGTCTGCCCGATCACATCGGAACCGGAAAAGCGACCGTCGGAGTTCTTATCAATATACAGCTTGCAATCATACGTCGTGCTCACCTGGGAGGCAGCCGCATCATTGGACAGAGCAAAAATATACTGCAGATAGAACTTACCGTCCGTCATCTTCAGGAACGCATCGTTGATACCGTCCCCGTTGTAATGCAGCTCTGTAGGAATATAATCTTCCCCAAGATTTTTCACCCATTCGATCTGCAGTTTGGAAAGATTCAGATGGTTGCCAAAGTTTCTCTGTCTCTCTTCTCTTGCTTCCTTTGCCGCCTTTGCGGCAGCCAGCGCCTCTTTGCTGTCATCCGCCGCCTTTTCTGCTGCTCCGGGTACTAGCTGACTCTCCGCAAATACATTCTCCTGCCAGTATTTGTAATTGCCGCTTTCATCCGTGGACAAGGCAAACTGTATCAACTGGTAAAAATAGGAACTTTCGTCCACTGTTGCCGTATTGGCACTCACCTTACCGTCAATTCCCGTCAGAAGTGCATTCGCAAATACTACCGGATACCCGGCGGAAATATACTGCTCGAACTCCTTTTCTCTGGTGGAGTTCATATCGTTTCCCGGGCCACGGTACTGATTGGAAGTGTGACTCAGGGAATCATCCTTCAGACGGTTCTTGTTATCATCCGATTCATCCTTATAATCATACAGATCCCCGATATGCGTATAGATCAGCCCATTCATGGAACTGTCATTGTAAACGGTCTGATTGTTTTTCACATTCATGGTTCCGGTGCGGGCACCCACATAGATCATATCATATCGATCGTTGAGATCCTCTATCTTGCCAATGAACTCTGCGGAAGCCATCTGGGTAATGGAAATCCTTCCACCGTAACTGCTCTGCCCCAGAAATCCTTTCACGGAATCTGCAGATAAAGCTCCAGTTCCGAAATCATAACAGGGCTCCAGATCCAATATCGCAAGGCTGTCCTTTACCTGGCTTCTGTGCAGATACCAGTTCATAATATATCTGGTGATGGAAGCTTTGCTGATCTCTTCATTCAAAGTGACCGCCGTGGCATTTTCCTGTGTGATCAGAAAATTCTCGTAGCGGATCTCTTTCAGGACATCCGTGTAGATCCATGCTCTTGTCGTATCTGACTTCAGATCCGTCAGATAATCCTCTGCCGCATAAGCTTTGGAACTGTCGTTGTTCAGGTATACATTTTCGTTCAGGTATTCCTTCAAGGTATCCAACGTCAGGGTATCCGCATTTGCCGCCTGCATTGCAGACGCATAGGATCTGATATTTCCCTCTGCCGCGCTTTTCAGCGTATCGACACTTACATTTTCCCAATAGGAATCTCCCTGACCTGCGATTGCGGTTGCCACATTGTCATCCGACACCTGCAGCAGAGTCAATGCCAGTTTCGTCAACACTTCATTGCTCTGGGTGCTGTTCTTGGCATAAAAATTATAATCCATGATCACCGGCACTCTGGCTGCAGCGGTTCTGATCCCGCTGCCGTCCACGCCAAATGCCAGCTTTGCGATCACGGTTGCCGCAGAGACCATATTGGACGGCTCTGCCCCGTAATTTCCCTGACCGGAAAAATAGAACAGATCCACATCTGCCAGATCAATTCCACAATAAGAATCCTCCGCTGTAATGGAAGCATCTGCCAGATCAGCCAGTTCCTGCAGGGTAAGTGTTGTCACTTCGATCTTCAGTGTATCGATATCGTCTCCGGTGGCTGTACCACTCTCATAACGACTGGTACCGGACAGATTCAGGACATTTTTCTTGAACCATTCTTTGTTGTAGAAACCGCCGTTATAGGCAATAGTCTCCGTAGCATCCTCTCTGTCATCCCCTACAAAATCATAGCTGTTGGCGGTGTCAAAGCCCGCTTCCCCCTTGTAAGTAACCTGAAGGGAACCCGGTGTCACCATAGTGTAGCTGCCGGCCTCATCCTTACGATAGGTATCGATCAGACGGTAATCACCGTTTTTGTCACTTACTGTCATTGCAGATACATAATAGTCGCCGTTATCATTTGCTGTGAAATCCACAAGATAGGCACTGGCTATGGTCTCAAATGTATATGCCTTCGAAACATCATCCCATTTTGCCCAAAGCTGTGCGCTATCCGGCTGTGCATGATCCAGGATGTAGAGATTCTGGGTAATATCTCCGGCAGAATAGGCTGCTATCGCATCTCCTCCGGATGTCGTGCGTGCCTGCACAGCAGTACCTGCATCATT
>OHHZ01000525.1_pt1 | contig 17378 bp, 15 predicted proteins | sample 1568081 | NCBI WGS metagenome assembly OHHZ01 (sample SAMEA3879597, study PRJEB24766) | human gut metagenome | biome: human-associated habitat; feature: feces | place: USA | collected 1985/1987
ACATGCTCAATCTTGCTCTGATTTGCCACAATCTGTAATTTCAGAGCAAACTACACGAATCCCAGAAAAACTTGCAAAACAGGGCATTCCGGGGCAAAACAAGGAGAAACAAAACTATGATAAAAGTACTTTTCATCTGCCACGGCAGGGCTTTGAGTACAGCTATAAGTGGCGATAAAGCGGGGCAAATTGTGGTGGAGTGATAGGTGCGAGATTACGGTTTTTATACGGATGAGTAGGGAGAAAAATAGAAAATTGTGCAGAAAAAATGTGTTGAAGCAGGTGCAAAAGTGCCTGCTGATTTTGTGTTGGCAAGGTATTTTAATCAATAAAAAACTGGGATATATGAATGTTAATGTCCACAATCGTTTAGTAGAGGACTAATGGGGCGTTGTTAAATTTGAAATAAAAATAATGAAGTTCAGTTGATAAATTAATTACTATAGGATATAATATGTTTAATAAGGTTAGGAGGTTATTAAACATGCCAACACTGATTACATTGACTGAGGCAGCTACTTTTCTTGGCGTTAGTAAGGCCACGCTCAGAAATTGGGATAATGACGGTAAACTTGTAGCTGTTAGAAATCCTATAAATGGATACAGACAATATGATATGGAAAGCCTTATCAAATTGAAAAATGAAATGACCGGTCAAGAAAATTCTTTGAAAAAACAAAATGATGAACTGAAGAGTGAAGAGGCAAAAGCTATCAAAAGAGCAGTAAATAAACTTCATAGTATAATAAGAGATAGTGATGCGAATAGTAACATTGTTACTCGTTTTGATGAGATATCTAAACTTTTATTTGTGCGTTTGATGTCAGGAAGAAATATTTTTAAAGGATTTGAACAAAAAGATGCATTATATAGTAGTAAAATACAAGAAGAATATAGAAGACTATTAAATGAGTCTGGAAGAAAAATTCCAAAAAGTTATTTGAAAATTAATTTGGATGCAGATACTATTAGACTTTGCGGAAAAGAATTATATTCGTTATTGCTTGATGATTGCCAATGCGACATTAAAGGCTTGGCATATGAAGATACAATTCGTGGAACATTCGATAAAAGCGACAATCAGCAATATTTTACACCATATCAGATAGTTGATTTTATGGTTAAGGCATTAAAACCCTTTCTTAAAGGGACGGTTTGTGATCCGGCTTGTGGTACAGCAGGTTTCTTGACAAAAGTTAATGATTATGCCGATGTAAAGTTGTTTGGTTTTGAAGTTGATGAACGATTAGCCTGGGTATCCACACTGAATTTGTATATTCATGGAGCAAATGATTTTGAAACATGTTTTATGAGTAATGGTGGGAGTTTGGGTTCAGAAGCAGATTCTTATTATGAGTCTATAGATGTCATTTTGACCAACCCTCCTTTCGGAAGCGATTATACTGATAGAAAAATCCTTGATAAATATGTTTTGGGGAAGGATAAGAATTCTCGTAGAAGGGGAATTTTATTTATTGAACAATCATGGAATTTACTTAAAAAAGATGGAATACTTGCCATAATTATTGATCAGGGAGTTCTGAATTCTAAAACAAACATGGATGTTAGAGAGTACATTTTTTCGCATTTTGAAATTATGGGAGTGATTGATTTGCCGGAAAGTGCTTTTTTGCCATATGCGAATGTGAGCTCATCTATAATGATTCTTCAAAAGAAAATGGGCAATGTAAAGCAACGACAGACATTCTTCGCAAAATCAGAAAAGATTGGAAGAAAATCTAATGGTGATGATGATATTATCTATTATCAAAACGGGGATTTTAAACTAGATAGTGATTTGGATAATATCTTATATGCATGGGAAAAGTTTATTGCTGGAAATTATCAAATTCACGATAAAAATTGCTTTGTTGCAAGAGTAGACGAATATTTGGAAGAAGACAAGAGTATGAGATTGGATTATACATTTCACCATCCATACAGAAATGAAAGCAAGGAATTATTAAATAATTCAAAATCACCACTTATTTCTTTATCAGAGATATGTACTGAAAGAAGTCAATCTTATGTGCCTGCAGCTGATACTGATGCAACGAGCATACTGTTTACTGGATTAGCAAATATTGAGTCATTTACAGGAATCGCAACTCAAGAATTAACTCCAGCAGCCTCAATCAAGAGTGCGGTTAAACGGTATGAACCAAGGGATATAGTTTTTTCTAAAATGAGACCTGCGTTAAGGAAAGTTGCTGTTATGAATACGAACGAGGGTGGGTATGTTTCATCTGAATGTACGGTCTTTACAGTGCGAAATGATAGTGATGGTAAATCTCTCGTTGAACCGGAGATTCTATCGGCATTACTTAGGTCGGACTTTGTATATGGTCAAATAATGTCATGTGTGACAGGTATAGGTCGCCCTAGAATAAGTGGTAAAGATCTGAGAAAAATTATGATTCCATTACCGGATAAAAAATTGCAAGAAAAAGTAATGCAAAATTTAAGAGCTAACGAGATTTCTATAAAGCAGCTTAAAGATAGAGCGGAGGCACTTAAAGAAGAAGCGGAAAATTTGGAAATTAAAACGATAAATGAGGTTGCACTCACAATGGCAGGAGGTTATTAATGAATAGAGAAGAACTAATTAAGATTCTACATGCAACAGAAACTCCAGATAAAATTGCTAAATGGCTTAGGGAACAATACTTTCCTGAAATTATGAATCGATATAATTCGGAAGCATCTAGGAAAAGGTTTGGATTGTATAGAAATGAACAGATTCCGTTGAATGAACGTAATTTGACGGATGTTAGAACAAGAATGGGTGTTCTCATTGAATTTGAGTTAGCTAGAATATCCAATGAGATTTTGCCGGAACTTGGAATTGATGATGTGTTTTGGAGTTATGTAGTTGCAAACAGATTTCCAGATTTGGAAATAAGAGAGAACAATGGGAATCGTTTATTGAGATTAGAAATTAAATGTCTTCAATGTGTTGCAGAGGAAAAGTCAGCAAACTTTGATACATTGATAAAAGATATTAATCCTAATACAGATTTTGTAATCGTATGCTTATGGGATTGGGATAATAGGGGAAATAATATCTGTCAATGGGATTCTGCTCCTAAATTGTTTAAAATTTATGTATTTCATGCATATTCATTGGCACAATTAAGGGATACATATTGGCTAAACAAACCACCAGCAAATCTTGGTACCGGTTATCAAGGATTTGATGTAAGATATGCAGTCACATGTGCTGATAGCATCTTTTCAAAAGAACAAGGGAACTATGGAAAATTAACAAGAATTTGGAAAGAAGGTTTTGAGTATAGACCTGTTGAAACACCTGCATTATTAGATACTGAAGCAGAATATATCAAATTCCAAAAAGAAATAATAAAAGCAGGATTTGAAATTCTGGCAAAAAAACAATTGTCGGAACTATGCAAAGAGGAAATATCTTATGTAGTGTATGGAAGACAGGATATAGGATATTCTGCGGGGAATATTGGATATGTTATGGAAACAATGAGAAAATCAAAAGCACAAGAGATTGCTTTACAGAATAGGCTTTCCATTTTAGTATCGATGACTGAGAAGTATAGAAGCACAATTTATAAAATGCAACGAGATAGCATCGATGAATTGGCGAAAAATGAAAAGCCTAAAAATGTTGTGAATATTATCAATCAGTCCGAAAATTAATACTGTTTTGACAATAATCGAGGAGCTCAGAATTAAATTTTCTGCCTGAAGCATGGTTGATGAAATTAACAAGGGTGTCAAGATCAAAGTCATCGACATAGACGCCTTCTATTGTTTCAAGTTGAAATGAATTATCATTATTTTTATGTATGCAGAAATAATAGCCACCTCTATTTGGATGTCCAGAGCTGGAACGTACACATAATGTGATACTATCTTCGTTACAAAACAAGGATTGTATTTGGTCATTGGTTAACGCAATATCAGTATCTTTTGTGACAATTGGGTACTGTGGTTGTTGAGATAAATTAAAATTAGGCATATATTATTTTTCCTCCGTATATTCATCTGGTATGTGTTTTATTACAGATTCGACATTACAATTTAATACATTACAAATATCATTTAAGGTTTTCATTGTAATGTTTTTATTTTGGCGGAGAGAATCTAGAGTTCCAGTGCTAAAACCATAATCTTTTATTAGACTGTACTGACTAATATTTCGTTGTTGTAGTGTTATCCATAGGGGTTCGTAAGTTATCAATGTTATCACCTCAATAAAATTCTACAACATAACCGAGCTATCGACAATTGCCGATATATAGGCTATAATGGGATAGGCTTTGGTTAAAATGAATTTGTAGATAGGGGGAGGGAGAATCTCTACAGAAAATTGAATTTAAGACCGATGCCCCCTCTCACGCGTATTTTCGCGAAATTGCAAAGGGGGTATTGTTTTTTGCCTGGTATTTGCCGGAGAAATTTGATTTTAAAGGATATGGGGAGATATTTGTGCGCAAATAATATGGTGTTTTGTGTAAAAGTATTTCAGAATTGACTTGCTTTATTGTTCATTTAGAGTGATATATGTACATACCAAGAAGAAAGGTGGTATGTGCAATGATTAGCTTCATTTACAATGGCTGCATTAGCAGTAGAAAATACTGTCTGGATAAGACCTTCTTTGGTGGGAGCATGAAGAACGGTTCCAAATCTGCTGAATAAGTTTTCTTTTATAACGGCATCTGAAAAGTTATTGAAGCTGCCGGAAGGAAACATATAGCTGTCAGAAGATTTGTCATATCCTTCAGATAAAATTTCCTCATTGCATTTTATAAGGAACGCAAGATGATTATTCGCATAGCGTTTGCAAGATATCTGGAAGCGCATCCAGATTTAAGGAGGCGATGTTAAATGGCAAAGACAGGAATTAGAAGAGACTCAAAACACCGAGTGTTACGCAGAGGGGAGTCTAAAATGGAGTACAGTTTATAGTAGTGTATAGCGTGTACCAAGTTATAATTATGGGGTTGAAAATAACAGTATACACAGATAATGTGGAAAAATGTGTATGACGTTTATATAGAAAATAACATTGAAAAAGAAATTCAAGAATGGGTAAATTCATTAAATTTAAAATAGAATAATAATTACATGAGTGACAGAAGATAAGAATCTGAATTCCCTGTCACTTTTATATTATTTGATAAGAAAAAAGAACTGGTTTATATCCGATAAGAATATAGACTGGTTCTTATTTTTAATATGCTATTATATACACAGGGAGTCGGGGAATGTCGAACTATAGCAAGCCGGAAAAGAAAGCATTGATATCGGTATGAAAGAGTTTTGCAAGTGCAACTAATTCAGATGCCTTAATGTTCATGCGATTTGTTTCCAGTTTGGCATAGGTACTTTTGGTGATGGAGATACCCATAAGATTTAATTTTGCAACTACTTGGTCTTGAGTCATATTGTTTTTATATCGAATTGCTTGGATATTTTTACCAATATCCATATCTGGTCTAATCTTTTGCATAATGATGAACTCCCCTTATAAAATAAAAAGTTTCGTAATACAGAAACATATATATTGATTCTAAAGAATTTAAATTTTATAATGTTTCGTAATAAGGAATTATTTTTAACAGGAAGAGGTAAAAGTATAATGGATGTGGAGATGGAAAAGAGAAAATTTTTAAATCTATGTGGCAAAAGAGATCGAGCATTATTGTCAGATGAAAAAAGAATGACATTGGGGGATATGGAACGATTGACATATCTGACAGAATTTTTTGAACTGGAGAACTATGGAATCGCCTTATGGAAAGAATTTGGTGATGATGTAAAAGAGCCATTTGAAGCGATGATGAAAATGTTAGATGAGCCGGAGTGCATAGAAGATCGATGGCTTGATGACGAAGCAAAAGGGGAAAAGTGGTTGTTAGAATTTCAGGAACTGGCATTAACGGAAGAATACAGGGAATGGATTCGAAATTATATCGATAAAAAATATGAAGAAAGAGGATTACCATATCCGACAGGAGCAGACTTCGATTAAGAGGTCTGCTTTTTTCTGGTCTTTTGGGAGGTGATAAGAGGTGGAAGTAAGTATTTATGAACTCTTGGCGGCAGCAAGAGAATCGGCTAAATCTGATTATATAAAAGGGGACAGCATTTTGTGTGAGAAGAGATTTCATCCAGATACCCATTACATGGTAGAAATAGAACTGCTGAAAAATGATAACAAGCTGGGAAAAAAGGGCAATTATATACGGAAGTTTTTGACAGAACCGGAGTATCTTCCCATTTTACAAAAGCAGGAAAAACATCTCATAAAAATAAAAAGACAGGCAATTGTTCAAAAAGGAAACTTGCGATATATCCCTCCCCCGGACAGGCTGGACCGCCGCCGGGAGAGGGATCTTTTATAACCGGCTGGGAAGGAACAGTAGTGTTCCTCTGGCGATAGTGGTATAAAAAAGCCAGATTTTCCGCAGGTTTTGGGACGCTGGAACATAGAAAAGTGTTCACGAATGGCACTTTTGCAACGATCCGTTGCAGCAGTGACAACATTTTTGACCTTACGTTAAACAGAAAAAATGAAAGGATGTGATTGCGATAATCATAGGAATTGATCATGGCTATTATGCCATTAAAACAAGACAAGTGTCTTTCCCAAGTGGAATTATTGGGTATGATTACGAGCCGTATACCATGCAGAATGTTCTGCAATATCAAGGAAAGTATTATGTCTGCGGTACGGGAAGACAGACGCTGGTAAAAAATAAAACGTCCAATGATAATTATTATCTGCTGACGTTGGCAGCCATTGCAGAAGAAATCAAGCATCGGAAAGCGGAACGAAAGACAGAGGTAATTCTGGCTGTTGGACTTCCGCTTTCAAGTTTTGGAAGAGAGAAACAGGGATTCAGGGAGTATCTGTTGCGGAAAGAGCAGCCAGTGCGATTTTTATATGAAAGTGAGTTATATGAGATAACAATAAAAGATGTGAAACTGTTCCCACAGGGATACTCTGCGCTTGCTCTGCATCCAGAGTATCTGAAGAATGAACCGTCTGTTCTGCTTGTTGATATTGGTGGCTGGACCGTTGACCTTATGAGGCTGGACAATGCTGTTCCGAATGCAGCAACGTGCAGAAGTCTGGAACTTGGAGTAATCCGATGTATTGATGAGACAGCAGAACAAGTGCGTAGAAATACCGGACTGTCTGTGACAGAAACTCAAATTGAGCGTGTGCTTCGGAGGGAATCTTGCAGTATGGCAGAGGAGGCCAGACGGATCATACAGGAAAACGGACGGAAATATATAGAAAGAATACTGTCTGCGGTGACAGAATCCGGGTTTGATCTCCGGGCAGTACCCACCGTATTTATGGGGGGAGGCTCCGCAATTTTAAAACGCCACGTGACCGCACAGGACGCGATTTGCCGCCCCGTTTTTATAGAGGACGTCCATGCCAACGCAACAGGGTATGAACGGATTGTAGAGCAGATGTGGACGAGATGACACGCCCGGTATATTCGTTCCGCCCGAACCTGAAAAATCCAGAACACCAGAGGGCATGGGAGAAATTTCAAAGTGTTCCAGAAGGGCAGAAAAGCCAGTATCTGGTTCAGGCAATTCTGGAAAAAGAGGATCGGAAATGGATGGAAGAAGTCATTCAAAAGACGATAAAAGAAAGTGTTCGGGAATTAGGAATATGTGGCACTACGGAACAATTGAAAACGAAACCATCATCGGAAGAAATACCAGATCAGATGATGGATTTTCTATCTCAAATGGAAAATTTGTAAAGGGGGTGAGGCCTATGATTGCACGATACATACATTGTTGGATCTGCTAGGGGTAAGGCAAGAAATGCATCGATATCTTTGGTGGGTATTGTGAATAGCTTTCCATGCGGCTTTGGAGTATGTTGTGTGTAGCAAAAGTGAAAGGAGAAAGGTTATGGCAGAGATGAAAAATATCTGCGGAAAGATCCCGATGGACTTACATGAGAAAGTAAGAGAAGAGATTGAACTCACAGAAAGCAGCACACAAAAATTTTTACAACAGGTCATTGAAGAACATTTCAACAGACTGGACGGAAAAGGAGAAATAAGCATGGGAGCAGTAAGAACAGTAGCAGTACAGGTATCAGAGGAATTATTCCAGAGATTAAAAGTAGTCATCGGAAAGAAACACATGAAACAGAAAGACTTCTTAATTCAGATTATAGAAGAAGCACTGGAAAAGGTAGAGGTCGAATGGCAAAGCAAAGAGCAGCCTGAAGAATCCGAACAGACAACTGGAGAATTGGGAACAGAAGAAACTCAACCGGAAGAAAGAACTGAGCCGGAAAGGGAAAGTGAACCAGAAGAGGAAGCCGAACCGGATGGAGAAAGTGAACCGAAAGAGGAAAACAAACCAGAAGGGGAAAGTGAACCGGAAGAGGAAACTGAACCAGAAGGAGAGACTGATCCGGAAGAATCCAAAGCAGAAGAACCAACAGAATGGTAACCAATTGATACAGAATAACGAAGGGCGGTATGAGAGATCATGCCGCCTGTTTTTATCAGCAAAAAGGAGGTTGATAGCCGCAACCATTCAATTTTTTGATCTCTTTAGCGGAATCGGGGGATTTCGTGAAGGCTTAAGACGGGCAGGAAACTTTGTCTGTGTCGGACATTGCGAGGTGGATACTTATGCGGATAAGAACTACCGATTGCTGTTTGATACGGAAGGGGAGTGGTATTGTAATGACGCAAGAACAATCGAACCAGAACGAATGCCAGATTTTGATTTACTCTGTGCAGGATTTCCTTGCCAGGCATTCTCTATCGCCGGAAAGCGAGAAGGATTTGCAGATGCAAGAGGAACTCTCTTTTTTGAAATTGCCCGGATTCTTGAAGCTAAAAGACCCTCGTATTTTATCCTTGAAAATGTTCCCGGTTTGTTATCGCATGACAAAGGCCGGACGTTTTGCACCATCCTCAGTACGCTTTCTGAACTGGGGTACCATGTCGAATGGAAAGTGCTTAACAGCAAGGATTTCGGAGTCCCCCAAGCAAGAAAACGGGTGTATATTGTCGGATATTTTGATTTCCGATGTGCCGGAAAAGTATTACCTGAACCAGAAACAAATGGAGCAGCTCTTGTTCAAGTCCGGGCAGGAAGTCAGGGGAAAAGAGTCTACAGTCCCAAAGGACTAAGCTGTACCCTGACATCACAGGCAGGTGGAATGGGCGGCAAGACAGGATTATATGATGTAGGTGTTCCAATCAAAGAGAATACAAAGCTCGGCTACAAACTTGCAAGAGAAGGGGACAGCATCGATCTGGGTTATGCGAATCTCAACAGCAGGAGAGGAAGAGTCGGACACCAGATCGCACATACCCTGACAACAGGTGTTCAACAGGGAACGCTGCACTTTGTCGATCTTTCACCTCCGCCGGTGGTAACGGAAGAATGCAGAAGCCTGAATACCAGACAATGCGGTGTCCACAAATACAAAGGAGAATGTTCTGGTGTATTAGCAGAGGATGGAGCAAGAGCAGTCTTAACACCAGCAAAAGAGAATGTTCGTCAGAACGGCAGACGTATGAAAGAACCCGAAGAACCGATGTTTACAATTACTGCAACCGATCGTCATGGCATCTTGTATCACGGCAGAATAAGAAGGTTAGTTCCGAGGGAATGTCTGCGACTGCAGGGTTATTACGACTGGCAGATTGATAAGATCATAGACAGCACTTCTGACGCACAGCTTTATAAACAGGCTGGAAACGGAGTAACTGTCAATGTTATCGAGGCAATTGGCAGATTGTTACAAAAGGCAGACTCCGAACTTAACACACAGAAAGTGTCTGAGAAAGGAATCCATTAGGCATGATCGGAATAAAAGACCAATACTTTGGCACAGAAATCGAAATGACAGGGATTACCAGACAACGTGCTGCAGAAGTTGTTGCTGAAATGTTTGGAACAGAAGCATATTATGACGGCACTACTTATGGAGTCTGGTCAGTGATAGATCTGGAAGGAAAAAAGTGGAAATTTATGTCTGATGGGAGCATTTATACACAACGGAAAGTATACGGTCGAATTGTAGACGCAGGTGGAGAATATTCAACAGAAATGGTATCACCGAAATTATCCTATGATGAAATGGGAAAGTTACAGGAAGTAGTACGATGTCTGCGACAGCATGGAGGTTTTGTAAATGAGTCCTGTGGTCAGCATGTTCATGTAGATGCATCGAATCATACACCGCAGAGTCTGAAAAATGCACTGACAATTATGTATGCAAAGGAAGATATCCTGTTCAAAGCACTGAAAGTGCAGGAGAGAAGAGCAAATAGTTATTGTCAGAGGGTGCGACCGGAGGTATTGGAGAAAATCCGAAAAATACCAAATAAATCAATCACAATGGACCGAGTAAGAAATGTCTGGTATGGAGGCAGGGATGGAAGTCATACCCATTATGATCATACCCGTTATTATGCTCTGAATCTTCATGCTGTGTTTTCCAAGGGAACTTTGGAATGGCGTTGTTTTGAAAGCACACTACATGCAGGAAAGGTGAGAGCAAATATTACACTGGCATTAGCCATTTCCGCACAGGCAATCAATCAGAGATCGACACAGATGAAAAAGACACTGATATCAGAAAACCCGGCATTTACATTTCGTACATTTTTATTGAGACTTGGGTTAATTGGAGACGAATATAAAAATGTTCGAAAACATCTGCTGGCAAATCTGGATGGTGATCTTGCGTGGAGATATGATAAAAGCACGTATGAGTGTCTGAAGAAAAATCAAAGGACAGAAGGAGTCAGATAGAGGTGAGAAAAAATGAAAGATAGATATTACTTCGCTTATGGCAGCAACATGAATCTGGAGCAGATGAAGTACAGGTGTCCGGCTGCGGAAGTTGTGGAAAACGTCCGGCTTGAAAATTATCGGCTGGCATTTCGGGGAAGGGCTCCGGGCAATGGGGTAGCAACGGTTCTGCCGGAAAAAGGAAGCTATGTCGAAGGAGTCTTATGGAAAATCACAGAAGCGTGTGAGAAGAGTCTGGATTTTTATGAAGGATTCCCAAGTTTTTATGGGAAAGAATCGATTCGGGTAAAAAATCAGGATGGTGTGGAGAAAGAAGTGTTTGTATATATGATGAACGCTCCGCACAAAGATGTTCCGGCAAAGCCATCGAAATTTTATCTGGATGGAATTCTGGAAGGATGTAAGGATAACCAGATTCCAACGGAGTTTGTCATGGAAGCGGTAAAACGTACCAGACAGGAAGTAAAAAAAGAAAAAAATCGATATGCAAGATAAAACGTACCGCAGAGGAAACATCTTCTGCGGTATTTTACTGAAAAAATCTATTTATAATAGGAAGGAAAAGCACATGAAGGTTAGAAAATTAAAGACCAGAATTGCTGCTTTTGGACTGGCTGTCCTGATGGGCATCAGTACCTTGAGCAGTGCGAATGCGTTTGCGGCCGAACAGACAGGCTCGGAACAGCAGACGGAAGTACAGGCATCTGAACAGGCGGTAACAAGCCAGAAAGATACATCAGTTACAGCAGATGATATCACAAAAGCAGTTTCAGATGATACATTTGCAGTGGAAACCAGTATGGAAGGAATCCATTATGATGCAGAAAAAGAAGATGTTACGCTTGTAAGTATCAAAGATGAGAATGGTGGAGAGTATCATTCAGACAAAGCAGGAACATATATTGCCACTTATATGGTCGTTCCAAAAGATAAGAGTGACAGCTATACCATCACCCGTAAAGTGACTCTGACGGATACCGAAGGACAGGCACATTCCGAAGAAAATGGTGGAGAGAAACAGAAGTCAGATACAGAATCTGAAGATGATTCGGATTCGCCTGTGCAGAACTACACAGATGTAGAAATTGAAACATCCGAAGAAGATGCATCTGCACAGGCAATCAAAGAACTGAAAGAGGACATCGAAGAGGGAAATGTGATGGTATTGTCTGCGGCTGAAAGAGCTACAAGCAGCGGTTCCACAGTTACATTGACAAAGGGGAGAACTATTTATTATCCAAGTTATATTGGAAATTATCTTACTTGCCTGTTTACAGTCAATGGAAAAATTGCATACTGCCTTCAGTCCCAGAAAGCATCCCCACCGAGTGGAAGTTATGTAGCACAGGTACTGGACAGCAATAAAAATCTGCAGAAAGTCCTTTATTATGGTTATGGCGGGGCAGGAGATCTGACAGGAAGTTATCTGTCTGGAAAAACGGAAGATGAAAAGTATGTGTATACACACATTGCAGCCAGCTATGCTTATGCAGGAGAAGCCGGATTTACAGGGTGTAATTATAATGACCTTGTAAATGCAGGGGTTATCGCATATATCAATTATCTGTTTGGACAGGAAGAACCGCCAAAAGGTGAACTGAGCCTTTCAAGCACAAAGCTGAATGCAGTACGGGATGGAAACATCCAGAAAACACCAAATATCACACTGTCTGGAGATCACAGAAACTATGTGACACTGAGTGTACCAGAAAATGTGACAGCACATAATCTTTCCAAAGGAACAAGTGTTACAAATGGAAAAATCCAGATTTATGGTGGAGATACATTCTATCTGTCCGCAGATTTATTACTGACAGGCAGTTATGCTTCCGGCAACTTATATGGTTCTGTCGGAAAGACATGGAGAACACTGGTGTTGACAACCGGAGATTCCAAGCAGGATATCGGTGTATTTGAAAGCGAAACAGCAGCGCCGGTAAGCTTCAGTGTACAGTGGCTGAATATGACACGCATTGAACTTATGAAGAAAGATGTCAATACACAGAATCCACTGTCAGGAGCAGTTTATGGTATTTATACTGATAAGAAGTGTGAAAATCTGCTGATGACAATGTCAGCAACCGGAACAGACGGAAAAGCAGTCAGCGATTATTTTGATTCTGCACTGAAAACAGTGTACGTGAAAGAGATCACTGCTCCGACAGGATACAAACTGAATACAGAAGTATATAAAGTGGCTGTTACTGCCGGAAAGACAATGACTGTAACAGCAACAGATGAGAGAGTCACCGGAAAGGTGAAAATCGCAAAGATCGATAAAGAAACACTTGCATTTAAAGCGCAGGGGGACAGTGTTCTTCGTGGTGCTGTGTATGGTCTGTATGCAAAAGAGGACATCGTGCATCCGGATGGCACAACAGGGGTTCTGTATAAACAGGACAGCCTGATTGCACAGGGAGTCATCGGAGATGACGGAACACTGGAATTTTCAGAATTATACCTTGGAGAAATGTATGTAAAAGAGATCACTCCACCGGAAGGATATACACTGGATACTACCAAATACGAGGTATCAGTAACTTATGAAGGTCAGGATGTTGCCGAAGTGACAAGAGACCTTACGGTAAAAGAGCAGGTAAAGAAACAGGCATTCCAGTTAATCAAAATCAGTGAAGATGGAGAGCAGACAGAAACAGACCTGGTTGCAGGAGCAGGATTTAAGGTATATCTGATCAGCGACCTGACACAGGTAAAAAATGGAAAACTGAAGCCAGCCAATGGAGAAAGCTATACAGCAAGCGATTTCAAAAATTATGACTTCAGCAAAGAGCAGGTTGCAGTTACTTACGAGAATGGAACAGCCGTACCAGTACCAGAACTGATCACTGATACAAAAGGATATGCAGTCAGCCCGGAACTGCCGTATGGAAGTTATGTTGTAGTGGAAAGTACTACCCCTGAGAATTTGAAAACCATTGATCCATTTGTTGTAAATGTGGAAAATGACAGCAGAGAGCCAATGCAGTGGAGAGTATTTGATGACCGCCCGTTTGAATTTTTGCTGAAAATTGTAAAGAAGGATGCACAGACTGGAAATACTGTTTTAAAGGCTGGTGCTTCTTATAAGATTTACGATGTGACAAATAAGAAATATGTGGAACAGGTTGTTCAGTATCCGAAGAAAGAAAAGATCAGTGTATTCGAAACAAACGAGGAAGGATATCTGATCACACCGCAGGAACTGAAGTGCTCTACCTACCGAATCGAAGAAGTGAAAGCACCGGAAGGATTTGTAAGACAGGGAAGCGAGGAGTCCCTGTATGATGGAACAACGATTATTTCACCATTAGAACAGACTACAAAAGGAACATATAAAGAAAATCCACAGAGTGGTATTGTAATTACAGTATCCTCAAACACTGCACATCAGATTGATCCAGATACAGGAGCTGCGATTGTAGAGGTAGAACAGAAAAACGATGAACAGGTAGGAAGCCTGCTCCTGACGAAAAAGGGAGAACAGCTTACCGAAGTAACCGGAGATTCTGTTCTGGCAAAAGTAAAAGCACTGGTTTCAAAAGTAAGAAATGCCGTATCTGGAAAAGAAGAAACAGGTATTTATAAAGGCTTTAAATATGAAGAAACCGGAGTAGAAGGCGCTGAATTCGAAATATATGCCAAAGATACCATCTATTCACCGGACGGAGCAAAGGACGAAGCAGGAAATCCAGTTGTCCGATATGAGAAAGATGACCTGGTAGCCAAACTGACTACAGATGAAAATGGAACAGCAGTTATCAACAATCTGCCACTGGGAACGTATTATCTGAAAGAAGTTGTAGCAGGAGAGAATTTTGTCCTAAATACAGAACAGAAAGAATTTACCCTGACAGCAGAGGATGATACACAGGCAGTTGTTTATGAAGGCGTTACCTATAAAAATGAAAGACAGAAAGTTTTCGTATCAGTAGAAAAGAAAGATTCTGTCACAGGCGAAAAGCTGGAAGGTGTTATTTTTGGACTGTATGCTGCAGAAGATATTCTTTCTAATCAGGGAGAGGTTCTCGTAGAGAAAGATACCTTGCTGGAAAAGAAAGCAACGGATGCAAAGGGAACACTTACTTTCGACAGTGATCTTCCACATGGAAAATACTATGTCAAAGAGGAAGTCAGAAAAGCTGGATATCTTCCAAATGAGGAAGTATGGAATGTAGATGCAACTTACGAAAATCAGAATCTTGCAAAGATTGAACTGAACAAAGAAGTTGAGAATCAGCCGACAGAAACACGCATTACAAAAACAGATGCAACTACCGGAAATGAGCTGGAAGGAGCCAAACTGCAGGTCATTGATAAAGACGGAAATGTTGTGGAAGAATGGGTAAGCAGTAAGGAAGAACATGTCATTTACGGACTGCCGGAAGGAAGTTATACCTTACATGAGGAACTGGCTCCTTATGAAGATGGCTATGTGTCTGCCAGCGATGTGATGTTTGAAGTCAAAGAAGATGGCAGTGTGACAAAGGTTGAGATGAAAGATGAATATTCCAAAGTGGAAATTTCAAAAACAGACCTTACAACCGGAAAAGAACTGGAAGGGGCAAAGCTTCAGATTATCCGCAAAGACGGAACTGTTCTGGAAGAGTGGATTACAGATGGAAAACCACATTCCGTTGAAAAACTCCCAGTCAATGAAGAACTTACTCTGCGTGAGATCACAGCACCGGATGGTTACGAGATTGCGGAAGATGTCACATTTACATTGAAAGATACAATGGAAGTCCAGAAAGTAGAAATGAAAGATGCCAGAACACCGGAGAAAACAACAGAAAAAACAAATGCACCAAAAACAGGTGATAACCAGAAAATATGGGCGTTTGTTCTGCTTGCACTGGCATCTGCTGGAACAGCTACAGGAGTGACTGTATACCGCAGAAAGAAGTCAAAAATGACAGACAACAAAAAAGAAACAGAAGAAAAATAAAATAAGAATTACAGGATAAACCAATCTGACAGGGCAGGAGATGTGCATAAAGCAGCTTCTGCCCTGTCTGTATATAAGGAGAAGAATGATGAGACGTTTTTATACAGCAGAATCAGTAACAGAAGGACACCCAGACAAAGTATGCGATCAGATAGCAGATGCAATCTTAGATGAATGTCTGCGTTACGATCCATCTTCGAGAGTGGCGTGTGAAGTCCTTGCTACAAGAGGAAATGTGTTTGTAGCAGGAGAAATCACCAGCGGATATGAACCACCAGTGTTTGATGTGATCCGAAAAGTTTTAGAAGAGTGTGGATATTGTACAGATGGGATAGAAATGGATACGTTTGTACACCAGCAGAGTCCAGATATTGCGAAAGCAGTGAGTGTGTCGAAAGAATTTCGGGATAATATCGGCGCAAAATTAAGAGATAGAAGCAGGGGAGCTGGAGATCAGGGTGTTATGGTCGGATATGCGTGTGATGATACTCCGCAGCTTATGCCAATGCCGACTGTTCTGGCACACCGGATCACACGTGAACTTTCGGCTTGCAGAAGAAGCGGATATATCAAAGATATCTTTTCGGATGGAAAAGCACAGGTAACCGTAGAATATGAAGATGGAAAACCAGTGAGACTGGAAAGTGTTGTTGTTTCCTGCCAGCATGGTGCAGAAAAGAGCCTGAAGAAGTTAGATGCCGAGATTAGAGAGAAAGTGCTTCGCTCAGCACTCAGATTACTGCCGCCGGATGAGGATACGAAGATTCTGATTAATCCGTCAGGAAAATTTGTGTGTGGAGGGTTTGATGCAGATACCGGACTGACGGGGAGAAAGCTGATGGTGGATACTTATGGCAGTATGATTCCGCATGGCGGCGGTGCATTTTCGGGAAAGGACTGTTCGAAAGTAGACCGTTCGGCGGCTTATATGGCAAGGTATATCGCCAAAAATATAGTAGCTGCTGAGTTTGCAAGCAAGTGTCAGGTGTCTCTGGCTTATGCAATCGGAGTAGCAGAACCGGTTATGATTGAGGTAGATACCTTTGGTACAGGAAAAGTGTGTGCAGATGATTGTCTGGCGGCAGCAATCCCACTGGTGTTTGGAGTGACACCCGTTCAGATCATGGAATCCCTTCGATTGAATCGTCCGATTTTCCGGCAGACGGCAGTTTTTGGTCATTTTGGAAGAAAGGAGTTTCCTTGGGAGCGGACAGATAAGGTACTGGCTCTTCAGGATACGATTCTGTAATGCCTTGGGTAACAGAAGAAGAGATTCAGGCAGCAAAAAATATGACTGCGTATGAGTATTTGCGAACACATCAGGCACAGAGACTGCAAAAGACAAGAACCAGAAATGAATGGCAGTTGACGGACCATGACAGTTTTAAAATCAATGAATTGTCGAGTAAATGGCATTGGAAATCCAGAGATATCGGGGGAGTGTCTGCACTGCGGTTCCTGATTGAAGTGGATGGAATGAAATTTACAGATGCTGTAAAACTGCTGTGCGAAGAGAGTCCGTCTTTTATTCCGACACAGTCTGCCGAAAAGGAAAAACCACTATTTAAACTGCCGGAGAGATATTGTAATTGCAGACGAATCAGGGCTTATTTAAACCACAGAGGAATCAGCGATG
>OHHZ01000531.1_pt1 | contig 17258 bp, 11 predicted proteins | sample 1568081 | NCBI WGS metagenome assembly OHHZ01 (sample SAMEA3879597, study PRJEB24766) | human gut metagenome | biome: human-associated habitat; feature: feces | place: USA | collected 1985/1987
ATCCGTAAGATAGTAGTCAGCCGCACGAAAGGAACTGCTGAATTTGCTACAAAAGTAGACGCCTCGTTGGAAGGTGGTTTCATATTCGAAATCGGTACCTACCGCTTGGATGCAAGCGTTGCCAGCCAGATACGCAGAGTGAAACAGCAGTTTATAGAGAAGAACAGAAGAATAGTATAAAAAAGAAAAGTAAAGACTATGTCTGAAAATATAAGACCCAGCGAAGTATCCGAAGTATTGCTTCGACAACTCAAGGATATCGATACCTCACTTCAGTTTGATGAGGTGGGTACGGTGCTTCAGGTGAGCGATGGCGTGGTTCGTATCTACGGCTTGCTCAATGCCGAGGCGAATGAGTTGCTGGAGTTTGAGAATGGCATCAAAGCCATTGTGATGAATTTGGAAGAGGACAATGTGGGTGCGGTGTTATTAGGACCTACCGATCAGATTAAGGAAGGTATGATTGTAAAACGCACCAAACGAATCGCTTCCATCAAGGTGGGCGAAAGTATGTTGGGACGCGTTATTGACCCATTGGGCGAACCCCTTGACGGACGCGGACAGATAGGCGGTGAGCTTTGTGAGATGCCGTTGGAGCGCAAGGCTCCGGGGGTGATTTTCCGCCAGCCCGTCAATCAGCCGTTACAAACCGGCTTGAAGTCTGTCGATGCCATGATTCCTATCGGTCGCGGACAGCGTGAGTTGATTATCGGTGACCGTCAGACCGGAAAGACAGCAATTGCCATTGATACCATTATTAATCAGCGTGCTAACTATGAGGCTGGGAATCCGGTATACTGTATTTATGTGGCAGTAGGACAGAAAGGCTCTACAGTGGCTAGTTTGGTAAACGCCTTGCGTGAAAAGGGAGCAATGGATTATACCATTGTGGTAGCTGCAACAGCTTCAGACCCTGCAGCCATGCAGTATTTTGCTCCGTTTGCGGGAGCTGCCATCGGAGAATACTTCCGCGATACCGGCCGTCATGCTTTGGTAGTTTACGATGATTTGTCTAAACAAGCGGTTGCATATCGTGAAGTATCTTTGATTCTTCGTCGTCCTTCCGGACGTGAAGCATATCCGGGTGATGTCTTCTATCTTCACTCAAGACTTCTGGAGCGTGCGGCGAAAATCATTGGCCAGCAGGAAGTTGCCGAGCAGATGAACGACCTTCCGGAGTCATTGAAAGGTAAAGTCAAAGCCGGCGGTTCGCTGACGGCGCTGCCTATTATCGAGACACAGGCGGGCGACGTTTCCGCATATATCCCGACCAACGTGATTTCCATCACGGACGGTCAGATTTATCTTGAGAACAGCCTGTTCAACCAGGGATTCCGTCCTGCCATCAATGTGGGAATTTCCGTTTCCCGTGTCGGCGGAAGCGCTCAGGTCAAGAGTATGAAGAAAGTCGCCGGAACATTGAAAATCGACCAGGCCCAATACGATGAACTGGAGTCATTCTCCAAGTTCAGCAGTGATGTGGACAAGGTGACTGCATTGGCATTGGACCGCGGACGTAAGAACAAACAGCTGCTCATCCAGCCGCAGTATTCGCCGATGCCTGTGGGAGAGCAGATTGCGATATTGTATTGCGGCACGAACTCGTTGCTCCGTGACATTCCTCTGGAGAAAGTACGTGATTTCCAGTCGGCATTCCTTGCCAAGATGCGCGCTTCACATCAGGACGATGTGCTGACACCTCTTGCAGAAGGAAAACTGGATGACAATATCAAGAAAATCATTGAGCAGGAGGCCGAGGATGTCGCTCTTGGTCTCGGAGACGTAAAATAATCAGGGAGACGCCATGCCGTCATTGAAAGAAATAAAGAATAGGGTTGATTCCGTAAACAGCACGCTGAAAATTACTTCCGCCATGAAAATGGTGGCGGCGGCGAAGCTGCACAAGGCGCAGACCGCTATCGGAAACATGCTCCCTTACGAGGATATGCTTCATAGGATGCTCGCGAATCTGATTGCCTATAAGCGCAATATGAACAAGCGGGCGGACGATGACAAGTTCATTCCTGTAACTGAGGACAATGTGGATCTCGATGATGAGCTCGAACTTCTCTGTACACAGCGTCCGGTCCACAAAGTGGCCATCGTGGCGTATTCTTCCAATTCTTCGCTTTGCGGCGGATTCAATTCCACCGCGATAAAGCACGTCACGACCGTCATTGACGAATATCTCGCGGCAGGCGTCCGGCGGGAGGACATAACTGTCTATTCCATAGGGCGTAAGATGGCTGACGCAATGCGAAAGAAAGGTTTTGCTTCACCGGCTGACTATGCCCATCTTTCCGACAAGCCTTCTTACGATGAGGCGTCACAACTGGCTGCAGAACTCGTGCATGGCTTCATGACCGAGCGTTTCGACAAGGTGGAACTGCTTTATAACCATTTCAAGTCCACGGCATCCCAGCCGGCGGTAAGAAATACATATCTGCCTCTGGAGATAGTCCCTATGAAGGAAGCCCGTGAAAATGCCGCTGCGGCTGATGTTCGCGGATGGAATTTCGACTATATCGTGGAGCCGGACGTGAATACATTGCTGGACGAACTGTTGCCTAAAGTAATGATGCTCAAGATGTACACGGTGCAGCTCGATACCAATGCCGCCGAACATGCCGCCAGGACGGTGGCCATGCAGACAGCTACGGACAACGGCAACGAAATCCTCCAGGAGCTTACGCTGGAGTACAACAAGAACCGTCAGCAGAAGATTACCAGTGAGCTTCTCGACATCGTGGGCGGTTCAATGCAGTAGATCAAAAACTAATATATTCATGAGAAAATTGCTTGTTCTGGCCGCCCTTGCGGCAATCCTGCCTGCTTCAATGCACGCACAGACTGCCTCTGACGGAGGCATTTCCCCTGAGGTCCTCACCCGTATCAGCAAAGGCTACACCGGAAGCCCGGCCGACAAGGCGCTTCGCAATGCTCTTGCAGGTACTGCTGTCAATGTTCTTGCAGCCAATTCCGAGAACGCGGCGATGATCGATACGCATTTCAGCGACCGCGTCAAGACAAAAGGCATCACCGACCAGAAATCATCCGGAAGATGCTGGCTGTTCACTGGACTTAATGTTCTGAGAGCCAAGATGATAGACAAATATGACCTGGGCGCGTTCACATTCTCGCAGAATTATCTTTTCTTCTATGACCAGCTGGAGAAGGCCAATCTTTTCCTGCAGGGAGTCATTGATACTAGAAAACTGCCTTTTGCCGACAGGCAGGTCGATTGGCTTTTCTCGAATCCGTTGAGCGACGGCGGACAGTTTACGGGCGTGTCCGACCTGGCGATGAAGTATGGCGTCGTTCCGTCCGAGATCATGCCGGAGACCTACAGCAGCAACAATACTTCGCAGATGGCTTCGCAGCTGAAGAACATTCTCCGTCAGGGTGGTCTCAAGTTGCGTGACGTATATGATGCCTCCGGAGCCGCTTCTTTGAGCGGAAAGAAGGCTGAAGCCGCAGAGGCCAAGGTCAATGCCGAGCTTCAGAAGGTCAAGGAGTCAGTCCTCTCCGATGTCTATCGCGTGCTTGCCCTGTGTCTCGGAGTGCCTCCTACGGAGTTCGAGTGGACGATGTACAATTCGAAGAATGAGTTTGTGGAGAGCGGTAAATTCACTCCTAAGTCTTTCTATGACAAGTATGTAGGCGCAGATCTGGATGGCAATTACGTGATGCTTATGAATGACCCTTCACGTGAGTACGGAAAGGTGTATGAAATCGATTACGACCGCCATGTCTATGACGGAAAGAACTGGGTTTACGTGAATCTTCCTGTCGAGCGCATCAGCGAGATAGCCATGGCTTCCATCAAGGACAATACGGCAATGTATTTTTCTTGCGATGTGGGTAAATTCCTCGATTCCAAAAAAGGTGTACTCGATCTGGCGAATTTCGATTACGAGTCGCTCTTCGGCGTGGAACTCACCATGGACAAGACACAGCGTGTTCAGACTCATGCAAGCGGTTCGTCCCATGCCATGACTCTTATCGCCGTGGATGTCAAGGACGGCAAGCCTGTGAAATGGATGGTAGAGAACAGCTGGGGCGCAGACCGTGGCTACAAGGGTTGTCTGATTATGACTGACCAGTGGTTCTCCGAGTACATGTTCCGTGTCGTGGCGGAGAAGAAGTATATCCCTGCCGACATTCTGGAAATGCTGAACCAGAAGCCGATTCTCCTTCCTTCCTGGGACCCTATGTTCGCTCCTGAAGATTAACATGGTCACCCGCGCGGTGAGATTAGAGATAAAAAAACAGCAGCTGGTCTTCACGACTGGCTGCTGTTTCCTGACTTCGTCACTCAAAATTTGTTAATTTTATAATAGCCTTATGTACAGAATTTTGTAAATTTGTGTCACCCTAAAATGGGTGACACGGAGTAGAAATGTACATAAGAAAGAAGAAATACCCATCCGGAAATCTCGGAATTATTGTTGTTGAGAAAGTCAGCGGCAAAATGAAGGAGCTTGCTACCATCGGTATCGCCAAGACCGATGATGAAATCGAAGATCTGGTTTCCCAAGGTCGTGAATGGATTGACCGAGAGCAGCAGCGGCGTCATCCGCGACTTGATCTGTTCGGTGAGGAACGTGAAAGATGCGAGGCTGAACGGCTCAATGCGGAGCAGTTCTTGTCCAATATCACCAATATCACCATAGACGGAGCAGATCTTATACTTGACCGCGTCTTCGACAATGTCGGCTTCAATCGTATAGAAGACGAGGTGTTCCGTAAACTTGTGAAAGCACGTCTTTCATATCCTGCGAGCAAGGCTGCCACTGTTGAATACCTAAAGAATCATTTTGATGATGATGTGAGCCTGTCGAAAATCTATCGCTATCTTGATCGGTTGAGTGACTCTCAGCATCAGATCGTGCAGGACATCAGCGTTGAGCATACGCGACAGATATTAGGCGGCCATATCGGAGTTCTGTTTTATGATGTGACAACCCTGTATTTTGAGGCTGATTATGAGGATGAGCTGCGCAAGACAGGCTTCTCTAAAGAAGGCCGCCACAAGAATCCTCAGATAATCCTGGGGCTGTTAGTAAGTATTGACGGCTATCCGCTGGCTTATTGCATCCACGAAGGCAATAAGTATGAGGGACACACCATGCTCCCGGTTGTCACGAAATTTGTGCGCAAGTACAATCTTGAGGATTTTATCGTGGTAGCAGACTCCGGACTGATGAACAATGATAATATTGCGGAGCTTGAGGGCAACGGCTACAAATACATTATAGGGGCAAAAATAAAGAACGAGAGTAAAAAGATAAAGGAATGGATATTGGAACAGCCCAAAGTTGACCGCCGGATGGTGGAGTACGACAAGGGTAACGGCCAAAGGCTTTTGGTAGGCTACACCGAAGACCGGGCGCGCAAGGATGCATACAACCGCGACAAAGGCATACGCAGGCTTGAAAAGGCCTATAAACGGGGTACCCTCACCAAGGACAACATAAACAAACGGGGCTACAACAAGTTCCTCACGATGCAGGGCGATGTAAAGGTCTCGATCAATTATGAGAAACTAGAGGAGGATGCCCGCTGGGATGGGCTCAAGGGATATGTTACAAATACCATCATCCCCTCTGAGGAAGTCTACGCGGCATATCATAACCTCTGGAACGTTGAGCGGGCCTTCCGCATATCCAAATCGAAGATAGAGATACGGCCGATGTTCCACTTCACACGCCGAAGGATCGAGGCCCACGTCTGCATCTGCTTTGTGGCATTGAAAGTCTATAAGGAACTGGAGAGGCTGCTCAAACTCTCAGAGATCAGGATGAGCGTCGACAAAGTGCTGGCGCTCGCACAGACAATCGTAACAATACAGATAAACCTTCCGCAAAACAAGGAGACAATCAGCAAAACAATGCTCATGAAACGTCATCAGCGCATTGCATCTCTCTTTACCGACGAATTTTGGGTGACACGTTGACGAAGTCAGGAGAGATAAAAAAACAGCAGCTGGTCTTCACGACTGGCTGCTGTTTCACTTATTCAATATGAATTAAACTAGCTTATGTTTTTATGTCTTCGATATGTCTAATTGCCATAATCATGCCAAACCATATCGTTGAAGAATAATAATTATCAACTTTTCTGAAGAATCGTTTAAGATGTGCCGTTTTGTAAGGGGAATATCACATTTTAACTATAAAGTGATATGTCTATTCGGACTTAGCTTCCTTTTTTAGTTTATGCAATGTGCTGAGGTATTCAAGGACCGCCACCAGAGCCAGACCTGCAATCGCCCAGATGATAGCTCCATGTATCTGGAGATCCAGAACTTTCATCGGATTGTCTGAACTCATGATGAGGTCGGCAGCTGTCGAAGCCGCATCCGGAGCCATGCCGCTGCGGAGACATTGACCTTCAGCTACGGCGTGCATGTCATTCCATGGCCAGACTTTCACGAGCGCGCCGAGGACGAAGCCCACGAGCACCAGCATTGTCGGTCTTTCGAACCTTTTCAGCAGCCAGTGCAGGAACTTGGAGAATCCGAGGATGCCGATGATGCAGCCGAGGCCGAATACCAGCAGCACCGGAATGTTCATCTGGTTGATAGACTGCATGATAAAGTCATATTTACCGAGAATTACCAGAATGAAACTGCCGGAAATTCCAGGAAGAATCATGGTGCAGACCGCGATGGCGCCGCAGAGGAAAATGAACCAGAGACTGTCGGGAGTGGTGGTAGGGGACAATGTGCAGATGACCACGCCGAGGACAATGCCTGCTGCGAAGAAAAGCACGTCATTGACCTTCCAGCCCTTGATGTCGTAGATCATATATGCCGATGAGGCGATGATGAGGCCGAAGAAAAATGCCCAGGTCTGCACCGGATACCAGTTCATGACGTAGACCATGAGCTTCGCCAGTGAGAAGATGCTGATCAGGACGCCAATGAACAATGATACCAGAAAAGTTCCGTGGATAAATCGCCAGAACTCACGGAATTTGCCCTGGAACAGGAGTTTCCATGATGCTGGGTCCATCATCGCATTGAGCGAGTCAATGATTTCTGTGAAAATGCCGGTGAGCAATGCAATCGTGCCACCGGAAACGCCAGGAATCACATTTGCGGCACCCATGCCGAATCCTTTGACTCCTGTAATGATGTTTCTTGTCAATCCGTTCATCGTATTATTTGATTCTTGCCCGGCCGGTTGGCTCTGGGTTACTTGATAGTTTCGAGATATTTGGTGATTTCAGCAAATGCCTGTACAGGTGTGTAAGCCTGGCTCGGGGAATCCTCTATCACCAGGTCGAAAGTGCGTCCCGGCAGCTGGCAGCGCCCGATCTTGAACCTTGAAGGAGAGTACTTTGCCATGTATTCGATAGGGAAGTCGTCATTGTCCACGAGCGACAGCAGCATGTCCGAATTTTCCTGCACCAGCATTGACAATTTCTCCGCCGACGGGCGGCCGCACCAGTTCAGGTCGCTGCGTAAGATGGTGTTGTTCAGGCTCGTAGTCTGTCTCTCGTCCTCGTCCTTCTTGCTGAAATCGAAAAAATACACGCTTGTGCGTATGCCGAGCGACTTGAAGACGGAAATCGCCTTCTCCTTGCACTCGTCCGCGCCGGAATCTTCCATGTCAATGATGATGGACACGGATTTGATTTCACTTAGCGGATGCAGCCCCGTAGGGTTCGTGCTTATCGCTTTCCTGAGGTATCTCTTTCTGAATATGTTCTTTATGAAACCTAGCATCAGTCTTCGTTTTCTTCCGCAGCAATGCCTCCGTTAGCTGCTATCAGCTCGCGGATTTCTGCTTTGGCTGCTTTCCATCTTGGGATATCAATCTTCGTGCCGATAATTTCCACGACCTTGGCGGCAATGATTGACCCGATTTCACCGCAGACTTTCAGAGGCATGCCGAGTGAATGGGCGTAGAGGAAACCTGCGGCGTAAGTGTCGCCTGCTCCTGTGGCGTCGATGGTGTCGGCCGGCCATGGCTCTATATAATGGTATTCATCCCCGCTCTTCAGCATTGACCCGTCCTTGCCGACTTTCACGACGGCAATCTTGCAGTGGCGGGCGATTTCGTCGAGCGCCTCCCTCGGCTGAAGCTTGGTGAACGCCTTGGCCTCGGACTCGTTCGCGAAGACGATGTCCACGTAGCGGTCCACGATGTCATGCAGGAAAGCGTCGTTGGATTCCACGACGTTGTATGACGCCATGTCCAGCGAAATGATGCATCCCGCCTTGTGCGCCATCTCTACGGCTGTGCGGATAAGTGCTTGGTTCTGTACGAGATAGCCCTCTATATGGAAGTAGTCATAGCCTTCGAAATATTCCTGTTTCAGGTCTTCCGGAACCATTTCCAGAGCGGCTCCCATGTAGTTCGCGAATGTTCTTTCAGCATTGGCCCCGGACACGAAAACCATTGACCTGCCCGAAGGGTTCTTGCCTTTCAGGAGCATTGTCTTCACGCCGTATTGTTCTTCGTCGCTCTTGAACAGGTGGCCGAGCTCGTCTTCACCGACCTTGCCGATGAATGCTGACGGCATGCCGAAAATGGCGGTGCATGTAATGGTGTTGGCTGCGGAACCTCCTGCTACATAATGCAATCCATAAGGTTTCAGGCTTTCGAAAATCTTGTTTCCCGTCTCCATGTCCACGAACTGCATACTGCCTTTCGGAAGGTGGTACAGCTTCAGGAACGAGTCATCCGGCAGAACGGCAAGAATATCTGTAAGGGCATTGCCGATACCCAAAATTGATTTCATTTTCGGCTTCATGTCAATGTTTTTTGAATGTGGTCTGCAAAGATAGTGAAAAATTTTTCAGCACCGGTTGGGGGATAGGGCTTACTCATACGTATTATATGCAAAAGACGTGAAAATGGATTATAACGAATACGATATTGAGGCGAGAAAAGCAAGGGTGAAAGCTCGGCTGGATGCTGCCATTGAGGAGATTGCATTGTCCGAGGAGAATGGAGGCCGTAACAGGAAACGTGTGTGGCCTTACATTGCCGGTGCTGTTTCGATGGCGGCTGCGGTATTGCTTGCGGTGGTGCTGAAGGTGATTCCTGCTGAAGATGCCGGGAGCGTGAACTGGGTGGAAGTGCTGACGGCCTATGGCGAGAAAAAATCAGTGCTGCTTCCTGATGGCACGATAATCTGGCTCCACAATGAATCCAGACTGCTGTATCCGAGCGAGTTTACCGGTCGTACGAGACAGGTGTTCTCGTCAGGAGAGGTGTTCGCCGAGGTCGCAAAAGACAAGAAACATCCTTTCATCCTTTCGTCCAACAATGTCAATGTCCGCGTAAAGGGAACGGTTTTCAATTTCCGTTCATATCCGAAGTCTACGGAAGCTGAATTGACCTTGGTGGAGGGTGCCGTAGATATGGATTTCATGGTGTCAGGAATCAAGCAGTCCGTGGAAATCGCTCCGGGGCAGGTGGTAAAGGCTGACTTGGAAAACGGGAAGGTTACCAGGACTTGCATGAATCCGGAGAAATATGTTTCGTGGACTGTGCGCAATGCATTGTATTTCAATGACGAGACTCTCCAGAATATAATATCGGAACTCCAGCGCCAATTCAAAATAATGGTTGTGGTCAACAATAAGAATCTGCTGGGGAGGCGCTTCTATGCTTCCTTCGTGAATGACGAGTCGCCGCTGGATATTCTCAAAGCTCTCTGTGCGGACGGAGGAATGAAGGTTCTGCAGAAGGAGGATACCTATTATATATCAGCCAATTGAATCTGAAATAATTTTTGTTTTTCATAATTAATAACCAATTTATGCGTAATTTTTCAAGATGTAGCAAGTTGTGCTGTCTTGTCATCGCAACTGCCCTTTCGTGGCTGTTTGCGGTATCAGCCAATGCGCAGATTTCTATGTCGTTGAAGGATGTTAGTGTGCGCTCTGCCGTAGAATATCTGCAGAAGGAGTACCACTACTCGTTCACGATTGGAACTGATGACATTGACATCAACAAGCATGTGACAGTACAGGTTAAGAATGTGTCAATCCAGAATGCGCTTGACCGTATTTTTGCCGGACAGGATGTTTCTTACAAGGTCAATGGCAAGAATATTTCCGTTGTCGCAAAAAAAGCTCAGCCTGCGCCGGCAGCAAATCCTGTGGGAAAGGCCCAGCCGCTGCTGTGCACCGGAATTGTCGTGGATGAGAACAATTCCCCGATGGCAGGAGCTTTCGTAGTGGAGAAAGGTACGACCAATGCCGTTTCTTCCGGCGCTGACGGAAAATTCTCCATCAAGGTTACCGGTGCGGAGCCGGTGCTTTCATTCTCTTTCTTCGGCTACGAGGATAAAGAGGTGCAGATTTCATCTTCCAGGACCAATATTGAAGTGAAGATGGAGCCGCAGGCATTGTCGCTCGACCAGTCAGTGGTGGTCGGATATGGTAGCATGACCCGTAGGGACATCACTTCCGCCATCGGTCAGTTCAAGCCTAAGGCATCTGAAAGGCGTGACGTGCTTTCCGTGGACCAGCTTCTCCAGGGACGTATTGCCGGTGTGAATATCACTACCGCATCTGGTATCCCGGGAGCCAGCAGCCGTGTGAGCATTCGTGGTATCGGTTCCCTCAATGCCGGTAACGAACCTTTGTATGTTATTGACGGAGTGCCAATTACTAGTACTTCAGGTGATACAGGCGCATTTTCGCAAGGTGAATCCATGACTGGTTTGGCAACATTGAACCCGTCGGATATCGAGTCCGTGGAGGTGCTGAAAGATGCGGCATCCGCTGCCATCTACGGTTCCCGTGCCACTAACGGTGTCATTATCGTGACTACCAAGTCGGGAAAGAAAGGCGCTCCGGTAATTTCGATTGACGCAAGCATGAGTCTCAGCCAGCAGCCGCGTCTGGACAAGCTGGATCTTGCAAGCGGCGACCTTCTGATCGAGACTTTCAACGAGGCTATCGACAATTATAACATCCAGTTCGGCAAGACTCAGGAGCGTTTCATCAATCCTATGCCTGGAAAACCGACTCATAATTGGCTTAAAGATGTGCTCCGTACGGGCTTTTCACGTAATATTACCGCTTCAATATCAGGCGGTTCCGAAAAGATAAGGTACTACGTTTCTGCGACTGCAAAGCATCAGGAAGGAACAGCATTGAGCAATGCTCTCAATCAATACAGCATCAAGTCCAATGTTTCCGGAGATATCAGAAAATGGCTTTCTTTCGGTATCAACATGCAGCTCAGCTATACCAAGAACAACCGAGTTTCTTCCGGTTACAGCGGATATAATGTCATCAAGGCTGCTGTGGAGCAGTACCCTTGGGATGAGCCGTTCCTCCCTAACGGAGACTGGGCTACATCCAAGAATGTACTCGTGAACAACAATGCCCTTCAGGCAATCAAGGAGTCCGATGTGTGGCTCAAGACCTACAGGGCATTGAGCAATGCGAATTTGACCTTCCATATTATCCCGGGCCTTGATTTCAAGACATCCCTGGGCGAGGATTTCTCAGCATTGGAAGAGCATGTTTATTATACGGCGAAGCATCCGGGCGGATATCCGTCGAAGGATAATCCTCAGGGAGGTTCATTGACCGACAGCCGCAAGTTCCGCAGCTCTGTAATTTGGGAAAATACATTGTCATACGGCAAGAAATTCAATTTCGGACTTGGACTCAACGTCGTTCTCGGTCATTCCGCACAGGTGGATGAGAACTCGATGGCTTTGCAGAAGGGTATCGGATTTCCTTCAAGCTCATTCGACGTGAACTCTGTCGCTGCGGAAATCAGCAAGGCCAATTCAAGCCGTACTGCTTATGCGCTCCAGTCGTTCTTCGGCCGTGTCAACTTGAACTACAATGACCGCTATGTGGGAACTCTCACGATGCGTGCCGACGGTTCTTCCAAGTTCGCTTCTGAAAACCGCTATGGATATTTCCCTTCTGCCAGCCTCGGATGGAATGCCGACAAGGAATCTTGGTGGCATGCTGACGGCATCACCATGAAGCTCCGTGCCAGCATCGGTGCAACAGGTAACCAGGGCAACATCGGACCTTATGCATATCAGGCACTTGCATCCGGCGGTGTGAACTATAACAATACCAACGGCCTCGGTCTCAGCACTCCTGGAAACCGTGACCTGAAATGGGAAACTACTGTGCAGCAAGACTTGGGTATCGACATGAGTTTCTTCAAGGGTGCATTGTCTTTCACTGCCGATGTGTTCAACAAAGACACCCGCGACCTGCTTTACAGCAAGCCGACGATGATTACCACGGGATATTCCAGCTATACCTGCAATATCGGTTCAATGAACAACAAGGGTCTTGAGCTCACCATTGCCGGAAACGCCGGAAAGAAGGATTTCCGATGGAGAGGTGATTTCAATATCTCATTTGTGAGGAATAAACTGACCAAGCTCCTGGATGACAGTGACATAATCATGCCTGACTCTTTCCACGCATTGCAGGTAGGCAAGGAAGTCGGTTCATTCTACATGGTCAAGATGCTCGGCATCTACCAGCATGATGAGGATGTCCCTGAGTATCTCTATGAGAATGAGGGCGTACGTGCCGGTGACGTCATTTATGATGATTATGACGGAGACGGAAAGATTACTGCTGACGACCGTCAGATAGTAGGCTCCGCCAATCCTAAATTCAGCGGCGGTTTCAACAATACATTCACTTGGAAGAATCTGGAGCTCTCCGTGTTCATGACATACTCTTACGGACAGAGCGTATATGAATATTGGACTGGTGGCCTCAGGCTCGGAAACGGAACATGGCCGCAGCTCAAATCCGCATGTGAAGGAAGATGGACAGGTCCTGGAACCACCAACAAGACTCCTCGCGCAATTTACGGACAGAGCTGGAACAGTACCAAGTTCGTAAACACCCGCTTCCTGCACGATGCATCATACCTTCGTCTGAGATCCATCACATTGGGTTACAATCTCCCTTCGAAGTGGATGCGCGCGATCAAGATGAACAGCGTAAGGGTATATTTCCAGGTGGACAATGCCTACGTGTTCACGAAGTGGCCTTATCTTGATCCAGAAGTGTCATATAATTCCAATGCAGCCACTTACGGTGTCGATTGGCTCAATCCTGGACAGCCTAGGACGTTCATGTTCGGTGTCAATCTTAAATTCTAATTGTCGATATGAAAAAGATAATATTAGCGCTGTTGACAGCATCCATAATAATTTCGTCCTGCGACATTTTGGATAAATATCCGCATGATGCAGTATCAAGGGACAGCGTGTCAGAAGAAGATCTGGAGCTCCTTTATACGGGCCTTTACTGCTACTCGCAGTACAAGCCGGGTTTCGAGGGATATTTCCAGAATGATATGACGGGAGGTGACTTCTTCCGTGGAGGCGGTTCCGTATGGCCGGACGCACCGTCATGGATCAAGGACTTTTTCCTGCCTACCAACGGCTGGATCCAGGTTCCTTATACAGGATATTATGCCCTGCTTTATCAGATAAACAGCTTCATTGAGGTTGCTGAAAAGGCGGCACAAACCGACAAGGTCCGTCAGATGCTCGGAGTGGCATATTACTTCAGGGCATTGGATTACTATAACATTGTCACCAAATACAGGATCGCTCCTCTCATGAGGGTTACCAGCAATGATCCGCAGCCGAACTCTACCGAGGAGGCTCTTTGGGCTTTTGTCAATGAGGACCTTGAAAAAGCATTGGCGATGTGCCCTGAATATTCTACCAAATATTATGTGTCATTGCAGGCAGCCAAGGCACTTGCGGCGAGAGCATATATCGCCCAGGGCAAAAAGGCCGAGGCAGCGAAACTTGCTGATGAACTCATAGCTGATCCGCTGTTCGCTCTGGATGATTTTTCCAAGATTTTCCGTGGCGAGGCCAATTCAGAGGTAATATTCACATTTGCCAACTTGCCGGAAGAGAACGGTATCAAGTTCGCTGGCGAATTCTTGCAGCCTGCTACTATTTATGTGCCTGTACCTGAAGTGATTGCATTGTTTACTGATAACGACAAGAGAAAGTCGATCTCGATAACGGTGGACGGAAGCGAAACTGTATTGAACAAGTATATCAACAAATCATCCTCGGATCCTATCATAATCTCCCGTCTTGCAGAGATGTACCTTATCAGCGCAGAGGGCAAGGGGCTTGCCGGAGGCGGTCTCGCCAGACTCAATGAGCTCAGGCGTGCGCGCGGTCTTCAGGATCTTTCACCTGCGCCGAAGAACGAGGAGGAATTCATTGATGCGATACTCGCAGAAAGACGTCTGGAGTTCCTCGGAGAGGGATTCAGATGGTATGACCTTGTCCGTACGGGAAGATATATGAAGAAAACCGGCCTTCCTGAGAAATATACGGTTTTCCCTATTCCTCAGAAACAGCTGGATTTGAATACTGTCAATCTGCATCAGAATGAACTTTGGAAATAACGATATGAAAATATTAAATAGAATATGGCTGGCTGCCAGTGTGTTGATGCTCAGTGCAGCTTGCGACAAGGCTCAGGATACGGACTTCCTGTATGAGCCGACTACGGAAATCGGAAAGACTTTCGTGGATGAGTGCCAGGAGGTTGCCAGGGTGTTCAAGGATACCTCTTTCGTGGTGGCCGTAGGAGTGGAGGAGACTGACTTGCATCTCCAGACAATGGAAGGATATGTGCAGCAGATATGTATTCTCCGCATTGATACCAAGACTCCGGGTCTGAAAGTAAAGGTTGCAATGCCTTACAACAGCAATTCCATCTCGGACGGCTGGAGAAAACAGACATTGACAGATATGGCGGTCGCTATGGACAAGAGCCGCGCGAGAGTCGTTGGTATGCTCAACGGAGATTTCTGGAATATCAATACTCCTATCAATCCGAGAGGCCCCGTGCATCGTGGAGGAACGATTATTTCGTCAGCATGGGATTATAACCCGAATGTCGAGCAGCAGGCCCTGAGCTTCGTAGGTGTCGGTTTCGACAACAAGATGGTGATTGCGGAGCGTGCGAAATACGAGGAGATGAAAACCAGTCTGAAGGAATGTACGGGCGCAGGTCTGATCCTTCTGTCAAACGGTCATTTCTCGGGAACTGAATGGGTTGCAAGAGACCCGCGTACCGCTATTGGATATACGGATGACGGCATCGTGTATTTCCTTACGGCTGACGGACGCAGGACGTTCGGTGCCGCAGGCCTTACCTATAAGGAGATGGCGTACATGTTCCAGTCTCTCGGATGTTCCGGAGCGGCTAATCTGGACGGTGGCGGTTCGGCGCAATTCCTTGTGCGTCATCCTATTGCACAGGTGTTCCAGATTCGCAACCATCCTTCTGACGGTGCTGAAAGACCGGTAGTGTCAGGCTGGACCGTAACAGTAGATGAACCATAATAATTGATGACAATGAAAAGAATAATATTGATACTTCAGATGGCTCTGTTGCTTGTTGGCGCAGCATCTTGTTCGGACTCGGAAACGGGGAACGGACTTGCTGCGGAGCCGGAGCTGATATCCATAATCCCTATCTCCGGAGCATCCGGATGTACCGCAATCATTTCCGGAGTTAATTTCGCTGCGGAACAGTCTGCAAACAAGGTGCTTTTGGATGGCCAGGAGGCGCAGGTAGTGTCTTCTTCGAAAAACAGAATCCAGATAGTGACTCCGGAACATGCTGACGGAAAGGTAGATGTAAAAGTTTCCGTGAACGGAAAAGAAGTTTCAGGTCTGGATTTCACTTATGTGACCCTTGCGGACCCTGAGATAAAGATTACTGCGTTGAGGCCGTCTTTCGGTTTCGTCGGGGACAATGTCACCATCATCGGAGAAAACTTCTCTGATGAATTGGCCGACATGTCAGTTACCTTCGACGGCGTGAAAGCGAATATTCTCACGACATCATCTTCAGCATTGTCAGTAACTGCACCGGAACACGCACGTGGACGCGTTACCGTGGAGGTAAAGAACGGTGCCAAGACGGCTGTTGCGGAGTTTACATACGTGGAACTGATGGTAGAGAAGTCTACTCCTTCAGAGGGCGGCGCCGGAACTATCGTGACCATCTACGGTGAGGGCTTCAGCGAGGAGCTTGCGAACAATGTGGTTATGGTCGGCGACCAGGTCCTGAAAGTTACAGAGTCTACCGCTACGACATTGAAAGTGGAGATGCCTGCACTCGGAACGGGTACTTATACATTTACCGTGAAGGTGGGCGAGAGAGTCTGCACAGGCGGCTCATTTACCGTGGCTCCTCTGTGGTATGTGGAGACTGTCGCCGGTAGTTCTGTCCGCGGAACAATGGATGGAATCGGTAAGGCTGCAAATCTGGAAACGGTACAGCATCTCGCGATGGGACCGGACGGCAAAGTATGGTTCACTTCGCGCGGAGGAGCAGGAAAGGATGCCATCAGGACACTGGATCCCAAGACTTGGGAGGTCAAGACGGTTATCGGTACGGACAATGCGCTCATTAATAATACTCATCTTTGGGGTTCTACATTCGATTCCAAGGGAAACTATTATGCGACAGGCAAAGCAGCTGGCAAAGTATTCAAGATTGCCGCTGGAACCAATGAAATCAGCGTATTGCCGCTTCCGGCACATAAACTGACTACCAACCCGATGTGCGTGCTTACGGATGCTCAGGACAATCTTTATTTGCTGAACCGTGATGCCGGAACAGATGCTAAACCAAGTTATATCTCGGTATATGACAAGAACCTTGTGCTGAAGCATGATTGGCCTGTCAAGGTGTTTGCTGAACACATGGCGTGGAACAAGGACAAGACTAAACTTTTCATTGGCACGACAGGTGTTCCGTTCGGAATCTTCGAATTCGATCCTGCTACGGGAGAAATGAAAAAAATCGCCGGTACGGAGAACAAGCCTACCAGTGCGGCGAATACAACTGACGGCGAACCGGGCAATCCTCTTACTGCGACTATCGGCCAGGTAGAAGGTATCGCTGTCGATGCTGAAGGTAACCTGTGGTTCTCCGATGTGACTACTGCTACAGTCCGCGTATTGGTTCCTGGGGAGGGCGGAGACTATACCAAGGGAACCGTCAAGACTCGTGCAGGTATGAATTTCGTGCCGAAATCTCCTGGAGTTGACGGACTTGGTACCAACGCGGGATTAAAATACCCTTGCGGATTGCTTCCGATGCCGGACGGCTCAATGCTGCTTGCAGACGGAACCGGCTTTACCATAAGAAGGATATACTCAAAATAAGCGTATATGAAAAAATGGGACACTTGCAAACTTCCGTGGCATAATGTGACATAAACATATACTTGAAGGTA